>Ga0070733_10001491_pt1 | contig 17394 bp, 11 predicted proteins | sample Coa_R1_9_FD_66450 | JGI IMG/M metagenome (GOLD analysis project Ga0070733, IMG submission 66450) | Surface soil microbial communities from Centralia Pennsylvania, which are recovering from an underground coalmine fire - Coalmine... | ecosystem: Environmental > Terrestrial > Soil > Unclassified ... | reverse complement strand
ACTCAACGAAACGTACATCCCGTAGCTTTCTATGACGTAGTTGAAGTCACGCCATCCCTGCGGGAAGGCGTGCTCCACAGCGGGGTCACGGTCAAGCTCGAAGAAGAAGACCACATCATTCGAGAAGAAGCCGCCCTTCATCGGTTGATGATCGAACCCGTGCTGGATCAGGTAGACCCAGAAAGTGTCATCGACCAGTAATCGCTGGTTGTGTCCAATGTGAGTGGCGACCCATCGTTCGGCGGCCAGCGTCGGGCCATCGAGACGCTGAGTCATGGCCGCCCGGTCGGTACGCACCCAAAACGAGCCGGCAACGATCGCCAGCACGCAGATCGAAGCGAGGAACACCGGCGCTCCGTAGAGCTCTGCGAACGTCCCACGGGTCAGGCGCTGGAAACGTTGGGAGATCGCCTGGAGACCACCGACGACGATCAGCGCCGCGAACGGGAGCAAGCCGAGGACGAACATGTTCGGCAAATACCCTGCTCTCAGCAGGACGAGTGCCTGGAGCAGGAAGGCCACGGCAATGGGGCGGGTCGATCGCCGCGCGAGCGCAATTGGTGACAGAACAAGCCCAGCGACGAGCAGCCACGGGTCGAGTTTCAACCATTGCGTGACGATGACGTAGGTCTGGCTGTGGACGTTGAAGATGCTTCCCGTACCCTGCCGGCCAAACAGCTGAAGTGCCTCGTACCCGACCAAGCTGACATGGCCCTTGCCAGGAAACAGCTCCCCTTTAAGGGCGGCAAAGAGCGGATAGGCGGACCCGATCAACACGAAGAAGGCGGCAAAAAGGGACAGGCAATACCGCTTCGTGCGCGAGTCGGTGTTGAGGAACACCGCCACCGCTAGGGCGGGGAGCATGATGAGAGTTGTTTCCTTGCAGAACACCGCAGCCGCGAAGCAGGCACCGCTGCCGGCGAAGGCCCACAGGCGGTGCCTCGGAGAATAAGCCAGCACGAAAGCGCCGAGGGCCCATGCGATAGACGGATTGTCAATCAGCACGCCCCGATGAAAGAACACCGCGAGCGGAGACAGAGAAAAGAGGATCACGGCAGACGCGGCCGCGAAGCGACCTAGCTTCATGCGGCGCGCCAGCTCGTAAACGAGCACGCAACTAACGAGGTTGACAACGAACATGAACTGTCGTCCGGTGTCGACCGAATAGACGGGGTGACCGAAGATTCCCGTCAACACCGTCCAGAAAAAGATGAACACCCAACCAAGCGGAGGGTGGCCGTAGCTGTAGGTGTACGGCGCGAGGACACCCTTCGAGATCGCCCACGCCTCAGAGACGTAGGTGCCTTCATCAAAAAGTGGACCGGGCCAGTGGAACATGTTCGTCCCGGTCACCCAGGCGATCGGGACGAGCAGCGCCGCCTGGATGAGGAGGTCCACTCGAGAAGTGATCGCCCTCAGGGCTGCGGCGAGACGCGAGCTGGGTGAAACCGTTGCGGTGCGAAGCGCGACGCCTAGCTCTGGGGAAGAAAGGGCGACTGGTGGTGTGTTCGAGTATTGGCCATTCGGGTGGGGTGCAACGATGGTCGGAGCGGCCGCATATGAGTCGATTGCGGTCGCGCTTGGTGGAGGTTTACCGGTTCCGTTGGTCTTTGCGACGTCGTCGCGTTCGAGCATCTCCGGCAGGGGAACGAAGGCCTCCGGATGGGGGAGCTTCGATGCTGACCGCTCGGTCACGGGCCGGAGCTCGCCGTTGAATCCTGCTCCGTTGCTCGCCGCACCCGCTCGGGCGATGCGCTCGTTTCGATGCCTCAGGCCGTGCTCTTGAAGGATCTCTTGCACGGTCGTCTTTGAGACCAGATGCCCGAGAGCGGACAGGCGACTTGCATATTCTGCACACCCGACCATCGGATCGATGATCGCCATCGCGAGCAGTTCTTCGACTGCTTCGGGTGGCAACGGAACCGAGGAACGTGGGCGACCCGGCGGCTTGGGAGAAAGGGCCTCGACACCGTCCTGTTCTGCGAGACGCTTCCATTCGTAGTAGCGGGCCCGGTCGACGTCCATTTGACGGCACGCAGCGGAGACATTTCCGAGTTCGTCGGCGAGCTCAAGCAACCGTCGCCGCCGGTAGGCGATGATCTCGGATCGGTTCATTCGAGAACTGGCTCCGGCTCAGGTTGATTGGACGGCAGGTCGGCGAGGTCGTCGCTTGAAAGCGCAGCGCGAACTCTCGCGAGGTGGAGCCCGAAGTGCACGGTTTTTTCCCACCCACGCTGCCCGCGCAGCTCACGAACGACGGCGCGAGCGGCAGCGAACGCAAGCAACGCCTGGTAGAAGGGAAGGCCGACTATCAACCGTAAGTAGTCGTGGACCGTCAATTTCTCCTTGTAAATGGAACTGAACTCCGCGAGCGCGACGATCTCGACGGCGAGCATTGACAAGATCGGCACGATGGGGAGGAAGGACGCAAGGGTGATCGGTACCGGTGCTTTGACGACGATTGCGGTCAGGATTGCGACCGGGACCAATAGCCAAGCGAGCGCCAGGATGAAGGGCGTCGCGAGGATGTAGAAGCCGAGGGCTCGCTCGCGAATCGGAAGCAGCCGCCAGAAACCCCTGAGCAGGGTCTGAAGATACCCCTGGTTCCATCGCGTCCGTTGCCTCACAAAGGCCGGCAAGCTCGGCGGGCACTCTTCTCTCGTGACGAGATCGGGTTCGTAAAAGACGACAGCGCGATGGCCGAGAGCGCTCAGGCGCACACCAAGTTCGCAATCCTCGGCCAAGCAGTCGGGATCCCAACCATTTGCTGCTCGAAGGACATCGGTACGGATGAAGATTGTGTTGCCTCCAAGCGGAACAAACCGTTGGCGAGCGTGAAGATGCAGGCGACTGCGAAACCAGAAGTAGTACTCGAGTACGTTTTGGACCGCCCACCAGCTTGAGTGAAGATCCATGAGCTGCACGCCGGCTTGAACGATGCTGACGCCGGTGAGTTGAAAGTATTCGTCGACCCGCCGCAAGAGTTCCGGATGGACGTCGTCTTCCGCGTCGAACACGCCGGTGATCGCTCCCGCGCAGCGGGGAAGAGCGGCATTGAGCGCCTTTGGCTTGCTCTTCGGCCAGCTTTGGTCGAGGACGACCTGAACGACATCGGGATTGCTGGCGGCGACGCGATCTGCAACCGCCCGCGTGGTGAGGTCGTCCGCTCCCACCACGACGAGCACCTCGAACGCCGGATGGTCACTCTCGAGGAGGCGATGCAGCGTCTCTTCGAGCACCGTCTCCTCGTGTCGAGCGGGGACGATAATTGAGAACGAATGAGAGGGCGGAAGCCCTTCGGCTGTCGGACGGTCTTCATCGAGGGCGTCGGGTGTGCGCCAGGCGTTCATCATCCAGTAGAGGGTCGAATAAGCGATTGCCGCGAGTATGAGCGAGATACCGATGTAGGCGCCGTAGCCCACAACGGCTGTCTTGTGAGTGATCGCGGCGACTCCGAGCCCTATTGCGCACAGCGCCACGAAGCCGAAGATGGGGAGGAGAATTTGCTTGCGTTCGAGTCTCAGAGAGGATTCCTCGATCACCGCTCCGTTGGGTGACGAGACACCAGACTTCAGCGAGTTCACTTGCTCCAACCGCCTAATCGGAGTCCGGCGCGGCGCGAAGAGACAGCCTGCCCGCGGCCGTTAACTTTCGATTGCCAGCCCGACAGACAGCGCTGATGTTTCCTCCCCTACCAGGTCCGCCGCCATCGAGAGCTCTGCGGGAAATACGCATCCGACTCAATCAGCGAACTCGGCCAATCGCGGCGTTCACTGAGGATGGCCGGTAGGGATTCCAGACCTCTTCCGAGGCACTTCCAGGCAGTGCGCAACGGGCAACGCAAACGGACTAGGCGGGTAGGGTCGCCTCTGTCGCTCGAACCGGGGTGCGCACCATTTGGACGCGGCGCTGATCGGCGAGTGTCACCGAAGGGGCGTTTCTGGCCGCGAGAGCCTCTTCTAGCTGGGCGTGTCGGTGTCGCGATAATGCCGCGCAGATTGCCGCGCCGACGAGAGGTTGCCGGAACGCGTACCCGCCGCCGCGCTCCTCGATGACCCGGGAGGCGAGGGCTCGGTCGAGTGCGTCAAAGATGGCCGCTTCCTGAATGGGTGGGTCGATTGCCGCGGCGGCGGAACGCAGTTCCTCGAGCGAGATATCGGCGTCGTCCTTGACTGCCGTAAATCCGAGAACGCAGCGCATGGCCGGGCTCATCGAAGCCAGTTGGGATGCTGTCAGGGCCCTCACGCGCGCCGGAATCCGCCAGGCCGCTCCGGGCGACTCACTCCACTCCCCAGAGGAAAGGACCAGCTCTCCGTGTTCGACCATCTCGTTGATGAGGTCCTCGACAAATAGGGGATTGCCACAAGAGCGGGAGTGGATGTGCTCCGCCAGATGCTTGCTGACCTCACCGCCGGGTAGGAGCGCCCGCACAAGATGGTCGGCGTCAGCGCGATTGAGGCACTCCAAGTCGATCCGCTCGGTCAGGTGTTCACGCGTTAGCGAGTCGATGAATTGGAAAAGCGCGGGGTCAGCCCCAAGTTCCTCCGTCCGGGCGGCTCCCACCAAGAGCCAACCCCTGCGCGGCGCGAGATGCGCCAGGTAACGCACGAGGTCGAGGCTGAAAGGGTCTGCCTCATGCAGGTCACCAAGGACGATAAGAACCGGTTGCTTTGACGAAAGGTCGGTCAACAGCCGCACTATTGCGGGGACTGCCTCGTCGGGGTCATCGCGCAGACCAACTGGCCGGGGCGTCTGCCCGTTCGCCGCGAGTGACGGCACGAGACTGCTGAGCTCTGGGAAGCGGTTTGCCAGCTCCTCGCGTTCAGTTGCACTGCGGCTGGCAACGAAATCTTCTAACGCAACAGCCAGCGGACCGCAAGCGAAGCGATTCGAGGTTGCGCCGACTGCGCCCCACAACGTGAGTGCGCCTTGCCGACACGCCGCGATCGCCAGTTCTTCGAGCAATCGCGTCTTTCCGACACCTGCCTCCCCAATGATTAATGCCATCCCTGATCGAGCGTTCCCTCCGCGTGTCAGCTGATCGCAAAGGTGGCGGACGATCCCTTGGCGGCCGATGAAAGGTCTGACAGGGGTCGCGTCCCGAAGTGGCAGTCCTTCTGTCGTTTCCAGCCCGGGTTCTCGAATGAGCAGCCGTGGTGGTACTCGATTTTGAAGGAGATCGCGGTACAGTGCCACCGTTTCATCTTGGGGCGCGAGATCAAGTTCCCGTTTTAACACTTCTTCGCAGATGCGGAATTGTCGGATCGCTTGGTCGGGAGTGCCCATTTCTGCGTACAAGCGAATCAGACGACGGTGAACGGCTTCGCGGGTTGGGTCGATTTGGAGGATCTCGCGTAGGCGCTCTGCCGACTCGTTGAAAGCACCGGAGACTTCAAGCGCGTCGGCGAGACCCAACAGCAGTCGCATACGCACTTCGGACAAGTACGTGCGTCGCGCCGAGCACCAATCCTCATACCGATCCTCGGGAAGAAGATCGCCGCTGTACAGGGAAAGGGCAGATTCGTATTCGGCGACCTCGTGGAATCGGAGAGCCTCTTTCGCTCGTAGCTCGAATTGGTCCGCATCAACCAAGACGTTTTCTGTGTCGAGAACGAGCATCGCCCCAGACAGTCTCAGGTAGGCCGAGTCTTGCCTTGGCGGTCGGCTGGGTTCGAGAGTGCGTCTCGCGGCATGCAAAGCCTTCGCCAGGCTGTTGAGTGCCGATTCGACATCAACTCGGGGCCAAAGGATCTCGATCACTTGTTCTCTGTGAAGTGTGTGCTCCGGACAGGTTGCGAGAATCTTCGTGAGCGTCATAGCGCTACGGCGGTGCCAATCGGCAACGAGTTCGGCACCGTGGCCACGGACGACGCGAAAGCCACCCAGCAGATGCATCTCAATTCTCGGAGCACTCTTCAAAGCGCTTGGTTGAATTGGAATCAGTCCGGTGATCGCCGACTGCTTTGCCGGAACGGTCAGCATCCCGCTTCCTCGTCTCGGTACTGAGTGCCCCGACAAACAGGCGCGATCGGCATTTCGCAGCCGCAGGAGGGCGGCACCGAACGTTCGGCCGGTGCAGGGGTAAGCAATTGCCTACGCCCCGGCCAATTGTGGGTCACTCGAGGTGTTGCCGAGCTTCCTTCCAACCGAAACGGACCCACGATGTCGGAACCCTCTCAGAACTTGAAGCGAGCAAGTCCTCGCGTAGGAGAGAGGCTATGGGGCGCCTGTCGCGAGACAACAAGCGATCGAGCAATTGACTAATGCTGGGCTTGAAGAATCATCGCGAGTGTCTAGCCAATGATGAGCCAGTCGTAGCTGTGTCACCGCGAAGAGTGACGCTCATGTCAAGAAGGTATTTTTAAGTTCCTGTAAAAGGGATCGAGACGCGTAAGTAAATGCGGGTGCTTCTCTCTTTGCAAATCATTCGTTGTGATTGAGCGCGTCGCTGTTAATTTAGATTGGGAGCGAAACCAGTAGAGGCAAAGAAGATGGGTGCTGTCGAGACGTCAGCGCCCCGCGGCGCGCCGACGGATCGCGTTTGGGTTTCGGAGAGTAATTGTTCGCCCGTCGACGCGGAGCCAGCCAAGTCCTCGCAGCTGGCGGAATCCTTTGACGACAGCCTCTCGTGACATGCCCGACCATGAGGCGAGCTCGCCTTGATGAAATGGAGTATCGAGCACGATCTCGCCGTCTCGCTCGACTCCGTAACGAGTCGCCAGCTGCGTCAAACTCGAACAGAGCCGGGACAGGGTGTCCATCGTCCCGAACTCGATCTGACGCAGCGACGCGTCGCGGAGTCGCCCAGCCACGAGCCGAAGAAGCTCGGTTGCTATCCGAGGATGCTCATCGAGCAGTTGCATGAACTCGGGGTGCGAGATGACGTCCACCTCGACGTCGTCGAGGGCGACGACAGTCGCCGATCTTGTACTTCCGTCGACTGCGCTGAGCTCGCCGAGCAGTGCTCCCGCATCGAACACCGCCAGGATGACTTCTCGCCCGGATCGCTGAGCGCAAATTTTTACGCGACCGGAACGAAGGACGAAGATATCGTCTCCCACGTCGCCCTGGCGGAAGAGAACCGAACCGCGCTGAAAGTGCTTGCGGTTGCTTCGGTTCTCGAGGTCCGTCGCTTCGTCGCTGGACAGACGGCGAAGAAAGTTACGCTCGTCGCTCTCTGCTTCACCGGACGACTCAATGTCATCGGGTTTCGAGCTGTGCTGTGGTACCACGGCTTTACGAGTTTGCGACAGCAGGCACGATCGACCTCCGCGCAATTTCTACCACGGTGAATCGAAATCACGTCGAGACAAACAGGCGTCCCGCCTGAGTTCAAAAAGCCCTCCTCAGAGGCGGGAGCTAGCGCTCAAAGTCGTCCTCACAAATGACTCCGCCGGCTCCTCGGAGCGTCCCCTCTTTGGGCCGCACCGCCAGGAAGCCGGCGGAGAATTCGTATTTGTCGAAGGCTGATGGATTCGCTCATCCACGCACCTCAATCAGCGCTTGCCAAACCCCCGGAAATGCCTACCAAACTTCGAAGTCACGAAGCTCTCACCAGGGTGCTCAGATGGATGCTCGGCTGTGTGTCCACCAGTAACTTGCTCGGCGTCCTCTTCGTCGATAGCCAGGTCGCCGGTAAATTCTTTCTCGTCACGCTTCTCGTCCATGTGGACCTCCTTCTCGGTTAGTCGCACAGTTGCGCAACCGTTATCTGCATGATAGGCGCATGCCTCGTCCTTGCGAAGCCCCCAACACTGGGTACTCGTACCACCCTAGACGCTTCGACCTGCGAGGACGGGGAAGGAAGAGTCGGCGTCGACAGGGCGCCGGCGTCAACTCATCCGTCGTCTGTTGACGAAAGCTGTTGACTGTAGAGATAGAAGTAAACACCTCGCCGCGCGAGCAACTCGTCGTGCGTTCCAATTTCTACGAGCCGGCCACGTTCGAGCACAACGATGACGTCGGCGTTGCGGATCGTGCTTAGCCTGTGCGCGACGACGAATGCTGTCCGCCCTTCTAATAGACGGTCGATGTTGCGTTTGACGATCGCTTCTGACTCCGTGTCGAGCGCGCTGGTCGCTTCGTCGAACAGCAATACGGGCGGTCGCCGGTATAGCGCGCGCGCGATCGTGAGCCGTTGGGCCTGCCCTCCAGAAAGCGGGAGCCCGCGGCTTCCCACCGGAGTGTCATACCCGAGCGGGAGGCGCTCGATGAGCTCGACGAGATCGGCGATATCTGCGGCGGAGCGAACGCGCTCGAAATCAATCTCGTCCTCGCCAAGGGCGATGTTGGCGGCGATCGATGCCGCAAAGATGTAAGGACTCTGCAGGACGAATCCCACCTGGCGCCGAAGATCTTGATAACGCAATGTCTTTGTGTCGACGCGGTCGTAAAGGATCGTTCCGGACGTCGGCTCGATCAATCCGGCGAGCAGTCGAAGCAACGTCGACTTTCCAGAGCCGGTTCGCCCAACGACCGCCACCGTCGTGCCTGGCGACACGTCGAGGTTGATCTCCGCCAGGATCGGCTCGTCTGTCCCAGGTGGGCAATACGACACATTGCGGAGTTGGACTCGACCCTCGAGTGTCGGTACGCGTGTGAGTTCTGAGGTTTCGCGGCCCTGTTCTGGTTCGTGCTCTAGCACGTCGGCGATTCGGTTGAGTAGGACGGCCGATATCTGGACATCGTCCCAGGCGTCGAGCAGAGCGACGAGCGGACGAGTAATCAGCAAAACGAGCGCGGTGAAGGCGACATACGCCCCAAGACTCAAGTGGCCCGAACGTGCCAGCAACGCCCCGAGGAATATGAACAGCCCATAAGTGAGAAGGGACAACAGCTGTACGCCAGCGCCGTAACGGGCGATTACGCGGCTTGAGGCGGACGTCCTTTGTGAGAACTGCGCGAACGCTCTCTGCAATCGGCGCCTGAGCCCCTCCTCGGTGCCCGTCGACTTGACTGTTTCGATGCCTTTGAGGAGGTCAATTTGGTCGGAAGCGTATTGGCCGAAGTTTTCCTCAATAGTCGCGTAGAGAGGACGCAGCCTGGTGGAGGAATACCGCATGACCACCAGATAAATCGGGGCGGTGACGATAAAAACGAGGGTAAGTTCCCACGAGATTGCGAACATGATCGCAAGGCCAGCGACAACCTGGGTGGCCGAAGAAAGTGACTCGATTCCCTGCTCGACAACGATGCGACGAATCGAGCGCGCCCCTGTCAGTCGACGCTCGATGTCCCCAATGCTTCGAGACTGGAAATATGACATCGGCAGGCCAAGCAAACGTTCAGTGAGAAACCCGAGTGTGTCGATATCAAATTGCCGACTGGCGCCGAGTAGGACGAGGCGTTGGAAAAGTGATGCCGCCGTGCCTGCGATCGCCAGGCCAAGGACGCCGAGGCCGAGCAAATCGATGGCGGAATCAGATCTCCGTCTGACGACGTCGTTCACGATCGCCTCGACAACAAGCGGCAGAGCCACCTCGGCGGTCGCCGCGGCGAGCGTTAATCCGACGGCGATGAGAAGAGCGCGCCGATGCCGAAAAAGAAACGGCCGTAACCACCGTAGGTTCGGAGCATTGCCCGGGACTTCAGGGCGGGTGACGCTCGGCGTGACCTGAGCCGTGTACCCGTCCCAGTGGGAGCGAAACTCGTCGCGGCTCAGCTTGTACACCCCAATGCCCGGGTCGGCGAGTTCCACTTCATTTTGTCCAACTCCGGTGAGCACTACCCAGTGGTTCGAGTTCCAGTGCACGATGGCGGGAAGTGGGAGATCCTCGAGGCGGTCGCGCGACGCCTTGTACGGCTCGATCTCGAGTCCGATCTGCGCGCCAGCTCGGGAGATTCCACGAAGCGTCGTTCCGGCCGGTCCCGCTTGGGCGACGTCGCGCAACCAGGAGATCGAAACGTCGATCCCGTACCACCTTGCCAGCATGGACAGACAGGCGACTCCACAGTCCATCTCGTCGAGCTGTTGGACGAAAGGAAATCGACGCCGTCGCCCAACTTTGGCTCGGGGTGCAGTATGTGCGCTGGGCGTGCTCAACGATTCGGTCTCGGGCAGCGGGGCTTCTGTCAGCCCGCCGGGGAGGATCTCTTGCCGGAGGTCGAGCGGGATCCGAGCTTCGTCGCGAAAGTGGCGTGCAGCAGCTATCTCGTCGACCCGCTTGGCGAAGCCTTCGAATCTTGAGGCGAGGGACTCAAAGTTCGCTTGGTCGAGTCTCAAAAGCTGCACGTCTGTGAGAGCGCGAATGGTGGCGACTCTTGGCTCGCCGGTTACGAGCGAGCGTTCACCGAAGATGTCGCCTGTCCGAAGGAACCCGGTCACACGTGACTGTGAGTCGATCTCGTTCGACACCTCGAGACGGCCGTCCTCGACGAAGTACATCGAACCGCCTGGATCACCCTGTCGCACGACGACAGATCCTTGTTGCAGCACGATTGCTTCAAGGGACGGATACATGGCGGTCGCGGCTTCGAGCGAGAGATCTTCGAATGCCGCATGCGTGCGCAAGAAACGGTGAAGCGTCTGGATCCGCGATTGGTCCCCGAAAGCCTCTCGAACCTCGGGATGCAGTTCGATCAGTGAATCGAATATGTGCCGGTCGAGCCAGAGAACACGTAGAGCCTGGGATGCCCGAACGCTTGCGGTTCGTGTCGATCCGTCGAGCAGTGAGGACTCCCCGAACCATTCGCCCGGGCCGAGGCGCGCCAGTGTGATCTCTTGACCGTCGTGGTTGGCGAGGACGCGGACGCTCCCGTCGACGATCACGTACATGCCGTCGGGCTCATCGCCCTCTGCAAATATCGTCTCGCCGAAGGCGAACGATCGCGGGTGGAACAGCCGGACGACAAGCTCGCGTAATGCTGGCTGCACCCTGACGAGGAAGGGCAGCCCCTCCAGCATCTCCGACTCAGGTGGCGCCTCGCTCACAGTGGTCCAAGCGCCCACGCGCGTCCAGCCGTGACGCGCTCCAATGCTTCCTCCAGCAGCTCAAGCGCTGCCGGGTCACGGTCGGTTGGATCGTCCAAGGAGGGCGGGCGCCGTTCCCGTAGCCAGATCACCCGCACTCCGTCGGGGGTATCGATCGGGCCGAGCGCTTCATCGATGATCGCTCCCGACAGCATCGCTGCCATGCCGACAGGGAGCTCGTCGCGGCGATGCTCACGACGTTGAACTGCGACTCCGGCGAGGCGGGCGATCTCCTCCGGATCCATATGGTCGTCGCGAGCACACATCAGAGCTTCGTTGGCGGCGACTCGGGTAGGGAGGTTGATTTCGTCGAATATGAACCGCGTCCAGTCGAGCGAGTGATCGGCGATCCGGCGGGCGACGACTTCGCTCGAGCCAAACTTGAGTTTCGCGGCATCGAGAGCGACCTGTTGAGTTCGCAAATCCCGCAACACGGCGATGCTCCTCGAAATATCGAGTTTTCCCAACAAAGGAAGACTTCCAGCGAGCTCTTCGGCCGAGCGGGTGAGAGAGTCATCGTCGGCGTCGACTTCGCCGTTGCTCGGCGTCGCAGGTGCCGCAGCAGCACTGCCACCTAGGGGTAGGCGGGCAGCCGCCCATCGGCGCGTCGTTTCATCCGCGACCTGCTGCCACCACCCGCTGCAGGCGAGGTCGACCACGAGTGCGCTGTCGGTGTCCTCTTTGACTTGACCGTCTTCGAAGGCGAGGAAGGATCTCGCAGCGAGCGTACGACGAAGGTGGTCCTCCAAGAGGTCGGTCGTGAGGTGGCGGTCATTAAGCCAACCCCTTAAGTCCTCACCGCTTTGCAAACGCCTCGAGTTTCGAAATGCGACTGCCTCCGCACGTAGCGCCTCGCGGCTCGGATCCTCGAGGCCACTTTCCAGTGCGTACAGCGCCCTTTTGGTCTCAGACCGTCGCAAGGTTAGAGACCCAAGCGCGGCCCCTATGAGCAGTAGATCCCCATAGGTCGCGGTCTCGTCACCGAGATGAAGGGCGGGTTGGTCGAGTGAGGGCCACACGATTGAAGTATGGAACATCGGATCGGGCCTTCGCGCTGGCGTCCATCGGATGACGCGCACTAGGCGTCGAGCTATTGCTCGGGCCGTTGGGCCGGCCGGGTCGATCGCGCTCACTCAGCTGACAACGCCTCGAAGCTCCCACGCAGAGAAGTCGCCGTTCGCGGTGATGACAACGAGACCGTGTGTTGCCGTGGGGGAGGAGGCCGTGGCCCGCGATTCGTCGCGCTGCCAAGACCTTTTGCTACCCCCACGTGTCGCACCCAACCGGGACCAGGTCCCCAGAGAGCTCAGACTTCAGACCCCAAGCAACGATTGACGAGACCTTGCTGGTTTCGTTCACCACTCGAGGGCATGCAGACCCGAGCACAGTCGATCGGACCCAGGGCCGACCCGACCGGACACGGTTCGCGGTTCCCCCGACGTCGCCAACCGCGGCGGGGTTCGATCCGCACGGTTCCGGCTTGTCGCTAGGTAGCTACCGTCACCTCGTTGATACGCAAAAGCAACATTGGCCCCATTGTCAACAGATCGAGGTAGCATGCTGGACGATCTTTCATGCCAACGACGGCTGACCAGCGAATCGGGCTCCTTCTCCAAGGCCGCTACCGTCTCGCCGCCGAGCTCGGCGCGGGGGCGTCGGCTCACGTCTACCTCGCCGACGACACGCGGTTGCGGCGTCCGGTCGCCCTCAAAATCCTCCACCCCGGGCTTTCGGGCGACCCGACATTTCGGCGCCGCCTCGTCTCGGAGGCACACTCGGCGGCAACGCTCAACCACCCGAACATCGTCCACGTCTACGACTGGGGCGACGAGCCGGAAGGCCTCTACCTCGTGCTCGAGTACTTAGAGGGTGGCAGCCTGCGAGACCTGCTCGAACGGTGTGGCGTCATTTCGATCGGCCAGGCCGCCGCGATAGGTGTTGCGGCAGCAAATGCGCTCGCTTTCGCGCACGAACGTGGGCTCATCCACCGCGATGTAAAACCCGCCAACCTGATGTTCGATGAGTTCGGATCGGTCCATCTCGCCGATTTCGGATTGGCCAAGGCGCTCGCCGACGCATCATGGACCGAACCAGCCGGTGTGGTCGTCGGGACGGCTCGCTATGCATCGCCGGAACAAGCGCTCGGTCAGCGCGTCGACGGCCGGTCCGATGTATACGCCCTGGCGCTCGTGCTGTACGAGGCGGTCACCGGACGGGTCCCGTTTGTCGGTGAGACCGCATATTCGACCTTGATCGCGCGAATCGGCAGCGAGCTCCCCCGAGCCCCACAACTCGGCCCGCTCGCTCCGTGCCTCGAAGCCGCGACCCATCCCGATCGCAGTCGCCGTCTCGATGCGGCGGAGTTTGCAAGCACGCTGAGGCGCGTGGCGAACGTTCTCCCAGAAGAAGACAACGCGCCGTTGCCCGTCGTTCGCGATAGCCGCCCTCTGTTCCGGCGTACTTCAGAAGCTGCGGACGCGACGACGAGCATCAATCTCCCGGCTGGATCCGAAGATCCAGTCCAGCATGTGGGGGAACCTGTTCTTCTAAACGGTGAACTCGATCACACTCCGCGCGACCTCTATGCAGAGACAGCCACCTATCGCAGTCAGCCGATGCGGCGGGCGCCGTCAGGCCGAAAATGGGGCAGGTGGGCGATTGCTGCCGTGGTAGTCGCGGTGATTGCCGGGGGAGCGGTACTTGCCGTCGAACGTTTCGTTGTCCTCGACCATCTTGTGCCGGCGGTCGCCGATCGCCCACTGGCGACAGCCGAAAAAGCTGTAGGGCGCAACGGACTTCGTATCCGCGTCGTTCAGAGGGTTTTCTCGTCTCGAATTAAGGCAGGTGAGATCGTGACTCAATCTCCGGCAGCAGGCACGCGGGAACGGTCGGGGGCGGTGGTGGCGGTCGTAGTGAGCAAGGGGCTCGCGTGGGCGTCGGTTCCCCATGTCGTGGGAGAAACCAAGGCACAAGCGCTGGTGAGGGTCTCGCAGGCTCACCTCGTCCCCGTCGTCACGACGGTGTACAGCGAGACGACACCCATTGGACGCGTGGTCGGTGCCACTCCGTTCTCGGGACGCGCTCACTTCGGTACCAAGGTCGCGCTTTCCATCTCGCTCGGCCCGCATCCGCGCACGATCCCGCAATTCGGGGCCGTGGGCTACACCGCAGCGAAGGCACAACTTGCGGCCCTGCGCCTCGTTCCAGTCGAGCGTCTCGCCTACTCGAACAGTGTTCAGAAAGGGATAGTCATTTCGACCGCCCCGACTGAAGGCGCGACCGGCATTCCTGTCGGATCCCGAGTTGAAGTGACCGTCTCGAGGGGACCTCGGCTGATCACGGTGCCGGTGGTCGCCAATGAGCCGATCGCACAGGCAATCGCAAACCTTCGAGCAGCGGGTCTCAACGTCAATGAGCAGATCGGGCCCCCGTTTGCGACGAAGGCGACCACAACTAATCCTCAACCGGGAGCCGAAGTCGCCGTCGGCACCGCCATCACGCTCTATGTCGCCTAGGCGCTCGGTGGAGCGAGACTTGAACCCGCCTGTCGAAGGCGCACCTCGGGGCGCCCACTCGAAACGTCCGCGCCAAGAGCTATCCGATCTGGACGTTGGTCCGAGACACCTGCGCCGTGCAGCGCCGGGAGAGCCGAAAAGGCGTATCCGACCAGGCGCTCTTTTCGGGGCCTCGGCGGCTGTTGCTGTCATCGTCGGCTTGGTGATCGCACTTACGCCGGGATCCGCTCCGCCACCTCGAAACCCGGCGCGAGCGTTGTCGACGACATCGATGCCAGCCATCCTGAACACGATCTCGCCGACGACGGTCTCGACGACTCCGACAACGACCTCTCTCGCACCTACGCCAACGTCGACGTCCCTCGCACCTACATCGACATCGACGTCCCTCGCACCTACGTCGACGTCCCTCGCACCTTCGAATGCGACGGTGGCTGTCACCGCCTCGGTTCCTCCATCGGACATCCTGGTCGAGGTGTTGAATGGTGTCGGGACCCCTCACGTGGCGGTACGGGCAGCGCGAGCCTTGAAGCAGGTCGGGTTTCTCATCAACGGCACCGGAAACGCCGGAGCGTTCGACTATTCGATAAACGTGATTGAGTACGGCCCGGGCTCGTTGGCCTCCGCAGAGACTGTCGCTCGTTACGTCTCCGGCGCATCGCGATTCCGACGGATGTCGTCGCTCCAAAAGAACGAAGTGTGGGTGACGCTCGGGGCGACGTACGACGGGGTGATCTAGCAACACACGGCGCGAGGTATTTGTTGCTGCCGCGTCGCGCGGTTGTCTCACGTTACCGAGCTCTGAGAGATGCCGCCTGACGTGGTGAGGGCAAGGAAGAAGTACAAATCCACGGGCTCAAAGTTCACCCGACCGGACAATCTGCGTACATCGAGAGCTTGCGACCAGCCTGCCTTCGGGGTCAGTTAGGTCAGCGGCACAATAGGCGATGCTGCGCGTTCGATGGACGACCCGTCCCTCCGCGCGCAGCCGTCCGGGACGCGCGGGACGAAAGAATTCGGCCCGAAGGTCTGCTGTGAGGAACCGTTCACCGTCTCCCAGCGAGCTCGCGCATGCTCCGCCCATTGCGGTGTCGAGCAGTGCCGTGACCAACCCGCCGTGCACGATCAGGTCGCCGGTTGGGTCTGGAAACGAATACTCGTCACCGGCTTCCCACTCGATCACCACGCTCGCGTTACCCGAGTCGAGGCGGCGATAACCGAGGGTGTGCCAGAAGTTGGTTGCCTCAGGATCGAGCCGCATCCAAGAAGGGGGTTCGATAGCCACCGCAGTCGATCCTATGGCTCGATGAATGGCCGGATCGGCCTTCACCCCCGCGAGTCACGCGCGGAACAGCGCGCGTTCGTACGCGCGGTCGCGCAGGCGGTCGGGGAGACGCTCGACACGGGCTCGCCGTCGAGCGTCGCGCCCGACGACGTAGCGAGTCTTTGGCCTTTTTGCACTCAACGCGATTTCGATGGTGCGTGCCACCTCGTCCGCCGGAACTCCCCGGCGTGCCGCCGCTCGCGCGGCTTCGCGGAAATCGTTGACCCGATCTCCGTACAAGGTCGTGAACTCAGCGGGCCAGTCGGCGGACAGTCGTTCGAACGTCTCTGCTCCCTTTCTCCAGATCGGCGTCGCGATCGTTCCCGGCTCGAGGATCGCGACCGCTATCCCGAAAGGACGGAGCTCGAGGCGGAGAGCGTCCGTTACTGCTTCGAGCGCGTGCTTGGAAGCGGCATAGGCGCCGAGAAACGGGAGCGAACTCCGCCCAGCAATCGACCCGATGTTGATGATCCGGCCGCGGGCGCGACGCAATTGGGGCAGGAGGGCCTGAATGACCGCGATTTGGCCGACGAGGTTCACCTCGAGTTGACGCCGAAGCTCGGCGATTGGCAGATATTCGAGCGGCGACGAGATGGCGATCCCAGCGTTGTTGACAAGACCGTCGATCCCGCGGTTCTCGAGTTGGTCGACGAGCGCCAAGATCGTCATCGGTTCGGTGACGTCGAGCGCGACTGGTTCAATCTTTCCATCGGACTCCCGGCGCAGGCGGGCCGAGTCGTCGCTGGTGCGCACGCCTGCCAACACCTTCCAGCCAGCTTTGGAGAGGCGAAGGGCGGCCGCCTGGCCGATCCCCGAGGATGCGCCCGTGATGACGACGGTGCGAGGGGTGCTCATCATGGTCTCGCCTCGCTGGGGTGCCCTCAGTCGAGGAAGGAGCGGTCGAGTTCGCGCACCGACCCTCCTCCGATCAAGGCGAGGGTGATGTCGGTTTCTGCCATCAACTGGCGAATGACGGCCTCGGCTCCTTGTTGGCCTCCGACCGCGAGACCGAATGCGTAGGGCCGTCCAAGGAGCACGGCATTGGCGCCGAGCGCCATCGCCTTTAGAACGTCAGCTCCAGTGCGCACGCCTCCGTCGACGAGAACCGTCGCTCCGTCTCCGAGCGCCGCACTCACCTCGACGAAGGCGTCGAGCGCGGCGATCGCGCCGTCCACCTGGCGGCCGCCGTGGTTCGAAACGATCACGCCGTCGATGCCGCAGTCCCTCGCACGAAGGGCATCGTCCGGGGTGAGAATGCCTTTGACGAGCAGGGGGAGCTCGACGTGCCGCCGCAGCCACGCGAGGTCGCTCCAGGTAAGGCCGAGGTTCGGAAAAGTGGAGAGCATCATCGCTGCCGCTGTCAGCGGGTCTTTTTCGGGCGCCTTCGACAGGCGGCTTCGAAAGACGGGGTCGGAAAAGAACTGCGCGCAACCCGCGCCAGACAAGAAAGGCAGATAGGCCTTCTTGAGGTCGCGCGGTCGCCAGCCGAGTATCAACGTGTCGAGCGTGACGACGATCGCTCCGTACCCCGACACCGATGCACGCTCGACGAAGCTCGCCATGATGGCTCGGTCGTTGACCCAGTA
>Ga0070733_10001490_pt1 | contig 17395 bp, 14 predicted proteins | sample Coa_R1_9_FD_66450 | JGI IMG/M metagenome (GOLD analysis project Ga0070733, IMG submission 66450) | Surface soil microbial communities from Centralia Pennsylvania, which are recovering from an underground coalmine fire - Coalmine... | ecosystem: Environmental > Terrestrial > Soil > Unclassified ... | reverse complement strand
GACGTCCGGATTGGAGTAGACGCCGTCATTCTGCGGCGCCTTGGTGTGCAGAAAGACGTAAGAATTGCCGTCGGGATCGATCCGGCCGCTCCAGCCGATCAGGAACGCCTGGAATTCGCCGGCCTGGGCCTGCTTGAACGAGGTCGCAAATTCGATCAGCCTGATCTTGAGGTCGAAGCCGGATTCCGCGGCCATCGACTGCAGCACCTGGGCGACCGCCTCGTTTTCCGGCCCCTTGGGCACCATGAAGTCGACGCTGACGGGCAGGGCGACGCCGGATTCCTTCAAGAGCGCCTTGGCCTTGGCGAGATCGCGCCTCGGAATCGGAAATGCCTTTTGATAATACGGATGCTCCGGGCTGACCCACTGATTGCCCGGCGTGAACTCGCCGTTGAAGACGACCTGGTTGAGGGCCTCGCGATCGATCGACAGATCGAGCGCCTGACGGACTTTTTCCGATTGGCTGAGGCCGCCCTTGTTTTTGTCGTTGCCGACATTGAGGGTGAGGCCGAAATAACCGAGTTCCAGCGCGCTCGATAGTTTGAGCCTGGAGGTGGCGCGCACCTCGTTGATGTCGGTCGCCAGCACGCGCTCGATCAGGTCCAGCCCGCCGGATTTTAGATTGGCGAGCCGCACCGTTGCATCGACGATGGGCAGGTACACAATGCGGTCGATGAAGATATTGTCCTTGTTCCAGTAGTCGGCGAATTTCTCCACGACAATGCGGTCCTGCTGCACGCGCTCGACGAATTTGTAGGGCCCGGCGCAGACCGGATGCAGCCCGAACTTGTCGCCGGCTTCCTTCGCGGCCTTCGGCGAAACCATCATGCCGGCGCGGTCGGTGAGCTGGGCGATCAGCGGCGAGTACGGTGTCTTCAAGACCAGCTTGATGGTAAGGGGGTCGACGACATCGACACGGTTGAGCGCGGCAAGCTCCGGCTTGCGAAACGAGGTCGGCAGTGTGAGGTGGCGATCGAGCGAGAATTTTGCGGCTTCCGCATCAAACGGTTCGCCGTCGTGGAATTTGACGCCTGGCCGCAGCTTGATCGTCACTTCCTTGCCGTCGGCGGACGTCTCCTGCGACAGCGCGAGCTGCGGCACGATGTTGAGCTTCTCGTCGATGTCAAACAGCTTGTCGCAGAAGGAAGCGAACACGATACGGCCGACATAGGTGCGCCCAAGCGACGGATCCAAAACGTCCGGGTCCTCGGCGAGCCCGATCCGAAGCGTGGTTTGGGCGTGCGCGGCCGCCTCAAGCGATAGCCATAGCGCCGTCGCAGTCGCCAACAAACGCAGGATTTTCATCGCACGGATCTCCATATTCGGTTTACTCGGCCGCCGGAATTGTCCCGACTATACCAACCCCGGAGCGGCGCGGGGCTTCCTCAGGCCGGCTGAAGGCCGCGACCAGGCGTTCAAGCGCCGGCGAAAAGGCGCCGTCGCTCGGGACGATGGCATCGGCCGGCGGCAGTTCAGCGGTGCGGTGACATGCGGTCGAATGCCCAGCCGCGTCGGAAACCAGTTGAGGCGCTTCGACGCGGCAGCGGTCGACCACATACGGGCAACGCGTGTGAAAGCGGCAGCCCGGCGGTGGATGGAGCGCGCTCGGCATCTCTCCCTGCAACACCATGCGGCTGCGTTTTGCCTTCGGTTTGGGCACCGGGATCGCGGACAACAGCGCCCGGCTATAGGGGTGACGCGGCGAGGCGAACAGCGCCTGCGCGTCCGCCGACTCGATGATGGTGCCGAGGTTCATCACCGCGACGCGGTCGGCAATGTGCTTGACCACCGCGAGGTCATGCGAGACGAAAATATAGGCAAGCCCGAGCCGCTCCTGCAAATCGTGCAGGAGGTTGAGGATTTGCGAGCGGATCGAAACATCAAGCGCCGACACCGGCTCATCGCAGATGATCAGTTTCGGTTCGACCGCAAGCGCGCGGGCGATCGCGATGCGCTGGCGCTGGCCGCCGGAGAATTCGTGCGGATAGCGCCGCACCAAACGCGGCTCGAGTCCGACCAGCCGCAACAACTCCTCGACGCGCTCGCGACGGCGGGATGCTGGCACCAGATCGTGCAGCACGAGCGGCTCGGTGAGGATTTGGCCGACGGTCATTCGCGGATTGAGCGAGGCGTAGGGGTCCTGAAAGATGATCTGCGCGTCGCGGCGGAAGGCACGCAATTCGTTGGTATCCATCGCCAGGAGATCGCGACCCTCGAAACCGATTTGACCGGCGTCCGGCTCGATCAAGCGCAACACCAGCCGGCTGACGGTCGATTTGCCGCAGCCGGATTCGCCGACCAGCGCCAGCGTCTCGCCGGCGTCAAGGCTGAAGCTGACGCCATCGACCGCTCTGATGAAGGCTTTCGGGCGCCCGAACAATGAGCGGGCCGCGACAAAATGTTTTGTGAGATTTTTGACTTCGAGCAGGGCGGTCATCTTTTCCACCCCTGCAGGCGACACCTATCGTGTCCCGGGCGCGGCGCAGCGTGTAACGATGCGCTGCAGAACCGGGACCCATCGCGCAGCGGGTCAAGTCTAGGCCCCGGTTCAGCGCCGCACCACTGCGCTGCGCTTGTGCTGCACCGCGCCCGGGGCACGCACATCGTCATCACGGCACCAGCCTTTCCAGCGGCGCCCGGATGCAGCGCGACCAGTGACCGGGGTTCAAACTCACAAGCTGCGGTGGCTCGGCGCGGCACGTCTCCTCAGCAAAGGGACAACGCTCGGCGAAGCGGCAGCCGGATGGCGGGTTGGCCATGTTGGGAACCATGCCCTCGATGGTGGCAAGGTGCGAGGTGCGGCGGTCCAGACGCGGGATCGAGCCGAGCAGGCCGACCGTATAGGGATGCTGGGGGTTGGCGAACAATTCGTCCACGCCGGCGCGCTCGACGATTTCGCCGGCATACATCACCGCGACCTCGTCGCAGACTTCGGCGACCACGCCGAGATCGTGGGTGATGAGGATGATGGCGGCGCCGCTTTCGGCCTTCAGTTCGCGCATCAGATCGAGGATTTGCGCCTGCAGGGTCACGTCGAGCGCGGTGGTGGGTTCATCGGCGATCAAAAGCCGGGGATCGCAGGCCAGCGCCATCGCGATCATCACGCGCTGGCGCATGCCGCCGGAAAGCTTGTGCGGATATTCGTCGATACGCCGCTCCGGTGAGGGGATATGAACCCGCCGGAGCAACTCGATCGCGCGCTGGCGTGCGGCGCTGCGCGTTCCACCGCGATGACGCAGGATGGTTTCGACTATCTGGTCGCCAATGGTGAAACTCGGATTGAGAGAGGTCATCGGCTCCTGAAAGATCATCGCCAGGCGATTGCCGCGCAGGTCGCGCAGGGTCTGGTCGGGCACCTCCAATAGGTCGAACCCATCGAAGCGGATCGATCCCGTCACCTCCGCCGACTGCTTCGGCAACAGACCCATCACCGCAAGCGAAGTCACGCTCTTGCCGCAGCCGGATTCCCCGACCAGCCCGAGCGTGGCGCCATTGGCGACGGCAAGGTCGACGGCGTCGACCGCATGCGTGGTTCGCCCGTCGTCGCCATGGAACGTGACCCGCAAGTTGCGGATTTCGATCAGCGGGGCGCCGGTCATCGCTCGCTCGCGATCGCGGCTTCAATGCCTGCGTCGATGATTTGACGGTTGGTGATCCCGGCTGGATTCCTTTGGCTCGGCAGGAATTTGCGGAAATGCACCCAGCGCTCGCGGCTGACCGCTTCCAGTCGCGCGAGCTCGGCGAGAGGGTCGGTGTGGTCGTCCACGCGCAGGTCGAGATCGGACCATTCCTCTTCGCGGTAAATGAGAAGTGCGGCCGATTGCTTGCCGCGCTTGTCGCCGCCGGCGGCTTCGCCGGCCTGCATCGCCGCGATCAGGCGTCGCGCGAACGGCATGGCCTCGTTGGCGGCATAGGCCTTGGCGGTATCGTCGAGCACGCGACCGCCCGCCAGCATGTTGCCGGCGATCGAAAATCCCTTGGCCTCGATGTGGCCGCACCAGTCAATGCAATCCTTGCCGGTGTGGGCGGCAATGCGGCCGCTGGCGTCCATGATGTGCAATTGCCGGCTGGCGTGTCCGGCGTCCGCGCCGATCAGCGTTTCGATGACGTCGCGTGGCGCGTGGCCCTTGCGTAAGAGCTCGAGGCCATCGATGCCGTAATAGGGATTGACCAGCGCCTGCGTCGCAACCCCGCCAATGCGGGGAGCGATATGCGGCACGCGCGCGCCGACGGCAAAGAAGCGCGTTGCGACCGCTATTCCGATCTGGCCGGTGGCATTGTCTATGGCAATGATCGACCAGGTCATTCGGTTTAGCGTCCGGCCGCGTAGCCCTGCATGCCGCGCGGGTTGGCCGCGGCACGGCGGCGGGGACCGACCTTCGAGGCGGCGGTGAGGCGGCCTTCCGACCAGTCGGGGCCGATCTCGACGATGTGCCCGCGTTTCTTCAGCTCTTCGACGGTCGTCTTCGGCACGCGGTTTTCGACCACCAGCACGCCCGGCCTTGCGGTTCGCGGCCAGAACGAGATCGGGAAATGTTCGGAGTGCCATGCCGGCGCGTCGATCGCTTCCTGCAGGTTCAATTTGGCGTGGACGTGGCGCAAGAAGAATTGCGTGGTCCACTGATCCTGCTGGTCGCCGCCGGGCGAACCCCAGGCGAGATACGGTTCGCCGTCACGCAGCGCCAAGGTCGGACTGAGCGTGGTGCGCGGGCGCTTGCCGGGCGCGAGCGAGGCGGGATGGTTCTCCTCGAGCCAGAACATCTGCGCGCGGCTGCCAAGGCAAAAACCGAGTTCCGGGATCACCGGCGAGGATTGCAGCCAGCCGCCCGATGGCGTCGCCGAAATCATGTTGCCGGCCTGGTCGATGATGTCGAAATGCACGGTATCGCCGCGTACCTCGCCGAAGCGGCCGACGGTGGGCTCGCCCGCGCCCATGGCGCCAACCGCCTCGCGATGACCTTCCTGACGGCGCAGTTTTACGACAGCGCCAAAACCTTCGACCGAACCGGGGATGAAATCGAGCGAGGCCTTGTTCGAGATCAGTTTCCGGCGCTCGTCATTATAGGCGTCCGACAATAATGTTGTGATGGGGACTTCGGTAAAGTTCGGGTCGCCGTAAAATTTCTCGCGGTCGGCAAAAGCGAGCTTGGCGCATTCGACCTGCAAATGGATGAACTCGGGACCTGCGGGGTCGAGCCCGTCGAGTTGAAAACCCTTGAGCAGCGCGAGCTGTTGCAACATCACCGGGCCCTGGCTCCAGACGCCGGCCTTGCAAACGGTGTAGCGGCCGTAATCGTAGGTCAGCGGCGCTTCGACGCTCGCTTGCCAGCGTGCCATGTCGTCGGCGCGAAGCACGCCGCGATGCGGCGAACCCGAGACGTCCATCACCTCTTGGGTACGGCAGAACTTGTCGATCGCCTCGGCCACAAAACCCTTCGACCAGGCTTTCCGCGCGCCTTCGATCTGGGCGGTGCGGTCGGAACCGGCGTCTTCGCCTTCCTTCAAGATGCGGGTATAGGTCTCCGCCAACCGCTTGTTGGTGAAGATCACGCCGGGCTTCGGCACCTCATTGTTGGGTAGGTAGACCGCAGCCGACGTGGTCCAGCGCTTGCGGAACAACTGTTCGACGGTCCGGATGGTTGCGGAGGCACGCTCCAGCAGCGGGTAACCGTCGCGGGCATAGGAAATCGCCGGTTCTAGCACGTCACGGAGCCGCATCGTGCCGTAGTCGCGCAACAGCAACATCCAGGATTCGAAGGTGCCGGGGACGCAGGCCGCCAAAAGCCCGGTTCCCGGCACCATGTCCAGGCCCTCGCTCTTGTAATGGGCGATGGTCGCGCCGGCGGGCGCTGGGCCCTGGCCGCATATCACTTCCGTGCGCCCACGCTTGGTATCGTGCAGGATGATCGGCACGTCCCCGCCCGGGCCGTTCAGATGCGGCTCGACCACCTGCAAGGTAAAGGCAGTGGCAACGCCTGCGTCGAACGCATTCCCGCCTTTTTCCAGGATGCCCATCCCGACCGCGGTGGCGATCCAGTGGGTGGAGGTGACCACCCCGAACATGCCCTCGATCTCGGGCCGGGTGGTGAAAGGCTCGGGATTGATGTGGCTCATGGGTATCCAATGCTAGGGGGTCTTTTTGGCGGCGGCACTTGACCACAGCCGGGAGAGTCTGCCAACCGGTTCCATCCCTTTGATCATACAGATATCGCGGCCTCGGCGGGATGGTTGACGGCGTGGCAGGCGACGCCGCCGATCAGCGCGGGAACCTCGCGGCGGCAAAGGTCGAAAACCAGCGGGCAGCGCGGGTTGAAAGCGCACCCCGGCGGAGGGTCGATCGGGTTGGGGATTTCGCCCTTGACCGGAATCCGTTGGCGGCCGGACATCGCAAGATCAGGCACCGCGCCGAGCAGCATTTTAGTGTAGGGCATTCGCGGGTTATCGAACAGCTCGCGGCCTTGCGCGATTTCGACGATGCGGCCGAGATACATCACGCCGATGCGGCTTGCCATATGCCGGACCACGGCGAGGTTATGGCTGATGAAGAGATAGGTGAGGCCGAACTTGTCCTGCAGGTCGCGCATCAGATTGAGGATCTGCGCCTGTACCGAGACATCGAGCGCGGATGTCGGCTCGTCGCAGACGATGAATTCGGCCTCCGAGGCCAATGCGCGGGCGATCGCGATGCGCTGCCGCTGACCGCCGGAGAATTCATGCGGATATTTCCAGCCGTCATCGGCATGCAGGCCGACCAGGCCGAGCAATTCGCCGACGCGCCCGCGAATATCCTTTTCACCCTGGATCAGGTCGAAGGCGCGGATGGGCTCGGCAATAATGGCATCGACCCGAAGCCGCGGATTGAGGCTCGCATAGGGGTCCTGGAAAATCATCTGGATGCGGCGGCGGAGTTGCCGGCGCGCCGGCAACTGGCGGGGATCCGTCATCGAAATCCCGTCGATAACGACATCACCCGATGTCGGCGGCAACAGCCCGACCACCATCCGCGCCACCGTGGTTTTTCCCGAGCCGGATTCGCCCACCAGCGCAAAGGTCTCGCCCTTGACGATGTCGAAGGTGATGCCGTCGACCGCTTTGAGAAATTCCAGATGACCGCCCTCAAGGACACGGTTCAGCCACGGCTTCGAAACGTCGAAGACGCGGCGCAGGCCTTTCACCTCCACGAATGGCTTGGTCGTCATGCCGCGGTGTCCTTTGCGGCCGTGTCGTAGAGATGGCAGGCGACCGCCTGTGTGCCGTGCGGGATTGGTTCTGGCCGCTCGACCCGGCAGCGCTCGAAGGCAAACGCACAGCGCGGGTTGAACGAGCAGCCTGGCGGAATCGCGGAGAGCCGCGGCATGGAGCCGGGAATCTGCACCAGCCGCGCGGCGTCGCCGGCAAGCGTCGGGATCGCGCCCATCAGGCCCTTGGCGTAGGGATGCAGCGGATTCTGCACGACGTCCCTCACCGGGCCGATTTCGGCGATACGGCCGGAATACATCACGGCGACGCGGTCGGAGGTTTCGGCGATCACGCCCATGTCGTGGGTCACGAGCATGACGGCGGTACCGTGATCGCGCCCGAGCCGCTTGATCAGCGAGATGATCTGGGCCTGTACCGAGACGTCGAGCGCGGTGGTGGGCTCGTCGGCGATGATCAGTTCCGGCTCAGCGCAAATCGCGAGCGCAATGACGACGCGTTGGCGCATGCCTCCGGAGAATTCGTGCGGATAGGCATCGATGCGTTTGTCGGGCGCTGGGATTCCGACTTCGGCGAGGAGATCGATGGCGCGCCTGCGCGCGGCGTGCTCCGACAGGTTGGTGTGGGTGCGGATGGTCTCGATCAGTTGGTCGCCGATCCGATAGAGCGGGTTGAGGCTGGTGAGCGGGTCCTGAAAGACCATGCCGATCCTTTTTCCGCGGATGCGGCGCATTTCGTCCGGCGACAGATGGTCGATCCGCTGTCCCGACAGATAGATCTCACCGCCGGCGATGCGCCCGGGGGGATCGATCAGGCCGATCACCGCAAGGCCGGTCACGGATTTACCGGCGCCGGATTCGCCAACGACGCCCAGCACCTCTCCTTTCGCAATGTCGAAGGAAATGCCGTCGATGGCGCGCAATACGCTATGGCGGGTGACGAATTCAACCCGGAGGTTACGCACTGAAAGAACGGGTTCGGTCATGAGGTCCGATTTTTCGAAAGCGCGCTCATCGAAGTTTCGGATTGAGCGCATCGCGCAGCCAATCGCCGAGCAGGTTGATCGAAAGGATCAGAATCGCGAGCGCAAGTCCCGGGAAGGCCACGATCCACCACTCGCCGGCAAACAGATAATTGTTGCCGATCCGGATCAAGGTGCCGAGCGAGGGCATGGTGTCGGGCATGCCTACTCCAAGGAACGACAAGGTCGCCTCCGTGATGATCGCGAGCGCCATGTTGATGGTCGCGATCACCAGGATTGGCCCCATCGCATTGGGCAATACGTGCCGCAGCATGATCACGGGGGCGGGCAAACCGATCAACTGCGCCGCCGCGACATAATCCCTGTTCTTTTCCACCATCACCGAGCCGCGGACGGTGCGGGCATATTGCACCCAAAAACTCAGGCCGATCGCAAACACGAGCACGGCGAGCGTGCTCATCGCGTCCATGCGATTGCCGAATAGCGACTTGACGACGCCGTTGATGAGCAGCGCGATCAGGATCGCGGGGAAGGTGAGCTGCACATCGGCGATGCGCATGATCAGGCCATCGACGGTTCCGCCGAAATAACCCGCGATCAGTCCGAGGATGATGCCGAGCGTGCCGGAGAACAATACGCCGAGAATGCCGACGACGAGCGAAATCCGCAGGCCGTATAGGATCGCCGAGAATACGTCGCGGCCCTGCTCGTCAGTGCCGAGCAGGAACGGGCTTTGGCCATCGGCGGTCCAGAGCGGCGCAATGCGCGAATTGAGCAGTTGCAACTCGGCAGGGTCGAACGGATTCTGTACGGCCAGAAGCGGCGCGGCGATGGCGATCAGGAAGAAGAGCAGGGTTACGGCTGCGGCCACCATGGTGAGCCGGGAACGGCGGAACGAATAAAACACGTCGCTTTGCAGCGCCCGTCGAAACCAGCCGGACGAACGCGTGCCGGCCGACGGTGCGCTCGAACCGGTCTTGTGCGGGAGGGCAGCGTCGGACATGCAAATCTCGCAACTAGGCCGGACGGTCGATGGTCGATCGCAGGCGCGGATCGACCACGGTATAGAGAATATCCACCACCAGGTTGATGGTGACGAAGATCAGCGACACCATCAGCAAATAGGCCGCCATGATCGGGATATCGACATTTTGCACCGCCTGCACGAAGAGCAGCCCCATGCCGGGCCACTGGAAGACCGTTTCGGTGATGATGGCAAATGCAATAACTGAGCCAAATTGTAGGCCAGCTACGGTGATCACGGGCACCAGCGTATTCTTGAGCGCGTGACCGAAATGGATGGCCCGCGTCGTTAGTCCGCGCGCCCGTGCAAAGCGGATATAGTCGGTGCGCAACACTTCAAGCATCTCGGCCCGCACCAGCCGCATGATCAGCGTCATCTGGAACAGGCCGAGCGTGATCGAGGGCATGATCAGCGCCTTCAGGCCTGAGACCGTGAGTAGTCCGGTGGTCCACCAGCCGATCCCCACGACATCGCCCCGGCCGAACGAGGGTAGCCAGCCCAGCGTCACCGAGAATAAATAGATCAGGAGAATGCCGATCAGAAAGGTCGGCAACGAAATTCCAATCAGCGAAACCGCCTGGAATATTTTCGCAAGCAGCGAGTCGCGTTTCAGCGCGGAAAAGACCCCCATCAGAATGCCGAAGACCAGCGCAAGGATCGTGGCGCAAGTGGCCAACTCCAGCGTCGCCGGCATACGCTCCTTCAGGAGGTCGGCGACCGGCAGGCGGAACTGGTAGGAGACCCCGAACTTGAACTGCACCGCGTTGGCGAAATAGCGCGCGAACTGCACCGGCACGGGGTCATCGAGGCCGAGCGATGTGCGGATCGCGGCGCGTTCGGCCGCCGAGGTGTCGATCGAGACGATCTGGTTGACCGGATCGCCCGCGAAACGGAACATCGAGAACGCGATGATCCCGACGGCGAGCATGACGCCGATGGCCTGGATTGCCCGGCGAAGAGTGAAAGCGAGCATCTGTTTCTTTCGCTTCCTTTGAGAGGCGGCGTGCCGTTACGTAATCCCTAAACGAAAGGTCCCGGAAGCCGACACTTCCGGGACCTGGCGTTTGGAAATATGGTTATTCCTGTTTCGTCGCCCAGTAGAGCAGGACCTGATTGTCGGCGCGCTGAGTCAATTTCACTTTTTTCGAGACCCCCCATGCCAGCGCCTGCTGGTGCAGCGGGATATAGCCGTAGTCCTTGATCACGATTTCGAAGGCCTGCTTGATCAACTGGTCGCGCTTGGCGGCGTCGACTTCGACCAGAACCTTGTCGGTAAGCGCATCGAGGTCCTTGTTGCAATAGCCGCCGAGATTGGCTTCGCCGCGGGTCGCCTCCTTGGGATCGTTGCGGCAGCCCAGGATATCGTACAGCACGTTATGGGAATCCATCGAAGCCGGTGTCCAACCCAACAGGTAGAACGAAGTCTGGTAGCCGCCGGGCTTGAGCACCTTGCCGAAATATTGCGCCTTGGGTTGCGCCAGGAGGTTCACCTTGACGCCGATGCGGGCGAGCATGCCGACCGCTGCCTGACAGATATCGGCGTCGTTGACGTAGCGGTCGTTGGGGCAATCCATCGTGACCTCGAAGCCGTCGGGATAGCCCGCTTCCGCCATGAGCTTCTTGGCGCCATCGGGATCGACCTTCGGCCGGGTGAAGTCCTTCGAGAGAGCGAACAATTGCGGCGCAATCATAAGCGCCGAGGGCGTCGAGAGGCCGCGCATCACGCGATTCTTGATCAGATCGACGTCGATCGCCTTGTAGAAAGCTTCGCGGACGCGAATGTCCTTGAACGGGTTCTTGCCCTTGACGCTGGAATACAACAGTTCGTCGCGCGTCTGGTCCATGCCGAGAAAGATGGTGCGAATTTCCGGTCCGGTCATCACCGCGGCATTGCCGCCCGCATTGACCCTCTGGATATCCTGGGTCGGTACCGGCTCGATCACGTCGACTTCGCCCGACAGCAAGGCTGCGACCCGCGTCGCGGCCGATCCGATCGGCGTGAAAATGATTTCCTTGAGATTGTGCTCAGGCTTTCCCCACCAGTTCGGGTTCACCTTGAACACCGTCTTCACGCCAGGCTGATGGCTCTCGATCACGAACGGGCCGGTGCCGTTTTCGTGCAAGGAGGCAAAGCTTGGTGTGGTTGCGGAAGCAGGCGTCGGCGCGATCGAATTGTTTTCCTCACACCATTTTTTGTCCATGATGAACCAGCCATCCCATTGCGAAATCAGGATGGGATTGGGCGAGTCGAGCTTCACATCGATCGTGTAGTCGTCGACCTTGACGAACTTGGCATCAGAGGGAACGTTGGTCAGGAAGTTGGAACCCTTGGCCCGCACGCGCTCGGCGGAAAAAATCACGTCGTCGGCAGTGAAGGGGTCTCCGTTGTGGAATTTGACGCCCTTTCGCAGATGGAAACGCCAGCGGGTAGGCTCCAGGATTTCCCAGCTTTCGGCAAGCGCGGGGGCGATCTTGAGATCCCTGTCGCGGGTCACCAGACCCTCATAGACATGCGCGTGATGCGCAATGGTCGTGGTCTCCTTGAGCGTGTAAGGATCGAGCGATTTGAGCTCGCCCTGGTTGGCGTAGCGCAGGGTCTGGCTTGAAGCCGGCGTCATGGCGAAGGCGGCGATCGAGGCGGCCGCTGCAACAAGGATTCGACGTACCGGCATTGGTGGGCGCTCTCCGCGTTAGTTTGCTGTTTGGGCTTGCGATATCGACAATTGATCTATGTTGCCAGAGTTTGGCTGCCGCGCAAGCGCGATTTCCCCATGGAAGCCCCGGTTTGCGCGATGTTGCCGCGATAACTAGCTTCAACGCAGGCGGCGGCACAAGCGCGTGATGATCGAGGGGAGTGGCGGATGACGGAACTGAAGGCCGATGTTGTTGTACTGGGTGCGGGCATGGTCGGCGTCAGCGCCGCTTTGCACCTGCAGCAGCGGGGACGGGATGTCATTTTGATCGACAGGCACGAGCTTGCCGGCGAAGAGACCAGCTTTGGAAACGCCGGCCTGATCGAATGTGCCTCCGTCTTTCCCTACATGTTTCCGCGGGATTTTGCGCAGATTTTCCGTTACGCGTTGAACCGCTCGCCGCAAGCGCATTACCGCCTCATCGATTTGCCTTACGCGTTGCCGTGGCTGGTGCGCTACTTTCTCGCATCCTCGCCGGACCGCGCGCTGCACAGCGCGATGGCCGAATTGCCCTTGGTCCGGCGCAGTCTCCTTGAACATGAGGCGCTGATCGCCGAGGCCGGGGTTCCCGAATTATTGCGGCGGACCGGCTGGCTCAAGCTATTTCGTTTCGACGCGAGCCTCGCGAACGCGGTCAAGGAGGTCGAGCGCGCGCGGCAATATGGCGTTCCCGGCGAACTTCTCGATGCCAAGGCGATCGCCGCGCGCGAACCGAATGTGACAGGCGAGTTCGCCGGAGCGATCTACTTGCCGACGCCGGGATTCATTCCAGATCCCGGCGCATTGGCCAAGGCCTATACCGCGCTCTTCAAGCGCAAGGGAGGGCGTTTTCTGGTGGGCGATGCGGGCACGCTCGAACAGGACGCACGCGGATGGCGCGTGAGCGGCGCGGCGGCGCGCGAAGTCGTGGTGGCGCTCGGCCCGTGGTCCGACCTGGTGTTTCGCCGGCTCGGATATTCTATTCCGCTTGGCATCAAGCGCGGCTACCATTTGCATCTCACCCCGCGCGGCAATGCCGTGCTTAACCACCCCATCCTCGACTTCGATCGCGGCTATGTGCTCGCACCGATGACCCGCGGCATTCGGCTCACCACCGGCGTCGAATTCGCCCGCCGTGACGCGCCGTCCACGCCGGTGCAGATTCAGCAGACGCTGCCGCACGCGCGCGCCCTGTTCCCGCTGGGGGAGGCCATCGATGCCAAACCCTGGAAGGGTGCGCGGCCATGCTTGCCCGACATGCTTCCGGTGATCGGGAAGGCGCCGCGCCACGCCGGGCTGTGGTTCGATTTCGGGCACCAGCACCATGGGCTGACGCTGGGTCCCGCGACCGGCCGGCTATTGGCGGAAATGATGACCGGCGAGACCCCGTTCGCCGATCCGACGCCGTTTGGCGTCGAGCGCTTTGGTTGATCTTAGATAGAAGACGTCAAGGGCCGTCCGGCCCAAGACGCGTCTTGCGCAGTTGGGCCTCTCGCGGCGATACTGCGTCACACTGTCAATGTAATCGGGAGTGCACATGAAAGTTAACGTTGAAATAGACTGCACGCCGCTCGAGGCGCGGCAGTTTTTCGGACTACCGGATGTGCAGCCGATGCAGACGGCGGTCATGGAAAAGCTCCAAAACCAGATGATGGAGAATATCCAGAGTGTCTCCCCTGAAGCATTGATGCAAAGCTGGCTCTCGTTCGATCCGAAGATCGCCGAGCGGTTTGGAGACATGTTCGCGGCCATGACCGGCCTTGGCGGCCCCCGCGCGCCCGACAAGAAATGACGCGGTCCGCTGACGGAGGCGAACGGCCGGAGCCTGGCCGGCTTCGTCCGCCGGGTCTAGGCCTGCTATTGGCCGAGATGCGGGGGATATTCGAGTTCAACGCCAGCCTGTTGATGTCGCCGTTCCTGATGCGTGCGCCGAAGGGCGACGGCCATCCGGTGCTAACGCTGCCGGGGTTTCTTGCCAGCGACCTTTCGATGGCGCCGATGCGGCGATACCTCACGGAACTCGGGTACGATGCTCATGCCTGGCGGATGGGCCGCAACATCGGCGGCCTTTCGCGCCTGCGCTCGGCCTTGCGCGACCGCCTTGCGGAGATCCATGAAATCAGCGGCCGCAAGGTGAGCATCGTCGGCTGGAGCCTCGGCGGCGTCTATGCGCGCGACCTCGCGCTGCACGCACCCGACATGGTGCGCTACGTGGTGACGCTGGCAAGTCCGTTCGCCAATGATGTCAGGGCGACCAACGCCACGCGGCTTTATGAGGCGCTGTCGGGCGAGGCGGTCGACGACAATCCCGAGCTTCGCGAGGCGTTGGCCGGCGATCTCCCGGTTCCGACCACATCGGTCTATTCGCGCGCCGACGGCGTGGTTAACTGGCAGACCTGCCTGTTGCGCCCCTCCAGTACCGCCGAGAACATCGAGGTATATCTCGCCAGTCATGTAGGGCTTGGCGTGAATCCGGCTGCCTTGTGGGCGGTCGCGGACCGTCTGGCGCAGGCCGAGGGCCAATTCCGCCAATTTGACCGATCCGGGCCATTTGCCATTGCATATGCGCCTCCGGAACAGGCACAATCCTGACCGCGTCCCGAACAAGGGATCATCTGAACGCCAGAAGAAGCACCGCCAAGGTGTAGCTATTTCGCGGGAGGAGCACATGAGTGACGCCAGGAAGCTGTCCTCGATGGATGCGTCGTTTCTCTATCTGGAAACGCCGGAAATGCCGATGCATGTCGGAAGCATGGCCATCTTCCGCCTGCCCGAAGATTACAAGGGTGATTTCTTCGAGGACTTCAAGGCGATGATAGCCTCGCGGCTGCACGTCGCGCCGATCCTGAAAGCGCGCCTGGAAAAGGCGCCGCTGGACATCGATCATCCATCCTGGGTCGAGGACGACCAGTTCGATATCGACCGCCACATCTTCCGCGGCAGCCTTCCGGCGCCCCATGACCGCGCGACGCTCGAGCGCATCGTCGGCTGGATGCACGCCAAGCTTCTCAACCGCGCCCGTCCGCTCTGGGAGTTCTACGTCTTCGAGGGCATGAAGGACAACGAGATCGGGCTCTATTCCAAGATGCACCACGCCTGTATCGACGGCGGCGCCGGCGCTGCGCTCACCAACATGATCTATGACGTCACGCCCATCCCGCGGACCATCGAGCCGCCGGCGGCGCGCGCCAAGGTCGAGCAGGAGCCGCGCGACATCGCCGCCAATCTTCTTGATTCCTATCAGCAGCTTTGGCGCCAGCCGTTCGATGCCTCCGCCGCCGCCAAGGGCATCGAGTTGCCGCGCACGGGAAAAAGCGATCTTGGATCGATCCTGTTCGACAATGCGATGTTCCAGATCGAGAACGCGGTGAAGTTCGTCGGCAGCGTTCCGACCATGCTCAAGAGCGTATCGGACGTGGTCGGCAAGATCGCCGACCCGAAATCGCGCGACAGCATCGCCAGCATGATGTCGCCGCCGACCATTCTGAACAAATCGATCTCGTCGGAACGCAGCTTTGCCGGGGTGTCGATCCCGCTTTCGCGCGCCAAGGCCGTCGCCAAGGCGGCCGGCGGCAAGCTGAACGACGTGGTGCTTGCGGTATCGAGCGGGGTGGTGCGGCGTTATCTTCTGGAACATGGCGCGCTGCCTTCGAAGTCGTTGACGGCGGCGGTGCCGATCTCGCTGCGCGAAGAGGGCAACACCGACGCCAACAACCAGGTGTTTGGCATGATCTGCTCGATCGCCACCGATATCGAGGATCCCAAGGCGCGGCTGAAAACCATCATCGCGCAGTCCACCAAGTCCAAGGAGATGTCGCATCCGCTGCGTGCCTTGATGCCGCAGATGTCGAACGTCTCGTTGCTGGGCGCGCCGATCCTGGTCCAGATTCTCGCGCTGTTGTACAGCCGCTCCAGCCTGTCGGACGTGTTGCCGCCGGCGGCCAATATCACGGTGTCGAATGTTCCCGGACCGCGGCAGACCTTGTACGCGGCGGGCGCCGAACTCTTGCACATCTTCCCGGTGTCGATTGCAACCCACGGACTTGCGCTCAACATCACCGTGCAGAGTTACCGCGATCAGCTCGATTTCGGTTTTATCGCCGGCGCCAACATCATTCCCCATGTCCAGGTTCTCTGCGACATGGTGCCGGAGGAGTTTGCCGCGCTCGAGGCTGCCTTCGTTCCGCCGGAAGCCAGCGTCAAAGGCGCGGCCGAGTAGGGACAGTAGCGATGATCGAGATGCCGCCGCTGCAATTTGCGAAGACCAACGGGATTCGGATGGGCTTCTACGAGGCCGGCCCGAAGACCGACAAACCACCGCTCGTTCTCTGCCACGGCTGGCCGGAGATCGCGTTTTCCTGGCGTCATCAGATCAAAGCGTTGGGCGAGGCGGGTATTCGGGTGATCGCGCCGGATCAGCGTGGTTATGGCGCGAGCGACCAGCCGGAGGCGGTCGCAGCCTACGACCTCGAGCACTTGACCGGCGATCTCGTCGGTCTGCTCGATGATCTGAAGATCGACAAGGCGATATTCGTCGGACACGACTGGGGCGGATTTGTCGTCTGGCAGATGGCGATGAGACATCCCGATCGTGTGGCCGGCGTGGTCGGAGTCAATACGCCGCACTTCGACCGCGCGCCGGCGGATCCGATCGAACTGCTGCGCAAGCGCTTTGGCGAGCACATGTACATCGTGCAGTTTCAAAATCCTTCGCGCGAAGCCGATAAGATTTTCAACAGCCGCGTGGAGCAGACCTTCGATGCCTTCATGCGCAAGCCTGTGCCGCGCGCCGATGCCGCTGCGGCGGAGCCGCCCACCGCGGGCGTCGGCGCATCGCCCAGGCTGAACCTGGCATTTCCACAAATGATCGCCGGCTACGACGCCAAACACGATCCGCGCACGCCGATCCTGTCGCCGGAGGAAAAGAAGGTGTTCGTCGACACCTTTACCAAGACCGGCTTCACCGGCGGAATCAACTGGTATCGCAACTTCACCCGTAACTGGCAACGCGCTGCCGGATTGGATCATACCGTACGCGTGCCCGCGCTGATGATCATGGCGGAGAACGACGCCGTACTGCCACCGTCGGCCGCCGACGGCATGGAAAAGATCGTGCCTGATCTGGAGAAATATCTGGTCCGTGGCAGCGGGCATTGGACCCAGCAGGAAAAGCCGGAGGAGGTCAGCGCCAAGCTGATCGAATGGCGGAGAAAGCGATTTGGGTGAGGTAAGGGCAGACAACCATCCGTCATTGCGAGGAGCGTCAGCGACGAAGCAATCCATTCTTTTTTTTTAGCGGAGCGATGGATTGCTTCGCTTTGCTCGCAATGACGTATGAGGCAGGGGAATAACAATACAATGGCGTCGAACCGACTGAACCCGATTCCGCATCCGCCGACCAGGGCCGTGGTCGGCAATATGCTGTCGCTGGATTCCACCGCGCCGGTGCAAAACCTGGCGCGGCTCGCCAGGGAATTGGGGCCGATCTTCTGGCTCGACATGATGGGCGCGCCGCTGGTC
>Ga0070733_10001486_pt1 | contig 17420 bp, 12 predicted proteins | sample Coa_R1_9_FD_66450 | JGI IMG/M metagenome (GOLD analysis project Ga0070733, IMG submission 66450) | Surface soil microbial communities from Centralia Pennsylvania, which are recovering from an underground coalmine fire - Coalmine... | ecosystem: Environmental > Terrestrial > Soil > Unclassified ... | reverse complement strand
AGCGCGTAGTCGATTCCCAAGCCCAGGCCAAGCATGGTGGCCAAATTCTGAACCAGTATGGATAAGTGCCAGCGCTGGGCCAGAAATCCCGTAATCGCCAGAGTGGTTGCGATGGCAAGCTGGCCAACTGCCAGTGGAATCACGGCGGCCATCAGGCTTCCAAACGCCACCAGCAGCAGCACAAGCGTCGCCGGGATCACCAGGCTCTCGCCGCGATGCACGTCGGCGGCGCTGGCTTTCCGAATATCGAAATTCAATGGAATCTCGCCTGTGAGTTCGAGCTTCACCGCCGGATAACGGCCGCGCAGCTGATTTGCCAGATTGCTCGCCAGCTGGTGAAGCTCGGGAACCAGCGATTCGACCGGACCGCCAGTTGACTCCAGCCCCACGAGGACAAACGTTCCGCCTTCACGGCCCAGAAAAATGGGATCGCGCAATTCGAGGTAGGACACAACGCCTGAAACGCCGGGCTGATCTTTCAGCGCCGCCACGATGGTTGCTAGCGCTTGGCCGCCGTCCTCCGAATTAGCGGGTGGGAGCCCCTCGATCACCAGGACAACGCGATCCACAAACGGCGAGTGAAAACGACTATCCAGCTCGTCCCGCACAGTTTCAGCCTGGCTCCCTTCCACACGGGTTGCGGTTTCCAGGCGGCGCTCCGCATGAAAAGAAAATGGAAGAAGCGCGATGGTTGCTGCGAGGACGATTCCCGACACCAAAAAACGGCGCACAAGCATAGCCACAATAATGTCACACCTCACAAAATCGTCGTCAGCAAAACTCTTCGGTGACGCCTAAAAACCACACGGGCGAATGACGTGCTCCTCCCGGAACCGGTTCCTACGTTTGCGCTCAGTTTGGCGAGCTTGCATCTGCGCAATACTCACTTCCGGTGCTATGTGAATCTGCTAAACTTTTCCCCATCGAATTAGGAGGATCCATTCGTATCTTACTTTTGGTCGGACTGCTTGCCGCCATCCAATCTGGAGCCGCAGACCCGCGCATTGGCACCTGGACGCTCATTTCTGCGCAGTCAAGTCTCGATCCTCCAAACCGGCTTACCATAACGCCTCTGCATGCCGGGTCGCATGTAGTCATGTCCGGCGAAACCCATCTCGATTTCACTGCAAATTCCAACGGCCACCCATCGGCCGCGCCAGGCAACCTCGCCTTCAATCAAATTGAGCTGCGCAGGATCGATAAGAGGCAGGCGGAGGTGAAGGAGGAAAAGGACGGAACCCTGGTCGCGACGGTTCGCGAAAAAATCTCGGCCGATGGCAACGAGCTGACGACCACCACTGCAACCGTCGGCCACGCCGATAAAATCACCGTGTGGACGCGCAGCGGAGGAAAAAAAGTCCCGAATGACTTCTTCGCAGGCGAATGGACGCAGGACCTCGGCAAGTCTCGTTTGCGGCAAGGCTCGGTGCTCAAAATCGAGGCGGACGGAAGCGGTGGGGTCCGTTTTCTGGGCGACTACAGCTATACCGCCCGTTTTGACGGAAAGCAATACGATCTAAAGAACTCGCGCAACGATACCGTGACGCTTCAACTCGTCGATCCTCACACCGTGGACGCGAGCTATCAGCGAGACAATCAAGTCACGCAAAAAGACAGGTGGGTGGTTTCCGCGGATGGGCAGCAGATGACGCTATCCACCACCGCCACATTGGAAACGGGCCAGCGGCTAACCGAGAAGCTCGTCTTCAAGAAGCAGTAGCGGAGATTGCATCTGTCCAGTCGACAAGCCCATTGCTCGCTGACACCGCGGTGACCTCACGAGCCGCGACCGAAATGATTCCCTTGCGATGCATGAATTTCAGAATGCCGTTAACCGTATCTTCCAGGGACGGGTCTGCTTTGCCCCATACGGACGCATCGCGGGCCTTTTGATAAGAAGAGCTGTCGTAGCGTTTAAATTCCATCGCCGAAATGTTGTCCACAGAGCCCACCAGAAAATCCAGCAGCGGGAACAGAAGATCTTCCTTGCGGCAGCGGCGGATCAGCTCAGGGACGAAGTCGGGGAGCCTGAATGTTTCGAATTGCCGGCCAGTCGCCTTGGTAATCAGCCTGGTAATGTCCATCATGTTCGAATAATCGTCCCGCGTCACATGGTAAGTCGTATTCGCCGTGCCGCGAGTAGTGGAAATCGCTACGATGTTGTTCGCCACAATATCCGCCGGAACAAAACTGACCTGGTTGAGCGTATCAACGCCAATGCCGTGATTCACCATGAACGCAACCAGGCGAACCGCGATATCGAAGTTGTTGCCTCCGCCCGTGACCGAAGGACTCACCAGAGCGGGCCGGAAAATCCGCGCGGAAAGTCCCCGGCTGCGCGCGTCCACAACCACCTGTTCCGCTACCCATTTCGATTGGCTATACCCGAAATCCAGCAGCTCCATATTTTCGTTCAGGTCGGTCTCATTCAGGACTGATTTCACCGCCCAGCCAAACACGAAGGTAGTCGAGACATAATTAAACTCTTTCGGCCGTCCCTCGAACGCCAATCTTACGATCTCATTGGTTCCCAGAACGTTCGCGTCACGCATCAGGTCGTAGTTGAACAGGTAGTTTACGGTCGCTCCATTGTGGAACACCGTGTCAACTTCACGCGCGAGGAAATCCCAAGCGTCCTGCGTCAGCCCCAGCTTTGGCTGCCCAAGATCGCCGCAAACCGGGATCACCCGAGCCTCGAACATCTCCATCAGACCCACGCCGCAGGGTCCGATTGACTTCATCGCATCCCTCAGCCTTTGCTTACCTTGCTTTTCGTTGGAAGACCTGACGAGAACATAGATCTTCGCCCGAGTCTGTTCGAGCAAGCTTTTCATGAGGAACGGCCCGATGAAACCGGTCCCGCCAGTGAGCAGCACTTGATTCAGCACCGGCGTCTCCGGCAAGGGCACAGGCACCGGAGGCACGAAGATGAGCTTCCTGTCGTTGATCATCATCTGCTTCTCAGCGGCGCGCTGCTCCTCACGGAAAGCCGCAAGGGAATGCCGCAGATGAACCAGCGCCTCTTCGGGGGCGCGCTTCAGCTTTTCGGCTAATCCAAACAGCTCGGCTACGCCGACACGCTGAATCACGCCAATATCTACCTGCCGCGCCAGCATCTCGGCGCCTTTAACTTTCAGGAGTTCCTTGAGCTCGTGAACGAACACAACAAGATCCAGGGAATCCAATCCGGCTTCTACCAGGTTGTACGATTCCTTGCCTGTCAGGTTGTACTTGGCTTTCAATTCGGCGAAAGAGGAATGCATGTCGGAATCGCACAGCGATTTCCCCGCGTCCTTCTCCCGCGAAAAGTCCGAAAGCACGGTGAACTGACCGCGCTGCCACATCTGCTTGGTCTTATGGCGCATCAGCTTCCCCGAACTCGTTCTGGGGATGGCGCGAGGCGCGATGAAGGAAATCACGGCCACTTCCACGTTGAGATAATTTCGCACTGCGGCGGCGATCTTTCGTGCGTCCGGAAGCGCTTTAGGATTCTTGACTTCAGCGACGATTGCCAGCCCAGGTTCGCTGTCTTCCTGAATCTGGAACGCGGCGACGCAGTTGTGCCGGATCAAACCGGATGATTTCTCCACCACATTCTCAATGTCGTGCGGGTAGTAGTTTTGCCCGCGCAGAATAATCATGTCCTTAATACGGCCGCAGACGTAGAGTTCGCCGCCGTGGAAGAATCCTATGTCGCCGGTGCGCAGGTAGCCGTCGTCATAAGGAGTATCGTCCACCAGCCGCGCGCGAAATTGCTTCAGAGTTAGTTCGGGATTGTTCCAGTAACCTCGGCACTTACCGCTTCCAGCGACCCAGATTTCACCGGTGCGCTCTGGCTTGAGAGGGAAGTGCCCTTCCGGATCCACAATCTTGACGTCGATACCCGGCAGCGGCTTTCCACAACTGACAATCTTCGTGGCCGCGCCGATTTCAGAGACCTCGGTAATCATGCGGGCCGTCCCCAGGGAGAGGGCACGTTTGTTGACGGAAACGATCTTGCGACCGCCCAGCGAAACCGCCAGTGTATTCTCAGCCAGCCCGTAGGCAACATAGAAACTCTCGGACTTCAGTCCATAAGACTGAAACGCTTCCAGAAACCGGGTGTAGGTATCCGGCTTCACTGGTTCCGCGGCGCACATCAACACGCGAAGCGAACTGAGATCACAAGCCTCCAGGCTCTCCTTCGAAAGCCTTCCGGCGCGCAGGCAATAGTCGTAGGCGAAGTTGGGCGCAGCCGTCGCGGTGGCACGGTAGGCCGTCATTGCATCGAACCACAGGATCGGTCGTTGAATGAAGTCCGTAGGAGAGAAACCGTACGTCGTGCCACCTTTCACTAATGGATATAGGTAGCACCCGATCAGTCCCATATCGTGATACTGCGGAAGCCAGGAAACGACGACCGGAGAGGAATGGTCAATCACCAGTGGACAGGTATCCAGAATATTCTCGTGCGTAACGATCACGCCCTTGGGCTCCATCGTCGAACCCGAGGTGTACTGCAGAAACAAGATCTTCGAATGCTCGGCAGCTGGCCGGTCCGCCATCGCATCCACGAAATCTTCCGTCGCGATCCACGGCAGACCGGAAATGTAATCTACGTCAATGCCGCACGCCGAGACTCCACTTCGGGCGAGATTCGTCTTCAGGGATGCCTGGTAGTCTCTGCTCGTCAGGATCCCAGTCGCCTGGCAATCCTTGGCGATGTGTATCATCTTATACAGCGCGCTCTGGAACCCGCGCGAACTGGGGGGATACACCGGCACGGGGATTAATCCAGCGCGCACGCAGCCAAAAAACGCGCAGATCATCTCCAAACCCGGCGGGTACGCAAGCAGCAGCCGATCGCCCGCCGCAAAACGACCCTCTTTCCACAAGTGTCCGGCGATCGCCTCCACTCGTCGGAGAAACGACGCATAGGTGTAGCTTTCGGTCGGGTCGCCGTTTACATCCAGGTACGAATACAGCAGTTTGTCCGGGTGCTCATCTGCCAGCCTATCCAGGTGGCCTAATATTGACGCCGCCATCAATCAGCGATCCTCCGATCTTGAATAAAACCTAAACCATCAAACGAAACATCTCTCCCCAGTAACTGAGGTGATCGGCGATTGAGTTTGAATGTGCAGACCTGACAGGCATGCCGACGGTGAGAGTGTTGGTGTAATTTTTTCCAGCACAAGCGTCGCTCGACGCTTTGGGGAACGGATGTTTTCCTTTTTGGCGCACTAATGCGCGGACCCGAATTTCGGACCTCCGCCGACCTTCTATGGTCCCTTGCAGGAAGCCCGGTTCATTGTGGTTCATCGACGCTTATATATTAACAAAGCGTTACGGACAATTCCATGCGTCGTCGCTCACATTGTTCACACAACGCAACTAGGCATCGTCCGTCCCGAATGTCCTTGATTGTGTTTACGGGCTCACATTAAAATTGTACAGCGAGGCTCTCGGCGGTGCGCCACCAACTTCGCTGAGAGTCAGGACCCCGAATGCGGCGTGCGGAACGCGTCGGGCCCAATTAGCAAGGCCGCGGAGGCGCCGGTGACGTTGGAATGCGAAGTATTGATCACTCAAGATCCAGAGGCTCCGGACCTTGTGCCATCGGAATCCTCAGCGGCATCGATTACCGAACCAGTCAGCCCAACTTCCTTTCCGAAAGTCTTACGTCGCCGCCTGGATAGGTTTTTTGCCGACCAGAACATTACTTACAAAGCGGACCGCACGATGTGGGTCAAGATCGCTGTCGGTCTGGCTGTACTCGTCGGCGCCTGGATCGCTCTGTATGCTCTGAGGCCCGATTCGTGGAAGTTCGTCGCCCTGTACCTTCTAGGCGGCCTCGCGCAGACATTCCTTTTGCTGAACATAGCCCATGACAGCAATCACAACGCCATCTCGTCCCGGCCGCGCGTCAACAAAACCCTGAACTATGTCTTCGATCTGTGCGGAATCAGCTCGTACATGTGGCGCATTCTCCACCATCGCGGCCATCACTCCTGCATCAATCTCCACGGCGAAGATGATGCGCTTTCCGGACGCGGCATCTTTCGCTTTACCCCTCATGAATCCCGCGCGCCATGGCACCGCTTCCAGCACATCTACGCGCTGTTCGTGTATGCAATGTTCTCTCTCGATTATGTGTTATTCAGGGACTTCGCGAGCTTTTTCTTCCCGTCCCACGATTATTTGAAACGCGCCAATCATCCTCTGCGCGAATATGCCATTCTCTTTGCCGGCAAGGCCTTCTACCTCACTTACATGCTCGTTTTGCCGGTGATGGTGCTGGGGAAATCGCCTCTGCTAGTCGCCGCCGCGTTCCTTTTGGTCCATTTGTTCGTCGGCTTGGCGGTAACGCTTGTATTCCAGACGACGCACACCATTGACACCACCTACTTTCCCACGGACCGCGGTGAGTTTGACAACGGCGTGTATCACATCTTTGCGACCACGGCCGATTATGCGACGGAGAATCCGCTCGTCGCTTGGCTCGCAGGCGGGCTCAACCATCACATCGTCCACCATCTGTGCCCTTTCGTGTGCCACACCCACTATGCTCCGCTCACCAGGATCGTGAAGCAGACCGCCGAAGAGTTTGGCGTTCCCTATCGGCAGCACCCCACCATGACTCAGGCAATCCGGCATCATCTGATACTCTTGAAACAACTGGGGAACGAAAACTGATTCTGAATATTTTATCTTTACCGATGGCCCCGCTGCCACTTCCTGCAAGTGACATGAAATCATCTGCGGTTCAAAGTAAATATCGGGACAGCTGGGTATGACCTCATCCACTCCTATTCCCGTTGTTTCCCGATTTCGCTGCTTTGCGGATTCTCGCGCGATGTTCCAGAATCCCGTGAAGGTTCTGTCCACCTACACCGAAAACTTCGGCGACACTTTCCGATTCTATTTGGGCGGTCTCAAAGAAGCGATCGTTACGATCGATCCCGCTGTGATTCAGCACGTATTAAAGACCAACTCGGAGAACTACCAAAAATCCCATATTCAAGTTAAGCGCATGGGGCACTTCCTGGGGAAGGGTCTTCTCACCACGGAAGGTGAAGCCTGGCGCACGCAGCGGCGCCTCATCCAAAAAGGCTTCGACCGCGCGCAACTCGAAGCGCTGTCCTCCATCATGCAGGACTCCCTCGCCGACTCGCTGCGCGACTTCGACTCACAGACCCGACGCGGCCCCGTAGATATCTACCCCCAGCTGATGAAAATTACCTTCGCAATGGTCGCCCGCTCGCTATTTGGCGCCCGGCTGAAGGACGAAGACATCGATCTCGTCAGCCACACCATCTGCACCGTCCAGGAATTCATCGTTCGCCAAACTCTTCAGCCCTATCTGAATCCCTGGTTCGCCGTCTCGGGTGAACTGCGCCGCCACGAAGACATGCGCACCCGCGCGGACGCTGTTCTGCTCCAATACATCAAGAAGCGCCGCAGCGAACCGCCAGGCAACGATCTGCTGCAGACTTTGATGGACGCGCGTTATAGCGATGGCGAAGGTATGAGCGATACGCTCATCCTGAGCGAAAGCATGCAACTTCTGGTCGCCGGCCATGAAACATCGTCGAATGCGCTATCGTGGCTTTTTTATCTTTTGAGCTCGCGTCCGGATTGTCTCGAAAGGATCAGGCAGGAGTTTGATTCCGTGCTAGGCGAAGCGCCTCTAGGCTACGCCGACGTGCCCAAATTCGAATTTACCACTCAAGTCATTATGGAGGGGCTCCGCCTCTATCCGCCGTTCTGGATGATCGATCGCATGGCCGTCGCGGACGACCGCGTAGGCGATCTCGCCATACCGAGCGGATCAACGGTCATTGTGTATGTGTACGGTGCGCACCATGCTCCGCGCTACTGGCAGAATCCGGAAAATTTCGATACGGAGCGCTTCACCAAAGCGAACGACAAGCTGCGCGCGCCCTTCACCTTCCTGCCGTTCGGCGCCGGACCCCGAGGCTGTATCGGTGGAAATTACGCGATGTTGCAGATCCTCATGATCCTGAGCGATCTCCTCAGAAAATACGATTTTCAGCTGGCCCCCGGCCAAACGATCGAAGCTCGCCCCATGGTCATCCTGCGCCCGAAGCACGGAATCAGCATGACGTTCACTAACGCCATCGCGCCGCCCTCTCGCATCGCATCAGACGCCGCGCTATCGGCAAGCAGCAAACCCTAAGTTGAGACGTTTTTTGTGAGTGCAATATAAGCAAGAAGAGAGGGCTGCTGAAGTTTGACGCGCCGAAAGCCCTAGCCGCAATGAATGCCATGCTCCCAACGGCCGAAACGAGCGGTGGAAGCCATCATCCGAGCGGTAAGCGATTGTTGTTCGCCTACGTGCGTGTAAATCCGGACCATCCGTGGTGCTTGCCGTTTCGAAATGGACAATCTAGGGCGTGTTCACGAGATACTTACTTAAGTCGATTCGAGGGAAGCCTTGTCGTCGAACCAACTCGAGGTGATTGTCCGACCTAAATATGCTCACATGCTTATACGACCGTTCTCCGTTGGACGTTTCGTTCATTCCATCTAACCATTTTGAGAATTCTGCAAACGGAATCATCAACAGCCGATCCTCAGAGCCGCAGCCGAATGCGGCATAGGTCTCCTTCGCTCCCCTAAGAAATTCTTCTTGGTGCGGGTGAAAGGCAAACCAATAAGATCGAGACCCACTCCGGGCGTGCTCTCTGGACACGGCGCAAATGACACGTATAGGCCGATCTGACGAAGCGAACGCAGTTCGAGAGCGCTTCACGAGGTGGGTTCCCAAGACCTTTTCAAGACGACGGACGCAAGCGTCGTGAAACGCGACGGGCGTGAACTTCGGCTTTCGATCCTTACCGTCATCATCCGAGTCAGATAAGGCCATCGATTCGGTCACGCCCACCTGCTCTTGTTTTATGTCTTCTGCGGTCGAGAACAACAGATCGACAATATCGTCGAGCCGAGTAAATTCTCGCGGGCGAAGCACGACGTGAATCTGCTCTTGGATACGGGGATCCTCCAGTTCTTCTTTGACGGTGAGTAACCTCACCAGCGCATCCGTACTAATCAAACGAACATCCCACGCGTGGCGGGATCCACGAATCTGTGCCTCAAGGTCGCCGGTGTCTTGCCTACCAACGACAATCAGAATCGACGAGTGCTCCTCCGACAATTTCCCGGACTTGACGAGCGCCTTCCGATAGTTGGCCACGGTGTTCAGATCAATCCGGTACGCGTCGGTTGTCTTTACCTCAACCACCAGGGCATGACCGTCCGCCGACTCCCAGAGACCGTCGAATCCCACCTGACCAGCAACACCTCGATAACGCCCATGAGTCACTCGAAAACCTATTCGATTGCCGATTTCATTCACAGAATCCTGCAGCACCAGTCCGCTAGTACCAAACGACTCTTCCAAACACTCTGCTGCATACCGGATCAGCAAACCGGACGGCACCTGCGCCAGGAAGGTTCGGAATTCTTGCGAAGCTAAGTTCCCGTCCGTAAGTTTGCCGTCGCCCGCGAAAGCGACGATTTGCTGCACGTGCTTGCCAGAAACCTGTTCCGGGGACTTACGCCAGAGATCAACCAGAGCCATGCGGATTCTTCCAAAAGCAGTCTTAAGTCATTAAATATGCGTGAGCATAATATGAAATACCCATTACTGCCACCAATTAGCTTCTGGATTTCAATCCGGCGGGCAGGACAAAGGCACCGACTGAGCCGATTTCAAGCTCAGGCACCTCGAACGGCGGAGGAAATAGCGTGAACGATAAAAAAGGAGTGGTCGGGGCGAAAGGATTTGAACCTTCGACCTCCTGGTCCCGAACCAGGCGCGCTAGCCAGGCTGCGCTACGCCCCGACCGTGTGCGCGCAAGCCGCACAGAAGCTCACACGCGAACCACGCTAGAATAGCACAGCTTCCGCGCTGGGGCGCAGTCGCCGCATTCATGGGCAGTGTCCTAAATCGCCTAGCAAACGCATCGCGCAGCGGGCACATATCGGCAGCGCGACCGCACGTCTCTGTGTCCAATTTCTCGGGCTAGGACATCTGGGAGTGCGGCGGCTTGTGAATTGCGCTGCAGCGCAATTCATCCTGAGATCCCGCAGCGCGGGAGCGAAGGGCCGCCGCCTTTGCAAGCCGAAGCTTGCTTCGGCGCTCGCTCCGCAGCGCAAACCGTCTGCGCCCCGCAGCCTCTACAGCATCTCGATTTACTTTCCCGCAAATTAGGGCGGTACCCATTCATGCCAGCCGCGAAATGCCCCGCATCATCGCCCCGAACGCTCCAGCGCGTACAGAACCACGTCGAATCCGCGATGAATCATCTCTCGTTCGTACTTCATCCCCAATTTTTCCATCACATGGATCGAAGCGCGATTCGCCGCCACCGCAACGGCCACAATTCTCTGCAGCTCCGCGCGCTCAAACCCATCCAGCAGCGCCGCCCGCGCCGCTTCCGTCGCCAGCCCTTGTCCCCACCAAGCCCGCGCCAGCCACCAGCCGATTTCTGTCTCCGCGGTTCCATCCAGCGGCTGCAAACCGCAAAAACCGATCATCTCCGACGTTTCTTTAAGCAGAAGTTTCCAGAGGCAGTAGCCGAGCTTATCGAAGTGATCGATTTGCCGCCCGACAAATTCCCGAATCCGCTCGTCCGGCCAGGGTTGGCCGTCCGAAATGTAGCGCATTACTTGGGGATCGGTCGCGATCGGACGCAGCAGCAACCAGTCGTCCGGCTGCCAAGGCAAAAGCCGCATGCGCGCTGTCTCGAGCATCAAAAAATACTCACCAACAGCTACGCCTTCTGCGAATTCAGCTTTGGAGCCTCAGCCAGCCGCACCAATTTCGCCTCAGTGATGGAAGGAATCGCGCGAATCGTTTGCACCACAGACGAATCCACCACGCCGTCCAGCCGCACCAGCGCCACCGCTTCGGCACCGTGCACCGGCTGGCGCCGCCCCAAAGCAAACGTCGCGATGTTCACGCCCAAATTTCCCAGCGCCGTTCCAATCTTCCCAATCACGCCCGGCACGTCACGATTCCGCGTCAGCAGCAAAGTGCCTTCCAGCGGCGCTTCCAATTCGATGCCATCCAGCAACAGAATTCGCGGCGAGCCATCCTGCGCCACCGTGCCTTCCACCGTCAGCGCGTGACCGCCATTTTCCGTCGCCACTTCCAGCGTGTTCGGGTACCCGCGTTCGCGCCGCCGCGTCGTCTCCTCCACAATCAGCCCGCGCGCAGCCGCCGCCTGCGACGCATTCACCAAATTCACTTTTTCATCGAGCACCGAATTCAGTATTCCAATCAACACAGCGCTGCGAATCACATGCGAACCCAGCTCCGCTGGCTCGCCCGCGTAACGAATGCGTACCCGGCTGAAACTTGCCGACGCCGCGGCCTGCGCCACAAAAGCGCCCAGCCGCTCGCCCAGTTCCAGGTACGGCCGCAAGCGCCGATACTGTTCGGCTGAAAGCGCCGGCATGTTCACCGCGTTGCGAATCAATCCTTCCGCAAGATAGTCGCGCACCTGCAACGCGATCAGCGTCCCCACTTCTTCCTGAGCCTCCGCCGTCGAGCCGGCGATATGCGGTGTCGCGATCAAATTCGCCAATCCAATCAACGGCGAATTTTTCGGCGGCTCCGTCGCAAACGTATCCACCGCCGCCCCTGACAAATGCCCGGACTTCAACGCCTCCGCCAGCGCCGCTTCGTCAATCAGCTCGCCGCGCGCGCAATTGATCAGCCGCGCGCCCTTCTTCATCTGCGCCAGCGCCGCCGCGTTAATGATTTTCTCCGTCGCCGCACTCAGCGCCGTATGCAAAGAAATCACGTCCGAGCTCTTCAGCAAATCCTCAAATGAAATCAGTTCCACTTCCAATTCGCGCGCAGCCGCCGGCGTCACGTACGGGTCGTACGCCAGCACTTTCATTTCGAGCGCCCGCGCCCGCCGCGCCACTTCCGATCCCACTCGCCCCAGCCCTACCAGCCCCAGCGTCTTGCCCCGCAATTCCATTCCCGAAGAAGTTTTCTCCCATCGTCCCGCGTGAATCGCCGCATTCGATTGCGCCACCCCCCGCGCCAAAGCGAGCAGCAGAGCGAAAGTATGTTCCGCAACGCTCACGGCATTCCCGCCCGGCGTATTCATCACCAGCACGCCGCGATGCGTCGCCGCGTCCATGTCCACATTGTCCACGCCCACGCCCGCGCGCCCCACCGCGCGCAGTTTTTCCGCCTGATCCAGCAGTGCGCTCGTCACCTTCGTCGCGCTGCGCACGATCAACCCATCGGCATTGGCAATCTCGCTCGGCAACGCTGCGGCAGCCGGCAACACGATTTCCCAGCCCGTCGCGCGCAATAGTTCAATTCCACGTTCGCTGATTTTATCCGCAACCACGATTTTCATTTTAGAAGCGTAATGGCTGCCCGCAGCGTAGTCAAATCCGTTATGCGAATCCCGCAAATCTAAATCGGGTGTACCAAATGCGCTCACGCGCCATAATCCGTATGGTATTCTGGCGGCACTTCGGGGGACCACTAATGAGCTACATCGAAAAAATTCAGAGCGACCTCACCGCGGCCATGAAAGAGAAGGACGAGCTGCGCCTCAGCGTCCTGCGCATGGTCAAAAGCGCCCTAAAACTCAAAGAAATCGACAAAATGCGCCCGCTCGACGATCTCGAATCGCTGCAGATTCTGCAAACCCTGATCAAGCAACGCAAAGAATCCGTCGAGCAATTCACTCAAGGCGGCCGCAAAGACCTGGCGGACAAAGAAACGAAAGAAATCGCCATCATCGAAAAATATTTGCCCGCCGCTCCCAGTGACGACGAAATGCATCGTGCCGTCGAGGCAGCCATCTCCGAATCCGGCGCGGACTCGCTCAAACAAATGGGCGCGGTCGTGAAAGCCGCGCGCGCCAAACTCGAAGGCAAATCCATCGACGGCAAATTGCTCAGCGACAAAGTCCGCGAGCGTCTGACGGAAAAAGCCGCGGGAAAATCTTGAAATAATCTCGCAGCAACGAAGCCGCCCCCGGTCCGCCGTCGCGACCGCAAGCTACCGCGACGGCGCGCCAGAGAAGGCCGCCACGTCTCACCCAGGTTGGTGCTGTGCCGCTGCCGGAAACCATCGCCGTAAAATACACGGAAGAAGAAGCCGAATATCTAAGCATGCGTCCGCTGGTCCGCCAGACTTTCCGCGCTCCGGAACTGATTGATATGATCGTCCAGGTTGCCGGAAAAGATCACATGCGCGTGCAGCAGATTTTGCGCGCCGGCACCGTCGTCTTCCATTCCTTTCGCTACTGGTGGCAGGGGTTCGACCCCGACCTCGCCGCCCTCGCCGAAATTCTCGCCAAATATCCCGACGCCGACCCCTCACGCCCATTCCGCGCCGCGGATTGCATCGAAGTGATTCTCGAATCCAGCGGCTCGCCGCCCCGCCATGCGCTGCGCATCACTCACGAAGCCGCCACAAAGGCCGGCCTACTGCGAAAAATCACGCGCAGCTTGCGCAATAAACCCAGCTTCTGGCAACTCCTGATGAATTTCGCCGAGGAAGCCCACCCCCGCTACCGCGAATATTCCTACGCCCGCCGCGGCGACCTCTACTCCATCGCGCTAAGCCCCGAGCAAATTGCGCGCCTAGCTCGCGAAGCCGCCCATCACGCCCCGCGCGGCCTCCGCGCCGAGCTGCTCGAACCCCCAGCAATCTCGCAAATCGTATTCATCTGCGCTCGCGCCACCGCGAAGTGAGTCGCGCGCCGCGCGCCGTGTCGTAAACCCGCGAGAGCATGTGAAGGCTCTCTCTTTGTTCTCGTCCTGCTGGTTCGCCGCCTTCGACTTCCAACTCCTGACTCGCAACTTTCAACCTCTGGCCCTAGCTCTCTGCTCTCCTGACCATGTCGAATCGACGGCCGATTTCGCCGTAGGTATTCTTTCAGGCTGGCATCAGTAGGAATGCTCTATTGGTAAATTATCGATTCTCGCCATGCTGCTCGCCCCGCATGGGCTGTAAGGCGCGACGGGAACGAGTATGAACAGCCAAAGCGGAGTAGATGGTGCGGGCATCCAGCGCGATCGATCAACGCTCGAAAGTGGCACGCGCCGAAATGCTCGGCCGCCCGACCGCGTAATCCATCGCGTCGTCCAGACTGCGGAACAAGGCCGGAATGTGTGCAGTATTGAACATTTCCAGATTCGCTTGGCTGCTATAAACGTCGTCTCCCTGAACTTGGATTCGGCCCAGGAGGGTTTGACCATGAGAATCTTTGCAACGGCACTAGCAGTCCTGTCTCTCAGTATGTTCGGCGCCGTGCTAGCCCCCCTCGCATCCGCCGACTCTCTCAATACCGCGGACAGTTTTGCCGTCCTGGCGGGTACCACGGTAACCAACGTTGACGCGACCATTATCACCGGCGATTTGGGTGTCTCCCCGGGCAGCGCCTGCACCGGCTTTGTCGCGGGCACCGGCTGTACTCTGGGCGCTGGCATCGTCAACGGTACGGTGGATTTAGGCAATGCGGTCGCGCTGCAAGCTCAGAAGGATCTCAGCACCGCCTACACCACAGAAGGTTCCCTGCCGAGCACCGGCGCAATCACCGGCGGTAATCTCACGGGATTGACCCTCGGCCCAGGCGTCTATACTGTCGGCGCCGCGACCAGCAATTTGACTGGAACCCTCACTCTCACCGACCATGGCGTCGCCGGTTCCGTATTCGTCTTTCAGTTCTCCAGCACGCTGATCACTTCACCCGACTCCCTTATTAATGTCGCGGGGCTCTCTCCCTCTGACAGCGTGTTTTGGGTGGTCGGCAGTTCCGCGACTCTCGGCAACAACTCCGCCTTCGATGGGAATATCCTCGCGCTCACCGACATCACCTTCGATCCCGGCGCCACCGATCTCTGCGGTCGAGCCTTGGCGCGCAACGGAGAAGTGACGTTTGCCGGACAGGATCCGACTTCGCGGATCGAGAACCAAGTCGATTCCACCGACTGCGCTGGCAATCTGGCCGGCAGCAACGGCTTGAACGGCGTTACCGCTGCAGGCACAGGCGGCGGTGGTGGAAAATCCGTTCCGGAACCCGGCACATGGCAGCTCTTACTTGTCGGTGCGCTCTCGATTCTGTGTCTCTCTGCCTTGCGCAAGCATAAGCAGAACTCCAGATCATTAGACTTCTGCTAGAAGTTTTGCGGGTGGCGCACACTTCGGCTTTCAAGGTTTGGGTGTGCGACTTCCGGCTCTTAACTTTGTAACGGTTCGCTCACGCCGGCCGCTTCGCACAAAAAAGAAAGCCCCGGAAGAGCGGATTTTCGCTCCTCCGGGGCCCGTTGCGATGGGCTTAGATGGGGCGGGGTTTGGGCGGGAGCGGCTGCGGATTCAGTAAGGGCTTAACGGATTTCAGTCCAGCGCCAGCTTGCAATTTCTTGCTGCGTCCAGCTGCATTCGCTTTTTTCGCTTTCATCAGAGTTCCTCCTCACTTCGAGTTCGAGCTGCTCACCGTTTCGCGCCCCGTCGCAGCGGACTGGCCCGCCGCAGCGGGGGCCGCGTCTTCAGCGGACCTTGAGCGGCGGCAGCGGCTGCGGATTCAACAACGGCTTCACTTCTTTCAGTCCCGCGCCGCCCTTCAACTTCTTGCTGCGTCCAGCTGCCTTGGCTTTTTTCGCTTTCATCGGATGATCTCCTCGGTTCGTATTTTTGCCTCGTGCCATCCAGCGTCCTGCCTTACCACGCCTTCCCTACATGCAAACAGCGCGCCAATTCCAGCCAGCCCAGCCTCAAAACCCCATGCCGCTGGTTTTGTGCCACTTGCCATCAGGCCCACCCGCCGTGAAGCGCCGCTTCGCCCCCAGCAGCCGCAGCCCTGCCGGTGAATTTCTCAACTCGCCGTTGAAATATTCAACTTCCAACGGGCCTCTCATCAGAAATTTCCGCCGCTACTTCCGCGGCCCGAACACTTCGCGGTACATCACATCGAGGTCATCAAGCGCCCGGGCGCAATCACCCGTAAAGCTCGAGCCATGCATGATGGCAAGCGTTTTCGGCTTCAGCTCGGCGAGCTTTTTCAAGTTCTGCCCGGTGATCGGCGTGTAGGGCACGTACTCCGCAAGAACGCCCGCCTGAAATTCCTTCATCGCCTGACGCGAACGCCCCACCACATCGCCAGTGGTGATTGGTTCGACGTCGCCCATATGGTGGAACAGGTCCGAACAAAGCAGTGTTCGCTGCGTTTCTTCGAAGAGGACGCCAGCGTCCCAGCCGTGCGGCAGATGGGGAGTATGGCAGTAGCGAAAGCGATACTTCCCGGTCGCAAACGTCGCGCCGTCAGCCAGGCCGCGTGCCTCCCTCCCAATGAAGTCATTCATGTTCACCATGGCGCCCACCTGGCTGCAGATCACATCCGCCTTGGGCGCCGCGGCCAGCCAATCATTCAGCGCCCCGCACTCGTCTGACTCAAAATGGCTGAAGCTGATGTGCTGCAAATCGGAAAGGTTGATCAGCTTTGCCACCGCCTCGCGAATTTCCGCGTGCATTCCCCGCAGTCCGGTGCTGAACAGCAGCGGTTCTTCGTCTTTCACCAGAAAATGGTTGAACTGGAAATTCCCCCATTGCGCAAAGATCGAAATGCGATAGACATCCGGCGCGATTTCCGTGGTGACCGCCATGCGAGCCTCCTCGATCGGATTTTTTTCAAAGGCCTTGCGATTTTGACTTCCCGGCCACGTACGCGCGCAAAAGAGCCGGCTCCAGTTTGGCCGTAGGCGGACTTTATAGGTGCGGGTCACGAACCGCAACGCTTTTCCCGGGCGCCGCGCGGATATTCAGCGCCGTTCGTTTCGGTGGTGTGGAAGGGTGGGACAACCGCCCGTTGCCAACCTCCGCGGCAATAGTGTCATCAGAATCGGCAGCAGCCTCTCATCGCAATCGAACACTCGCAAGCAGGCCAAGCTGTGCCACCGGGACCATTGAGAATGCGGAAATCCAAATGGAGGCGCACGCCAAATGAAAAATTCATTCGGGCTGATCGTCCTGCTCTGGCTGACTGCCTTCGCGCTGCCGGCGCAAGCGCAAGATGCTACGCCCCGGTTTGAAGCCTATGCGGGTTACGACTACACGCGCGACAATGCCACCAACGACATCACGCACGTCCCGCCTTCGCAATCCGTGAATGGCAACGGCGGCAGCGGCCAACTGGAATTCAACGCCACTCCTTGGCTCGGTGTCGTCGCAGATCTGGCCGGTTATGCCGTGGCCCGCAACGGATTCGCGACCACGCACCAGATTTCCTATCTGTTCGGACCGCGCGTGAATTTCCGCCGCGGCAGGGTTACGCCGTTTGCTCAAGTTCTTCTGGGGGCCGTCTGGGCGTCGGATGCGATTGTGCTGGGATCGAAGACTGCTTTTGGCACGACGGCTGGAGGCGGAATCGATGTCACCG
>Ga0070733_10001485_pt1 | contig 17422 bp, 7 predicted proteins | sample Coa_R1_9_FD_66450 | JGI IMG/M metagenome (GOLD analysis project Ga0070733, IMG submission 66450) | Surface soil microbial communities from Centralia Pennsylvania, which are recovering from an underground coalmine fire - Coalmine... | ecosystem: Environmental > Terrestrial > Soil > Unclassified ... | reverse complement strand
TGCGGCGTGATCGCTACCTGCGCGGCTGGAGCTGAAGGCTTCGCCCACGTCGGGATGGAGCGCGCGACGAGCGCCGTGCCAGCCGTAACCGCAGCATTCGTAATGAATTGCCGCCTCGAAGTCTTTTTCATGGATGGTCTCCCTTGGATTACGGTGCTGCGGTTCGCCTGAGGCCCGTTCCCGTGCGGAGCAAGGAGCGGGCTTGGGTGCACAATGTCGAGAAAGCGTTTACCCTTCGCTTATACTGCCCGCGAAAGCAGGTTGTCAAGCGGGCGATTAATGGCCCGTTTCCTGCTTTGAGCGTCGCGCAATAATAAATTGCGTGAAAATCCAGCCGCTACGACCGGCGACTAACGATTATGCGTGGGAGGTGTGAGTTGCTTTAGGCGTCCCGCGCCGGTCGGCGTCGTGGTTTCTTAACAGCGGGCGGTTCGCGAACCGCCCCTACTACTGCGAACTAACGATTATGCGTGGGAGGTGTGAGTTGCATTGGGCGTCCCGCGCCGGTTGGCCTCGTGGTTTGTTGACAGCGGGCGGTTCGCGAACCGCCCCTACGACTGCGGACTAACGATTATGCGTGGGAGGTGTGAGTTGCATTGGGCGTCCCGCGCCGGTTGGCATCGTGGTTTGTTGACAGCGGGCGGTTCGCGAACCGCCCCTACTACTGCGGACTAACGATTATGCGTGGGAGGTGTGAGTTGCTTTAGGCGTCCCGCGCCGGTTGGCGTCGTGGTTTGTTGACAGCGGGCGGTTCGCGAACCGCCCCTACGGAAGAACAACACCAAGACCATCGATTATTCGGCGATGCAGATTTTTTCTGTCCTTCTACGTAGGCCTAGGCCGTCGCGAGCGAGCTATTGCTTGGGCGGCGCGGCGGCGTCCGGCGCCTGCTCGCTTTGGATGTAGAGCTTGTAGCGATTCGCGGACGCTTCTTGTTGTTGCGATTGCAAACGCAGCTCGGCCAGGCGTTTCACCAAACCGGGCACTTCGCCTCTGGGATCATTTATTTTTCGCAGCGCCAGCAGCAGGTGGTACACGGCGATCTGGTCGGTTGGATTTTCGCGGAGGACCGCGCGGCATTGTTCGATGGCTTTTTCGTTTTGGCCGGATTGCAGATAGAGATTGCCGAGCACGTTGCGCGCGAGCGGGAAGTCCGGCTGAAGTTGCACGGCGCGCGATGCCGCTTTCACCGCTTCGTTGAAATCGGCGGTGCCGACTGCGGGGCCGCCTTGCGAAATGATTTCGGCTTTCAAATAGTGGAGGAAAGCATCGCTGGGATGAGCTTTTAGTTCCGTCGCCACGGTCTTCAGGGCCTGGTCGAGATTACTGGACTGCATCTGGGCGAGGCCTTCGGCGACGGCTGCGGACGCCTGGCCGGGATCGAGGCGGTTGGCGGACTCAAAATCAGACTGCCCCTTTTCCAATTGGCCCATTTGAATATACAGAATGCCGCGCGCGATATAGAGCGGCGCGGCTTTTGGCAGCTGCGTGAGGCCAGCATCAATCATTTCGACGCCAACCTGAAACGATTCGTGTTTGTAGGATAACGCGGCGAAATCGACGTAGTACTTCACCTTGCGCGGGCTCGCTACAATCGCCTGGCGCAGCAGATTTACCGCGCGGGGCGTGTCGCCGGTTTCTTCGTAGGCTGCGGACGCGAGATCCAGAACGTCAGGATCTGGAGCGCTCGCTTCGAGCAACGGTTGCAGAGTGTTAAGGGCGTCTGCGCTATGTTGCGCAGTGAATTGTGCGACAGCCAGGTTGTAGCGCGCATGCGGATCGCTCGGCATCAGCGTTAGGATTTGTTCGAAAACCGGGAGCGCTTCGTCCGGTTTTTGCAAATCCATCAGGCACGCGCCGTACTCTTGCAACGCAGCTGGCTGGGACGAAAGTACCGGACCGCTTTTCTGGAAATGCTCGACTGCAGCGGCGCAATCGTGTTTCTTGTACGAGAGCGCCGCGAGCATTGCGTGAACGGTAGGCTCATCGGGCCGAAGTTTCAAAATGCGATTGAGCAGAGGAACGGCTCGAGCGCTTCCGGCTTTGTATTCCAGTTCGGCGGCGCCTTCGAGCGCGGCCAGGTAACCCGGCGAGATCGCCAGAGCCTTGTTGTAGGCGACTAACGCTTCGCGATCGCGGCCCAGGTGCGAGAGGGCGATGCCTTCGAGCGTCCACAATCTGACGTCCTTCGGCCACGCCTGAAGCTGCGTGTGGATCAGCGTCAGTGCTTGTTCGTTGTCGCCGGAGTGCAGGGCCGACTGGATCGCGCTGATGTTGCTGGGATCAGTGCCTGTTTGGGCGATCATCGCGCCGCCGCAGATCGCTAGTAGACACAGGACGAACGAGCTTCGAAGCAAAAAGAGGGCCTTTGGTCTGCGCTGCTCCGCACGATGGCGAAAATTGTCGGGCTGCGATTTGTCTATTGAGTGTTTCGCGCTGATGCGATTTACCATGCGATTCGTATAAGCGACACGCCTTGCCGGGGCAACGCAAATTGCAGATGCGCGGCGCCTTGTTCCAATGAAAGCCACGCCGGAGAGCTCAGCAGCTGCAATTGTCCCGCAGCCTCCAGCTGTTCATATTGGACGGGCGAGGGCGATTGCGGCGAGCCCATCTCCTTCCACGCGGTGAACGAGTTACTGTGATGCGCGTCAATGCGAAAATGTTCGCTCAGCGCTCGTTTTGCGTCTGGCGGCAGGCCCTCGATGGTCAGGTCGATCGACGCATCCGGAGCGGGAAGATTGTCATCGTGATAATTCCAAATCAGGATCTGGACTCCGTGTTCTGTGCGAGTGGCGACCGCTTTGATGTCAGGCTGGCCGCGTACGCCGTTGAGCACCACATCTTCTGTAGGCAACGCCGCGGAACTGGTTACTTGCACGCGCTCGCCACCCAACATTCCAAACATTCTGAAGGCGTTCAACACGGGCTTGTCTAACCCATTCGAAGCAAGTTCGCGGAAGCCGGCAAAATATGGCTGGTCTTCGAATTCAAAAGACCACGTGACCGCGCCGAGAAAATTCACATGCTCGCTGCTGGCCAGCGCATAGATGCTGTTCATCGCCTCGGCTGTATAGGACGCGAACAGCTCTCCGTTGCGGTAAGCATTCTGGGGATTTTGTTGGGCGGAACACGCGGCGCATCCTTCCGGGTCCGATTCTCCCAATACGATGGGGGTCTGGCGCCATTCCGGGAAAGTCGCGACGATCTGAAATCCGTTTTTGATTGCAGCGAGTTGCCGCGCGATGCCCATCTGCACGTGATCGCCCTGCCATTTCGGCGAACCCTTGGGATGAAAACTGACGAACAGCAGCGGGGAGCTGATCTTTCCCGTTGCGTAATTGGTTTGGTGGGCGCAGTGCTCGAGGAACTGGCGCAGGAATTCGGATGCGTGCGGATTGCCGGGGCCGGTGCTGTCCGGACCTCCGATGCGGGCTTCCGGAAACGCGCGCAGAACGGCGTCGGCAGTGAAATCGTAAAGCTTGAAATATTCCTCGGGCGTGCCCTTCCAATAGCCGATGTCCGGCTCGTTCCAGACTTCCCACAGCCAGGTTTTTACTTCCGCGTCGCCGTAACGATCGCGCAAATGGCGGGTAAATTGAAAAACGAGCTCCGACCATTTGGCGTAATCGCGCGGCGGATACGCCCAACCGGTATAAATCGAAGCGATCGGACCTTTCGGGAAATCGTGGCGATACGGTTCGGGATGCGTAGAGAGCGCTTCGGGCATGAAGCCGATCTCGACGATGGGTCTGATGCCGGCGGCGTGAAACGTGTCGAAGATGCGGTCGATGATCGTCCAACTGTAAATGGGATTGCCGTCCTTGTCTTCGGTGTAGGCGTTGGTCGAGCCCCACTTCAGAGAAGCGGAACCGTCGCCGGTGGTAAGCAGATTGTGGACACGGACGTACACCGGCACTTGACTGAGAGCGGCCAGTTCGCCCAGAAGTTTTTTTCCGTTCGGGGCGTAGGTGTAGTTGGGCTCGTCGTAGCCGAAGTAATTCCAGATAGGGCGGAGGGCGCCATCGGATTGATCCGCGCGCACGTGGATCGTCACTGTTTCATTAGCCTGCTGCGTGAGGGATATGGAAGGCCACAGAAGGCAGAAGGCTACGGCCGGAAAAATGCTGGCTAGGACTTTTTTCATCGGGCCCCGTGATTTGCCGCGGGCAGCAGACCCAACGCGGCCGCACCAACTACATTTTCAGCTTTCCCGAGACGCACGGCTTCGCTGCTTGCCCGGCTCGTCGCGGACAGTCAGAATCGCTCCGCCACATTGTGTGGCGACAACGCGCCTCGTAAATACTCGGCCGCGATCGTGACGCACGGCTTCGGGGGCTAAAGCCCCTCTGGTTGCTGGACTTGACGGCGGGGCTGAAGCCCCGCCCTTCCGGGTCGACCACTTATCAGACGGGCACCACTTACTTTTGAACGGTGAACTTGTAGATCGAAGTCGAGTGCAACGTCTTACCCGGATGCAGAACGGTTGAAGGGAAATCCTTCTCATTGGGAGAATCGGGAAAATGCTGCGTTTCCAGGCAGAACGCGGAGCGGTAGGCATAGACTTTTCCGCCCTTGCCGTGCACCGTGCCGTCCAGGAAGTTTCCGCTGTAGAACTGTACGCCGGGTTCGGTGGTGGAAACTTCCAGAACTCGGCCGCTCTGCGGGTCATAGGCGCGCGCGGCGAGACCCAATGAGCTTGGCGATTTTTTGTCGAGCACCCAGTTGTGATCGTAACCTTTGCCGAACTTCAATTGCTCGTCGTTCATGTTGATGCGCTCACCAATCGCCATCGGCTGCAGAAAATCAAAAGGCGTGTTGTGCACGTCCTGCAGTTTGCCGGTAGGGATGAGCGTCACGTCAACTGGAGTGAACTGGCTGGCGAACAGCGTGAGCTTGTGCTGCAAAATGTCGCCGTTGCCCTGTCCGGCAAGATTGAAATACGAATGGTTGGTGAGATTGAGTACGGTGTCCTTGTCCGTCGTCGCAGTGTAATCGATCTTCACCGCGTTCTCATCCGCGAGCAGCGTATAAAGTACCGTCACCGTCAAAGTTCCCGGGAATCCTTCCTCTCCGTCTTTACTGACGTAGGTAAGCTCCAGAGCTTCTCCGGCGCTGCTGGAAACGTCTTTCGCTGTCCATACGCGCTTGTTGAAGCCGCGCACGCCGCCATGCAAAGTGTTCGGGCCGTCGTTCAACGGCAGCGTGTAAGCAACGCCGTCCAGAGCAAATCTGCCGTGCGCGATGCGATTGCCATAGCGGCCGATAGTGCCGCCGAAATATGCTTTGCCGGTTTCGTAGTCCGCGGGATTATCGTAGCCGAGCACCACATCGCCCAGCTTTCCATCGCGATCCGGAACCTTCAGCGAAACCAGCGTGGCTCCGAAGTTGCTGATTGCCGCGGTCATCCCGTACTTGTTCGACAGGGTATACAAATCGACGCTCTGCCCGTCCTGAATTTTTCCGAATGGCTGCTTTTGCATTTTCGATTTCGCCTCTGCAGTGGGATAAGGCAGCATCGTTACGGCGCCCAGAAAAAGCAGCGCAGCGACCATCGCGGGAATCGTTGCGTTCCGTATCGCCATCATCGTCTCCTAGGACTTCTCTCGACGGACCACACTTTCGCACGGACTACACTAGCGCCAATCGGCGCCAAAGAAATCGCAGAATGCGCAGTCTGTGACCCGAGCATTACGGTGCGGCCGGTGGGAAAGTTTGGCCCGGCATGGAAGAAGGAAGAATACGGCCAGGCGTCGACGTAGTCTCCAGGAATATGATTCGTATTCAAATCGAGCGCGGACCCAAAAATGTTTGGTAAACGTTTTCCTTCGTTTTATACTGCGCGCCGCCGAGAGTGTCAAGCGGACGCCCCTCTGCGCGCCAACCCGGATATAATGCCAAGGTACGAATTCAATAGATGAAATTCACGCGCCGCTCGTTCTTTCGACTATCACTGGGTTTTTCGCTGGGCGCGTCGGCCTCCCGCCTGTTCGGCCAAGGGATGTCGCCCCATTCCACCAAGGCGCAGCCGCGCTCGGCGCCTTCGGGCCGGCCGTTTTACGCACATTTCACGGATGTTGCCGCGACAGCCGGCCTCGTGGCACCTACGGTCTACGGGTACTCGGACCATAAGGACTACATCCTGGAAGCCGTCGGCTGCGGCTGCGCTTTCATTGATTACGACAATGATGGCTGGATGGACATTTTCGTCCTGACAGGCACGCGCATGAAGGACGCACCTGCCGGAGCGACAAACCGCCTCTATAAGAATAATCGCGACGGGACGTTTACCGACGTGACCGAAAAGGCGGGCTTGCACGATCTGGGCTGGGCGTCCGGGGTGTGCGTCGGGGATTACAACAACGACGGCTTCGAGGACCTCTTCTGCACGTACTTCGGGCAGAACAAGCTGTATCGCAATAATGGCGACGGCACATTTACGGACGTAACGAAAGAGGCCGGGCTCTTGAACGATGCGCCGCGGTTCGGCGCGGGCTGCACATTTTTGGACTACAACCGCGACGGCAATCTGGATCTGTTCGTTTCTAACTATGTGCAGTTCGATTTGAAGCGCGTGCCCAAGCCCGGGCAGAACAGCAATTGCACGTGGAAAGGTGTGGATGTGGAGTGCGGGCCGCGCGGTTTGCCGCACGGCGTGCACTCTTTGTATCGCAACAATGGCGACGGCACTTTTACTGATGTAAGCGTGCAAGCCGGGATTTCAACATTGCGCGGGAGCTACGGCATGACCGTGGTTTCCGCCGATTTCGACGAGGATGGCTGGCCCGACATCTACCTGGCGTGCGATTCCACGCCCAGCCTGCTATTCATGAACAATCACGATGGAACGTTTCGCGAAGAGGGCGTGATTCGCGGTGTGGCGCTCAGCGAAGATGGCGAGGAACAAGCGGGAATGGGCGTAGGTGTGGGCGATTACGATCTCGACGGCCACCTGGATTTGTTCAAGACGCATTTCAGCGAGGACACCAACGGCCTGTATCACAATGACGGCAAGGGTAATTTCGTGGACGTTACGCGCGTGGCGCGGATCGGCGTGGAAAACCGTTATGTAGGTTGGGGAGTCGGCATCGTGGACCTGGACAACGACGGCTTCCCCGATATTTTCATGGTTACGGGCAGCGTTTATCCGGAGCTTGAAAAGACGATGCCGCAATTCCCCAATAAAACGCCGCGCGTGGTGTTTCGCAACCTCGGCAACGGGACGTTCGAAGAGCTGCTCGATGGAGCAGGACCCGGTGTTGCGGCGCCGCATTGCAGCCGGGGGTGCGCGTTTGGGGATTTTGACAATGATGGGGATCTCGATGTCTTGATCGTTAACCTGAATGAGCCGCCATCCCTGCTGCGCAACGATCTGCGCGGTTCAAACCATTGGCTGAAGCTGAAATTAGTGGGCACGAAATCGAACCGCAGCGCCATCGGCGCGCGGGTGGTGGTGCGCTACGGCAAGAAATCCCAGGTGCAAGAGGTCTTGAGCCAATCCAGCTTCTACTCTGTAAACGATAGCCGGCTGCACTTCGGCTTGGGCTCTGAAAAGACCGCGGATATCGCGATCAGGTGGCCTAGCGGTCAGCGCGAAGACCTTAAAGACGTCGCAGCGGACCAGTTGATCGTCGTGAAAGAGGGCACGGGGATCGTGCCCGGGCAGGGCTGGTCTAAGCCTGTCGGATAGCAGTGGTGACGGCCCCGCCGACAACGAGGTATCAGGTTTCGTTAACGCCACCCGCATCGAAAACGCGCCCTGCCGAGCTGTCCTAGACGACCCTGTAACGTAAAAGTACTATTGCATCCAAATTTCTGCTTGACACGATTTGAGAAACGGATGTAAATTGCGCGCAACAGTAAGTAAACGTTTTCTCTGAAAAGTGGTGGAGCTGCTAGCATTTGCTTTCTCGGAAGGGAGTCTCGTTGTTGCGGCCAAGCCGGTTACCCGCGCTGGGCCGTGGCGGCTGTGAGATGCGTTTTCCGGGCGGGCCAAATTCGTGAGAATGCCAGTGGGGGGGATTTGAATGAGATTCAAGACTGCATTGCGTTGCTTCTTCGTGTTCGTTTTGGTGGCTTTTTCTGCCAGCGTTTCCCTTGCACAATTTAGCGGCGGCGTCACCGGTGTGGTGCAGGATGCCAGCGGCGCGTCTGTGCCCAAAGCCAACGTCGTGTTGGTGCAAGTCGGCACCGAGGTCACCCGTGCCGCGGTGAGCGACGCGAACGGCGGCTTCAACTTCGTCAGCCTTGCGCCTGCTAACTATGAATTGAGCGCCGAGGCGGGCGGATTTGCGAAGACGGTCTTGAAGCTCACGCTCGACACGAACCAAACCCTCAGCGTGACGATCACGCTGTCGCTGAAGTCGGTAGCGACATCCGTCGAGGTGACCGAGCAAGCACCGGTCTTGAATACGGTTGAGACCCGGAACCAGCTTACTTTAGAGCACCAGGCTGTGGATGCGCTGCCAGTGGCAGGCCGCAGTATCGTTGGCTTGGCGACATTGGCGCCGGGCGTGACTGGCTTGGGTACCGGCACAGCGAATGCGCCGGGTTCGAACGTGGACAACTACTCCACGGAAACTGCGGTGGATGCCAGCGCGAATGGTCAAGGCGAGATGTCCAACATGTGGGTTGTGGACGGCCTCGACGTTACCAGCGGAATCCGCCAGGGCATTTTGAACCTGACGCCGAATCCTGATTCGGTGCAGGAAATGGGTATTCAAGTGAATACCTTTTCTTCGGAATATTCCCGCGCCAGCGGATTGCAGACGGTGATGACGACGAAGTCAGGCACCGACCAGTTCCACGGTTTCGCGGCCGATTATTATTCCAACCGCAACATGTACGCGTTAACGCAGTCGCAGCACGGCACTCCGTACTTGCCGTTTCACGGCAACAACATGTCGTTCGGTGTCGGCGGACCGATTATCCCGCACCACCAGTTTTTCTTTTTCTTCGACGTCGAGCCGCTGCGCGAGGCGCAATCCACGACCCAGAGCGGACTCACTTTTGCAGATCCGGCGTTTACACAGTTCGCTCAGACGAACTTTCCCAATACAGTAGGTACGAGCCTATTAACGACCTACCTGCCGACGAGCTTGAGAGGTACGACGCTTTCACAGACCGCTCAACAGTTCTTTTTCCCGCCGACCGCGACCAACCCAGCCGGTGGGTGCCCGGCAGGTCAAACGACGATCGCGGTAGGTGCTGCAGCGATGCCCTGCACTCTGCCTTTTATTGACAGCGGCAATTTGAGCGCCAAGGCAGTCCGCAACGGAACGCAGTACTTCGGCCGCGTGGACAAGTATTTCAGCAAGGATCGCATCTATGGAAGTTTCTACCGAACCGTACTCACTTACGGTGCTCCTGGGGCGATACCGCAATTCTCAGCAGCCAGCAATCACAACTGGGAATATGCTGTGCAGGCGAACTGGACACATACGTTTAACGCCAATACGCTGAACGAAGCTCTTTTCGGCGTAAGCCGCGTGGAAGGTACTCTTGGCAGCGGCGCACAAGTCTACACGGTGCCAAATATCAGCGTGGGAGGCATTAATACCGAAAACGGCGAAGCCTTCGGTGCCGGTTTCGCGCAGGGCGATTTTATTCAGAAGAACTATCACTGGCGTGACGTGCTGACCCACGTGCAAGGCGCGCACACCTTGAAGTTCGGCGCGGAAGGCTGGTACGGCGAGGACATCGAGCCGTTTCAAGGTCCGTATTCCACCCCGACCTTCCGGTTTTCAGATTTGACCACTCTGATTCAAGACTCGGCGATCAACGAGACCGGCGGAATGTACAATCCGATCACCGGCAGCCCCGTTCTATGGTCGTGGAACGCGCGATCGCGAACCTGGGGCGCGTTTGCAATGGACGTCTGGAAAATTAGGTCGAACCTGACCTTGACCCTCGGCGCTCGCTACGACGATTCTGGCAACCCCTGGTCGGACAGCCCGACGACGGTATTCGGGAACTTCTACCTCGGGCCGGGACAGACATTCCAACAGCAAGTCGCCAACGGCTTCGCAAAAGAAACTCACAACGCCCTCAACCACGCTGTGGATGGCCTGATTAGCCCACGTATTGCGGTTGCTTGGGATCCGACCGGAAAAGGGGTCTGGGCGGTACGTGGCGGGTTTGGAATTTACAATAACTGGCTGACCTCGGCGAACATCCAGGAAGAATTCCGCGGCAATCCTCCGGGACCCATACAGCCGCTCTTCACGCCGACCGGTGTGCCCGGCGTTTCTGACCCGCTGATATTTGGACTTGGGACGAGCAATACGCCGCCGTTCGGCTTCCCGACTCCCAATTTCGTAGCCGGCTTGGATTCCAAGGGTGGTATCGCGGGCCTCAATGCCAACATCGGAGGAATCAATCCGAATATTGAATCACCGCAGGCCGCGGTCTGGTCCGGAACTGTGGAGCGCAGCTTCGCCAAAGATCTGGTGGCTAGCGTCGGTTACACCGGCTCGCACAGTTACAATCTCGTCGGCGGTGGTGATGTGGCCGGTAACGTTTCTTACGGCCAGAACATCAACTCCTTTCCTGGCGACCTCGTGCAGAACAACAGCTTCACCCCAACGCGGCTTAACACCAGCTTCGGTTCAATTCTGTACGCAGACAACAACCGCTATGGAAACTACGAGGCGGTGATTTTCGATCTTCGGGGCAGATTCTCGCACGGCTTCTTCGACGCGTCCTATACGCACTCGGAATCCAAGGACGACGCCGGCATATATCCCACCGCGATCAACCCGCAACAGTATTACGGGCCGTCTCCATGGGATGCGCCCAACCGCTTCTCGCTGACGTTCAACTGGCAATTTCCGGGAATGAACGGCGGCCAGGGCTATGTCGGTCATTTGACGGGCGGGTGGGGAGTTACCGGCACTAGCATCTACCAGAGCGGCTATCCGTTCACGGTCATAAACCAGCACCCGTTTGCCCCTCTTTGCGAATTCGGACCAGGATCCACTTGCCCGTCGAATGCGAACCCGATTGTCGGGCTGGCTCCTAACAGCGGAGACTACAACGCCGACGGAACCAATTATGATTACCCGAACGTGACGAGCTACGCGCAAGCAACGTCCCGGTCGGCGTTCCTGAACGGAGTTTTCAGCAATCCCGCTACCCAATTCACGCAGCCAACCATAGGAACGGAAGGTAACGAGAGACAGAACGCGTTCCGCGGACCGAACTTTGCTGAGACGGACTTCGCGATTTACAAAGACAACCGATTCAAGGAAAGATTCAACTTCCAGATTCGGTTTGAGTTCTACAACCTCTTTAACCGGGTCAATCTCGGTACCATGGATACAGACCCGCTGGACGCGAACTTTGGCAAAGCTACCGGAGCGCAGCTGCTGCCGCGGTGGTGGCAGATCGGCGGTAGATTTACGTTCTAAGTTTGTCCACCCTGGAAAAGAGCCTGCGGCCTCCCCCAAGGACGCAGGCTCTTTTCGTTTTTGGGCCTGCATTTCTGCTTAGCTGACACGAAGTCGCGACGCATCCCCGTTAAGTCCAGCAGCCTCAATCCGCAAAAGTTGGAACTTCCCACTCCCGCTAGACGAATCCTCCGGTGAAAGCCGTGTGTCGAACTGTGCCTGACAGTGGATAGAGGCAACCCAGCGATAGCAACGGAATAGGTGAACCGATCGTGTCCATAGCACGACCAAACATCGGCAGAGCGCAAGTTTGTACCCGCGCATCCAACTGCGCCTCGCAGAAACCGTCCAACCGTCGAAAATACCGCGTGGCACTTTCCGCAGTGCTTCTATTGCTCGCAGGCGCGCCGCTGCTCAGCCAGCAGCAGGGCCCGACCATCTCCGTGAACGTGAAGCTGGTGACGATGTTCGCCACGGTGCGCGATAAACATGGCGCGCTGATCCGGAACTTGACCAAGGATGATTTTGCGCTGGAGCAGGACGGGCATGCGCAAACGATCACTTATTTCGCGCCGGATTCCGATCTGCCCCTCACGCTGGGCCTGCTGGTGGATACCAGCATGAGCCAGCGCCGCGTGCTGGACCAGGAGCGCGACGCCAGCCACGCTTTCCTCGATCATTTGCTGCGCGAAGATAAGGACAAGGCGTTCGTGATCCATTTCGACCACGAGGTGGAATTGCTGCAGGATCTGACTTCGTCGCGACAGAAGCTGGAAGCGTCGCTCGATCAGTTGGGCAGGCCGCAGTTTTCGCAAACGAGCGGAGGCGGCTCATCGGGCGGTGGGGATCCGGACAGCGGCAGCGGCGGAAGCGGCGGTGGTGGTGGTCGTGGCTCGCATGGCTACGGCGGCGGGGGCGGCACGTTGCTGTATGACGCGGTGTATCTGGCGTCTGACGAACTGATGAAAAAGCAGCAGGGACGCAAGGCGATCATCGTGCTCACCGATGGCGTGGATCGCGGCAGCAAGGAAACGTTGCGCGATGCGATCGAAACAGCCGTGCGCGCCGATACGCTGGTCTATTCGGTTCTCTTCGCCGATAAGGAAGGATATGGAAACAGTGGAGGCTACGGCGGCGGGCACATGGGCGGAGGCGGAATGGGAGGCGGGGGCATGGGAGGTGGAGGACACCACCGCTATCCGCAGGAATCGCGCCCAGACGGAAAGAAGATTTTGCAGCAGCTGTCGAAAGAGACCGGCGGACGTTTCTTTGAGGTGACGAAGAAGGAGACGATCGAGCAGATTTACGCCGAAATTGATGAGGAACTGCGTAATCAGTATGCGCTGGGCTACACGCCCACCAAAACCGACGCGGATGTGGGCTACCACAAAATCCAACTGACCACCAAACAGAAGGACGCGACAGTACAAACGCGCGAAGGCTTTTACATTGATCGCTAATTGATAGCGAGCTTAACGCTTCCGGGTTCTGCTCTTGACTTCGTAGCGGCCATCCCGCCTTCGCGGGATCGGCGCGTCTGACTTTGGCGTGGCATGTGTAGCGGCCGGTTCGGGTTCATCGAACCGGGCAGCCGTTGAACTTGGTTTTGATTCTGTAGCGGCGCACTTCAGTGCGCCATCTGTGGCGCGACCGTCACCGATGGCGGTCTGAAGACCGCCGCTACAAAAGCTTCTCACCCAGGCTCGGGAAGCATTCCAAGCCCATCGCCGCTCAGGGGCTCGGCGTCACCTCAGCTGGAGTTTGTTGCAGCGCCAAGTACGCTCGGCCGAACGCCGAATGTTGCGTGCCGGGAGCGACGGCGACTACCTGAACTGTATACCGCCCGGTCGGCAGCTTCTGCAGCGGCAAACTGATGCGGAACGAAACAGTGTGCGTCTTCGGATCCACTCGCGCGGGCGGAATTAGCGGCGTGGCGTTCATCTGAATCCCGTTGCGCAGGAAGACCAGGCCGGCACGCAGCGAATTCGGATCGAACACGCCGTTTTTATCGGCTTTCTCGGGATAATACGCTTGGAGAAAGACGTACAGCGTCTGCCCTTGCGTGAAATAGTTTGTAACGCTGGGAATAATTCTCTGTCCTTCCATGTCCAGCGGCGAGCTGGTGATTTTCGCGCGCACGCCGTGGCCTTTGGTGGCGACTTCGGATGATTTCTCGATCGGAACCAGCTGGCTCGATAGCAGAACGGAACTGAGCGTTACTTTCTCCGGCTGCGCGGCGGGCACTGCCAGATTCTGCTCGAACGTACCAATTTTTCCCGATTCATTTTCACGCGCCACGAATTTCAGGCGGTAATTTCCCGGTGCCAGAACCATTCCGCCCTGGTACAGCAAATTGCTGTGACGGACTTGCTCGAAATGATCGGCGTCCAGGTTCACCGTGATCGTGTCGCGCAATTGGGCGACGATTTGGGCGGACGGCACGGCGCGCACTTCCACCGCAAAATCGAATTCCGCGTGCTGCTTATTGTGCTTTTGCGCCCAATCGAGCGCGCTCGAAGCGATTTTTGCCGCGATGGGAACGTAGGCTTCGCTCGAGCTCAGGCGGAAGATTCCGGTTTCGACGGCCACGGGAAGTTCGACGACCGAGTGATCGGAATTGATGGCGTCGGCGAGCTGCTGATCGCGATCCTCTTTCTCCAGATGTTGGAAATCGCGCGGAGCGTAATATCCATCGCGATAGCGAACGTGCGCGCCGGGAACGTTGACCTTCACGCGAATCGCCCGCCAGCGGCCGTCATGTTTTACATCGGCGCCGAGGTTGTAGCCGACGAGATAGTATCCGCCGTTGTCGCGCTGGATCGCGGGGAAGGCATCGCTCAGATCACTCAAATCGAAAAATGCTTTTCCGCCGGTGTCGGTGGAAAGAGTCGCGAGCGTGTCGCGCGAGTCTTCGCGCTGATCGGTTTGATGGAAGACGGACGCGCCGGTAAACATCGAAGTTCCGGTCGCGGCGTTCACGGTGGTGTCGCCACCTGGAGGCGCGGCGAGCAGCCCGCGCGAATCAATCGAATAAATCGAAACGTCCGCGCGATTCGCGGCGTCGGTCGCGGCGCGCAGTTCTGTGCGATTTTCCTCGCCGGTCTGCGTGATGCCGCCGGTGAATTCCACCAACGCTTTTCTGCCGGGAATTCCGCCCAGCACGTCGGCGAGGCCTTCGACTGCTTCGAGCTTCTGGTCGGTATTAAATACGTTGAACTCGGTTTCATCCGGCGTGTAGGCCGCGCCGGTGTATTCCTGGACGTCGTATTCGCCATTGGTGGCCGCGGCATAGAGAGGGCTCGCGAGGTTCGCGGAATTGTCCGGCGTCAACAGCGCGATCGCTTTATTCAGAACCGCGCGATCGTTCGTGAAGTTTGCGAGCACGTTGATGCGTGTCGAGAAAATCACGACGGCCACCACGTCGGCTTTGGTCATCTGCTGCTTGACGAATTTGTCGGCCGCATCGTGGGCGCGAACCAGGTCGTCTGTTTGCATCGAAGTGAGATCGAAGAACAGGACGATGAGGCGGCGGTCGCGCAGGGCATCGCTGATCGCGTCGGCGGATGGGGAATTCGGCCCTTCGTTATCAACTGATACAACGATCGGCTTGTCGTCCGCGGCCGTTGCGGTTTCGATTGCTTCGATGTCGGCGTAGGAAAAAGATGTGATCGCCTGCGGCTTGCCTTCGTCGGTGACGGTAAATTGATTCGCGGTCAAATTCTTGATCGGCTTGCCGGATTTGTCGGTGACTTCCACGTCGATGCGCACCAGATCGGACGAGCTGCGCAGCACGGCGGACGGCTGGTGAGCGGCCTGCTGCGCCGGAGTTTGCTGTGCAGGCGCTGGGGTGGGTGCGGGCGGCGCGACGACCACAGGCGCTGACTGGGTGCCGGACTGTTGCTGCGCTTCAGCCATCGGGGGGCCTGCCGTCAGCGCAGCGATCATCCAGAACGTTGCGAATTTGTAGGCGATGTCTCGCATCAGAAATTAAACCTGGCCATCACGTCCATCGTACGCATGGAACCGGCGCTCGTCACGCGTCCAAATGAGGACGATCCCAGCGTGGCGGAAATCCCGGAGAACGCGGGCGTGTTCGTCAGATTCTGAACTTCCCAGCGAATATCCAGATGATGCCGCTCGCGCGGGCCGAAGCGAAAAGATTTCGCGAGCGACATGTTCCAATTGAATTTGCACGGCCCTTCAATCGCGCCGCGGCGCTCGTCGCCATACGAACCGGCCGCCGGCGTCGCGAAAGCGTTGGTATTAAAGAATGCGAGCGGCGAGCCGCCGCAGATGCCCAGATCCGGATTGGCCACTTGATCGGGCCGCAGCGAAAAACTCGCGCCGGTGCCGTTGTCCGATTCCGTCCCGCCCAGGTAAGCCGTAATGGGCGTTCCGGTTTGCCAGGTGATGATATTCTGCAGCCGCCAATTACTCAGCGCGTGTTCGGCCCAGCCGTGCGTCGCCAAGCGATGATGTTCGCCGAAGGGAAGCTCGTACAAATTCAAGAAACGCAATTGGTGGCGCACGTCGAAGGAAGAAAGACCGCGCTCCGCGGCGTAGTTGCCGTCCTGCTGCACCACTACGGGCGTAGTGCCGCCGATGGTGCTGGCATTGTCGAGCGCTTTCGAAAAAGTGTAATACGCCTGAAACGAAACGCCGTGCGTGAAGCGATGCACGACGCGAGCCTGCAGCGCGTTGTAAATCGAATTCGCGCCGGATTGATCGTAGTAAAAGCTATTTGCGTCGGCAATTTGCAATGAATTCTGCGTGTCCAAGGGACTGGTGCCGAGCGGCGCGCGATTCGGAGCGCGCAACAGGTCAAGGTTCGTGCCTTTCGTTCCGGTGTAAGTCAAATCGAGAATCCAATTCTGCGTGAAAGAAGTTTCCGTGCCGAGGGTCCAGATTTGAGCGTAGCCATCCTTATAAAAAGGATTGACGCCTCCGCGATTGGAAATAATCGTGCTGGCGCTAGGGAAACCGTCCTGCAGGGTCAGCGTTTGCGTGCCGGAGGTGATCAGGTTTTCCGAAGTGGCGAAGGGCGGCTCGTACGAAAGATATTTCTGCGCCAGCGAATTGTAAATCGCCACGTTGTAAAAGATCGAATATCCGCCGCGAATCACGGTTTTCGGTTTGATGCCGCGCGGCAGCCAGGCGAAGCCGATGCGCGGCGCCCAATTCCCGTAATCGCCGTGGATCAGCGCGCGAGGGTACGCGCCGTTGAACGATCCCACGGTGCCAGGCGTCACCACGCCCACCGCCGTGGCGGTGGAATTCAGATCGAGGTTCGCGATCTGGTTGTACTTGTCCACTGTGGGCGTCGCGACTTCGTAACGCAAACCGTAGAGCAGCGTAAACTGCTTGGTCATGCGCCAATCGTCCTGCGCATAGCCGATAAAATCCCAACTGCGCAGATAAATATTCGGGCCGAATTGCACGGTAGTACTGTAAGGCAGGCCAAGGAGAAAATCGGCAAGCTCGTAGTAAGGTTCAGTCTGCGGCGTTGCGGGGATCGGCTGGCCGGTCGCGGTCAGCTGCGAAGTCATCACGCCCGTAAAATTAAACGACCCGCGCGGAATCGGATTAGCTTCGGAATTCAGCTCGATGCGGCGCATCTCGCCGCCCAGCGTCAAGGTGTGCGTCCCGCGAACCCACTTCACGCTATCACTCAGGCGCAGCGTCTGGTTACGCACGAGCGAAGGCACCGGATCGTTCAGCGCCGCGAAGCTCGTGAAATTCACCTGCGGGATGCCGTAGGCGAGCGGCTCGGTGGAGACGCCGGTGATTCCCAGATCTCCCGCCACGTTGTTTACGAAGGAATTGTCGCTCAGGATGCGCGCGCGGCTGCGGCTCCAGTTCAGCTGCGTGGTTTCCACCAGGTGCGATGTCCAGTTGTGCGCGAGGCCCAGCGTGACGGACTGATTCAACGTGGATGAAGTTCCCGCCGTATTCAGAAAATTACCAAATGTATTCTGGCGCTGGGAACTCAGGTTGTAGCCGCCGTTCAGGCTGAACTTGGAATTGATGGTGTGCAG
>Ga0070733_10001483_pt1 | contig 17431 bp, 18 predicted proteins | sample Coa_R1_9_FD_66450 | JGI IMG/M metagenome (GOLD analysis project Ga0070733, IMG submission 66450) | Surface soil microbial communities from Centralia Pennsylvania, which are recovering from an underground coalmine fire - Coalmine... | ecosystem: Environmental > Terrestrial > Soil > Unclassified ... | reverse complement strand
GATCCTCACGATCCTGCCGGCGACGATGTTTGCCGGCATGCTGGCGCCGGTGTCGTCGCTCCAGGGCATGGCTCGAATTATGGGGCGACTGTTTCCGATGAGCTACTATCTGCCGATCAGCCTGGGCACTTTCACCAAGGGCCTCGGCTTTGCCGAGCTGATCACACAGCTCGGTGCTCTTGCACTCTTCGTCCCGGCAATGACGCTGCTGAGTTTGCTGCTGCTGCGCAAGCAGGAGCGTTAGGCAGTGCCGACGCTTGCAAATATTTTCTGGCTCGGCACCAAAGAGCTGCGCAGCTTTTTGCGCGATTTTGTGCTCCTCGGCCTGGTGATCTATAGCTTCTCGCTAGCGATAATCGCACAGGCCCAGAGCAGCTCGCAGGAGGTGCACAACGCCTCCGTGGCGATCGTCGACGAGGATCGTTCGGAACTGTCGCGGCGAATAACCTATGCGTTTCTGCCGCCTTATTTCCAGACGCCGCAGCCGATCGCCGAGCGCGACATCGTTCCGCTGATGAATGCCGGCAAGTACACGTTCGTAGTCGATATCCCGCCGAAATTTGAGCATGACGTGCTGGGTGGACGCCGGCCTAGCTTGCAGCTCAATGTCGATGCGACCGCGATGGTTCAGGCGGGGCTGGGCGCGGATTACGCGCAGCAGATTATCTCGACCGAGATCCAGAATTTTTTGTCTCGCGACGAAGATGCGCCGCGCTCTCCTGTAAATCTGGTCGTCCGCGTCCAGTTCAATCCCAACGCGACGACCGCATGGTTCACCAGCGTGCACGGCGTCATCAACGCGGTAACGATGCTCGCGATTATCCTTGCCGGCGCCGCTGTCGTTCGCGAGCGCGAGCACGGCACGATGGATCACTTGCTAGTTATGCCGGTCACCCCGTTCGAGATCGGCGCCGCCAAAATCTGGGCCAACAGCCTAGTCATCCTCGTCGCGGTGGGATTGTCGCTTTATCTGGTGGTTCGCGGACTGCTGCACATACCGATCACCGGATCGGTGCCGCTGTTTCTGGCCGGCACGGCAGCCTATCTGTTCTTCGCAACCGCGATTGGCGTCTTTCTCGGAACGGTCGCCCGGTCGATGCCGCAGCTCGGACTGCTTTACCTGTTGGTGTACATGCCCTTGGCGCTGCTGTCCGGCGCGAATACGCCGCTCGAAAGCATGCCGCCTTGGCTTTCAACGATTATGCAAGCGTCACCGACCGTCCACTTCGTGTCGTTCGCCCAGGCCATCCTCTATCGCGGCGCCGGGTTCGCGGTGGTCTGGAGGCAGTTCCTTCTGGTCATGCTCGCGGGGGGTTTGTTCTTCGGACTGGCCCTCTTACGGTTTCGCAAGGTCGCCAGCCAAACCACGTAACTGTGGCCGCTAGCCGTCTCCGCTGATCGGGCACGTTGACCTGCGTCAATGAGCTTACCAACCCACGGGCCCATCTTCGTCGTCGCGCCGTTACGGCGTCGAGACCACGGAGGGTGGTGCCGCAATGTCGATCGCTCGAACACACGCACCTGCCTCGCGCGCCGAAATCGCGCTCGCCGCTCGCGGTCCGCACGTTTTCTTTGTCTCGGCCGCACTATTCGGAGCTCTTGTACTGGCCGAATGGGTCGTTGCGACGCACCTCGGATGGGCGGACGGGGTGCCGCCTGTGATGTGGCATGCCCATGAGCTGGTCTATGGATTTGCCGCTGCTGCCTTGGCCGGTGTCGTCAGCGCCTGGGTACCCGACTGGTCGGGAACGCCTAGAGCCCGCACAACCCGCATCTATGCGCTTGCGGGAATCTGGTTCCTGGGCCGGATCGCAGCAGCCGTATCGGCATTGCTCCCGCCATGGCTCGTCGCCGCGATCGATCTGAGCTTTTTCCCGACGCTCGCGGCGCTCATCGTCATTCCTTGTCTAGCGGCCCGCCCAAAGAAAAACCTGCCGCTGCTGGCCCTGATCATGGTGCTCTGTCTCGGTAATTTCGCGATGCACGCTGAGGCGTTCGGAGGCACATTTACCCTGGCCGAGCGGGGAGCACGCATCGGCGTCGACGCCTATTTGCTGCTGATCGCCGTCGTCTGCGGGAACGCGATACCCGACGCCACTAATCGATTTTTCACCGACCGGGGTACTCCGCTCCAAATCCGTCCAATGCCGATACTCAACGGTTTCGCGATCGCCGCTTTGCTCGTGTATCTCTTGAGCGATGGCGTTTGGGGCATGAGCCGTCCGACCAGTGCGGCAGCGCTCGCGGCGGGCGTTCTCAACTTCATGCGCTTGCTCCGTTGGCAAGGCTACCGCACCCTCGGGACGCCCGCTGTTGCGATCTTGCATCTCGGTTATCTTTGGCTGGTCGTTGGACTGCTGCTGGAGGCGGCGGTGCCGATCACCAACGGCGTTGCGGATATGGCCGCCATCCATGCGCTGACCGGAGCTGTCGGCACCCTGGTGCTCGCGGCTGTTGCACACGAAAACATGGTGCATAGCGGGAACTCAGTCCGCGCCGAAAGACCGCTTCTTGCTGCCTACGCGCTTGTCTTGATCGCGATTGTTCTCCGGATTGCCGCTCTGTTTGTTCCCGGCGCCTTCGTCAACCTGATCATCGCCTCGGGCGCTGTCTGGTCGCCAGGTTATTTCTGCCTGGTCGGCAGCTACGTAACGGCGAGCTTGGGCTTTTCGGACGCCGGCAGATCGCCTCGCGAACATCGAGAGCACGTTTGATCCAGCTCAATTCGTTACCACGCTGATCCTGTTAGCCGTACTGACAACCCCCTTCGGGTCTGTGGCCGAGGAAAATCTGATGAAGCGCATACCGCTCATTATGCTCGTCTGCGGCGGGTTGTTCGTCGCCCTAATCGCGTTTTCGTTCTGGCTGAGTAGCAGTTCGGGCCCGCAACGTGTGTCGTACAACGTCTTCGAGAAAGATCTCGCTGACGGTCAGATTCAGTCAGCCATGGTCGCCGGCGACGACATTCAGGCCACGCTGAAGGATGGCACCGTGATCACGACGACCCGCGTTGCGAACGACCTGGCAGCGCAATTCGCTGAACACGGCGTCGAGGTAACAGGTTATCCGCCGACAAGCGGCAGCGGTTTCGGCTGGCTGATGTGGCTGCCGATGCTGCTTCTTTTCCCTTTCCTGTTCATGCGCGGTGGCGCGGGCGGGGCGATCGGCGCGGCGGGCGCGATGACACAGAGTAAAGCCAAGGTCTTCGCGGAAACCGAAACCAAGGTCACTTTCGACGACGTGGCCGGTGTCGACGAAGCGAAGGAAGAGTTAAAGGAGATCGTCGCCTTCCTCAAAGACCCAAAGAGCTATGGCCGCCTTGGCGCCCATATTCCGAAGGGGGTACTGCTGGTCGGACCGCCGGGCACCGGCAAGACACTGCTCGCGCGCGCAGTCGCCGGCGAAGCGGCAGTCCCATTTCTATCGATCAATGGTTCGGAATTTGTCGAACTTTATGTCGGTGTCGGTGCGGCGCGAGTCCGAGATCTCTTTGCACAGGGCCGCGAGAAGGCGCCGGCCATCATTTTCATCGATGAGCTCGACGCGCTCGGCCATGCGCGGGGAGGTCCGTCACACCTTGGCGGCAACGATGAGAAAGAGCAGACGCTCAACCAGTTGCTGTCCGAGATGGACGGTTTCGACCCGTCAGTCGGATTGGTGCTGCTTGGCGCAACCAACCGCCCGGAAATTCTCGACCCCGCGCTGCTGCGCGCAGGCCGTTTCGACCGTCAGGTGCTGGTTGACCGCCCCGACAAGATTGGGCGTGTCCAAATACTCAACATCTACCTCAAGAAAATTTGTCTCGCGCCGGGTGTGTCGGCGGAGGAGATCGCGGCCTTGACCCCAGGCTTCACCGGCGCCGACTTGGCGACGTTGTGCAACGAGGCCGCGTTGCTAGCGACGCGACGCAATTCCGAAAACGTCGTCGCGGCGGATTTTACGGCGGCGATTGAGCGGATCATCGCGGGGCTCGAAAAGAAGAACCGTATCCTCTCGCCGAAAGAGCGCGAGATCGTTGCCCATCATGAGATGGGGCACGCATTGGTGGCCTCCGTGCTGCCCGGCAGCGACCCTGTACAGAAGATCTCGATCATCCCGCGCGGCATTGGCGCCCTCGGTTACACGATCCAAAGGCCGATAGAGGATCGCTTTTTGATGACCGAGGACGAGTTGCAGAACAAGATGACGATACTGCTTGGCGGCCGGGCTGCCGAGCGCCTGATCTTTGGCCAGGTTTCGACCGGAGCCGCGGACGACCTCGCCAAGGCCACCGATATCGCGCGCAGCGCGGCGGCGCAATACGGCATGGTGCCGACACTCGGCGATGTCGCCTATGACCGTATCCGCCAGCAATTCCTCCCCGGCATGCAGCAGCCCGGCGGATGGTTTGACCGTAGCTATGCCGAGCAGACCGCGCGCGAAATCGACTGCGCGGTACGCGAGATGGTCGCTCGGGCTGCGGATCGAGCGTTCACCGAGCTCGAAAAGCGCCGCGAAATACTGGAACGGGGCGCCAAGCTGCTGTTGGAGAATGAGACGCTATCCGCCGCTGATCTACACAAATTACTGAACGGCCGCAAAGCGAAGCCCGTGAGCAGCGCGCCGCCGGTCTCGCGACCTGCCGCAGCATGAGGATGACTATGAACTCGCCCTTAGAGGCCACCTCGTCACACCCCGTTATCAGGCTGCGCGGTCTCGTAAACCGCTTCGGCTCTCAGACCATTCATGACGGCATCGACCTTGATGTCGTGCCGGGCGAAATCCTCGGCGTGGTCGGCGGCTCGGGCAGCGGCTAATCCGTGCTGCTGCGAACGATCATCGGGCTGAACAAACCGGCGTCCGGCAGCGTCGAGGTGCTAGGTCAGGATGTCTATACGTTCGATGAGGCGAATAGCATCGCACTCGAACGGCACTGGGGTGTGCTGTTTCAGGACGACGCGTTATTTAGCTCGCTGACCGTGGCGGAGAATCTTAAAGTTCCTGCGGGAAAGTCTCTCCCTCGCGCCGGCGCTGATGGATCGCATCGTCGCTTCGAAGCTCGGGCTGGTTGGATTGCCGGCGGATACGTCAACAAAATTCCCCGCGCAGCTATCGGGCGGGATGCGGAGGCGCGCCGCGCTCGCCCGCGCGCTCGTCCTCGATCCCGAGCTGCTGTTCCTGGATGAGCCGACCTCGGGTCTCGACCCACAGGCCGCCCACGCGTTCGACCGACTGATCAAGGATTTGCGGACGAGCTTAGGGCTCACGGTATTTCTAGTGACGCATGATCTCGAAACCATGTTCGCGGTCTGCAACCGCGTCGCGGTGATCGTGAAGAAATTGCGCGTCGGGACGCCTCGTGAACTCGTCAGCGACGATGACCCCTGGGTACGGGAATATTTGAAAAGCCCCCGGGTCAGGGCGGCGCGCGATGCCGCACGCGAGCAGCACGAGGCATGGGAGCGTGGCGCCTAAACGCTAACCGCCCGCGGTTGATCTAAATCATAGAACCCCCTGGGCAGCGCGTTACCCTGCGGCTCATCGTATCGCAGTTCGCCGATCGTCTTGGGAAACCCTCGACTTAGGGAAGCGAGCGACCCTGAAACCGATGTGCTGCGCGTCCAGCGGCAAGAACGCCATGAAACTGCGAACCACTGATAGCTCACAGCCCGCCACCATGGAGCACGTTGACGAATTGCGCTTGTTGGCTTGGTGGTGCCGGAAGTTGGTCGAGCGCGCAACGGATCCAGTAGCGCGTGCTAACCGGCAACGCACGGCCGAATTCCTTGAAATTCAGGCGGTACTAACCGAACGGACTGTGGTGTCCGATCCAGATCAGGCAACGGACGGCAGTACGATTGAGCTAGATCAAGGCCGTCAAACTGGCACCGGCTAGATTCCTCCCATCAACACAACGGAGGTGTCAGATGGCCAAAACTCCCGTGGAAGTGAAGAAGAACGTTCCGGCACGGACGGCGGATCTGTGGCAGTCATTCCATGACGAGATGGATCGCCTGTTCGACCGGTTCGCCGGCGGTTTCGGCATGCCGGCGCTGCGGCACTTGTTCAACAATCCGCCAGGCTGGACGCATGAAAGCTCGTTCAGCTTTCCGAACCCGGCAGTCGACATGACCGAGGACGACAAGGCCTACAAGGTCACGGTCGAGCTGCCCGGACTCGAAGAGAAAGAAGTTACCGTCACCGTCGCCGGCGGCACGCTTACGATCGCGGGTGAGAAGACCTACGAGAAGGACGAGAAGAACGAGAAGAACAAGAACCACCACGTGTCCGAACGTGCTTATGGCTCATTCCAGCGTTCTTTCGCGCTGCCCGGCGGCGTCGACGCCGAAAAAATCAGTGCCGACATGGCGAAGGGCGTGCTGACCGTCACCTTGCCGAAGACCGCCCAAGCGGCGAAGCAGCAGAAGATCGAGGTAAAGAAGACGGCCTAAAGTCGATGAGGCGGCCGGTTGCAGAACCTGTTGCGCACCCGGCCGCCGAACAACGTCGTCACTATGCCATCGGCGCGATTCCGCGTCGGCTCTGGGCCGGCGCTGACCGTTTGAATCGGCCGCAGCCGTGCACTCACTGAAAGCGTTGGAGCGCGGGTTTTAAACGGGCCGGTGGCTCTAGCTTCTCACCTCGCCAACAGGACTATCTGATCATTACACCACTTGGAAGCTGTCACTCAGCCGGCCGACGTTACAACCGCGACGCCCGGAAGAATGCTTGCACCGCCGGCTCCTGCACGCTGCCCATCGTCGCGATGGGCCCGCACCAAACAATCTTCCCGTCGGCAAGAAATGCTGCCCGCTGCGCCACGCGCATCGCACTGCGCAGGTCATGCGTAATCGTCAGTGCCGACGCGTTCAAGCGTTGAAGAGACGCCGCAATAAAGGAGTCGATAACGGCGGTCAAAACTGGATCGAGGCCGGCAGTTGGATTATCGAGAAGAACGATTTCCGGGTTGCCAAACAGCGCGCGGGCAAGCGCCACGCGCTTTTGCATGCCGCCCGAGAGATCAGCCGGAAGCAGATCGATCGTATCGCTGCCAATGCCGACATTGGCCAAAGCATCTGCTGCTCGCTCTCGGGCTATGGATCGAGTTACGTCACCCGCGCTCAACAACCTAAAGACGACGTTCTGCCATATGGGCATAGAATCGAAGAGAGCGCCGTTTTGAAAGAGAACGCCGATCTTACTGTTCGTGACGAGACGATCCGTTCGCCGTAGTCGCAGCGTCTCCCGGCCGCCGACACAGATCGAGCCTTCATCTGGTTCGATAAGCCCGAGTATGCATTTGACCAGTACGCTTTTGCCGCTACCCGAGAGCCCGAACAGAGCCAAGTTCTCGCCTTGGCGCAGGTCGAGATCGACACTTTCCAAAACGACTTGGTCACCGAAGGCCTTTCGCAACCCGCGAACTCGCGCCGATGTGTTTTCTGAGCTGAGGGAACCAGGTGTCGGGCCGGCTGAAACGGTGATCTGCTGCATGATCCGCTAGAAAATTCTGGAACGCCGTTGGTCGGGCTTCGTCATATTCCGACTAACCGGATCAAATCTAGCTCACCGGCAGATTTTTGCCGCCATTTTAGTCGATCGAGGCTCCGAACGGGGTCTCTGATTTTCTGCGATTTCGGCCACAACCGGCGTCCCTCCAGCAGGACCGGTGACCCCACCGTAAGGCTCCGTTGCTCACTCGATCTCGCACGCAAGAGACGACATTCTCGATGATTGATCGAGGTCAATGATTCCTCGGTCGCCGTGAGATCAACTTCATCGAGCCAAGGGACCCAGCATCAACAGAGGCCGACATGGGCTACCTTATGTGGGGAATCACTTCGGTTGCCGAAACGACAGCCGGAAATTTCGCGCTCGCGGTGATAGCGATTGCAGTTGCTCTTGCGGCGTTCGTGGGGGCATCCATTTGGCGCATCAGTCGGCCTAGCGGAGAGCGTCGACGCCCAAATAGCTGAATCGGGCTGGGGTGCGGTCCGCGTCGCTGTGAGACCCGTGAGACTCATCCAAAATTTCACTTTTTGGACTGCGCCATGCAGCGCGGGCGGCCATCGTGCTTGCTCATCACCCCCTTCGCGTGGACGCGAGCTGAGCCGCCGCCGCTCACGCGCCTCATACTTCTCGCTTACTCCAGAAGCGAATAGCTGAGCTCCACGCGCATTCATCATCGTTGGTGAGGTCGCTCAGATTTGGCGGCGATCAATGTTGAGCCGAGCGAATACCAACCGCTTCAATCCGTCCATCGCTAGCGCGAAGCCCACCGTAGAGACGACCAACAATCCGACAGGCCCCGGTGAAAGTGGGCTGACCAAAGTGCCGCTCAACACGAGTGTGGTCACCAGCCCTACATCGGCCAGAGAGGCTAACAGCATAACGGGGGCGGGCCGCGAGCTCCAAAGCGGTCCTTTCTCGCGTAGGACAAAGACGTTGGCCTGCCCGGCGAAGACCAGCATCGCAAAGGTCAAGGTCCGCATTTCCGAAGCCCCAAGGCCGAACCCATACCACCCCACGGCCAGAACGCTGACGCAATAGCCAAGTTTGAAGGCGCCGAGCGGAAGCGCTGCCAGCGTCATATTGTGGACGTGCCACGCGTTCGGGTACGGCGTCGGCTTAGCGCGATCGGCGGCTCGCGACATCGTCACGATGTCGCCAGCTAGCATCGACAGTGCCTGGAGCATCGGGGTCAGCACCGCATGGCCGGTCATGATCAACCCGATGCCGAGCACGACCAGAGTTACGGATTTATTAACGAGAATGCTCAGCGTGTAGGTCAATACCCGCTGAAAAGCCGACCGGCCTTCCTCGATGCAAGCGACAATGCCGCCGAGTCCTGGCTCTGTCAGCACGATGCCGGCCGCCGCCTTAGCGATATCGGTCGCGGTGGAGACGGCGATACCCGTCTGCGCCTGTCGTAGCGCCGGTGCATCGTTAGCACCGTCCCCGCACATGCCGACCGCATCGCCGTGCCGCTGAAACGCCTTGACTAAACGGAACTTGTCCTCAGGGAAGACGCCAGCGTAAACAGCGAACTGGGCGGCGCTAACGCTATCCGGGATTTTGCCAGGCGGGCAGATGGGACCATCGAGCCCTATGGCGCCAGCCACGGTCGCCGCCGTCGCCGCGGCGTCTCCCGACACCATCACCGTGCGTACACCAAGCGAGCGCAGCTGGGCCAGAAGCGTACGTGAATCCGCGCGCGGCGGATCGCTGAGTGCGATAAGCCCAACCAGCGTCATTGTATTCGACGATCCCAAGGCTATCGCGAGCGTGCGATAACCAGCGGCGGTGAGCCGGTCGAGTTCTGCGGCAGCGCGTGGCGACATCGGCGCCGATGCAGCGATTGCCAACGGCGCTCCCTTGAGGATGCGCACCGCCCGGCCGCGTACATCAAGGCAGCTCGCTTCGGCCAGTTTCCTTGCCGGATCGAACGGCGTGAAGCGCTGCACGCTCAACGGCGGCTTCGGCGTACCTTGTGCCGTTGCAAAGCCGCGGATTGCGCGGTCTACCGGGTCTTGCCCTTCTACCGAACTGGCAAGTACAGCCAAACCCAGCACGTCATCTTCGCCGTAGCTATCACTGACAACGCAAATAGCGGCCACCGCGAGGGAATTTTCGGTCAGCGTGCCGGTTTTGTCGGCGCACAGCACATCGATCATGGCCGCCTCATGCAAGGCGTTGAGGCGCGTGAGCAGCACGCCCTTGAGTGCCAGCGTCTTGGCGCCCAACGTCGCAGCGAGAGTGAAGGTCGCGGGCAGCGCGACCGGCACCGCGGCAAGCAGCGCGGTCAGCACCAACGGAATGATCCGGTCCACACTCATCCCGTAAGCATGGGCATATGCCACCATACCGACGACGATCGCGAAGTTGACTATCGTCAAGTTGCGCACCACGCCGACCACGGCGCGTTGCTCGCTACTCTCGACATGAGCGACGCGGACTAGTTCGACGGCGCGACCGAAATACGTTTGAGTGCCAGTCGCTATTACTTCGCCGATCGCCTCGCCGCGGCGCACGAGCGCGCCCGCATAGGCGGTCTTGCCGGATTCGATCTCGGCCGGCAGCGACTCCCCCGTCAGCATCGACTGATCGAGCAGCAGCGTTCCTGAAACGAGCCGGAGGTCCGCGGGAGCCACATCGCCGAGGGACACCTGGACGATGTCGCCAGGAACAAGTTCGGCGGCGGCGATGTCACGCCAGCTACCGTCTCGTCTGCCTCTGACCGTAAGCGCGAGACGCTGCTTCAGGAGCGCCAGCGCCGCGTCGGCGCGGCTCTCCTGAAAGACGCCAAGGATCACATTGATAAAAAGCAGGCCTGCGACCATCAGCGCTTCGACCCGTTCGCCGATCGCCAGCTGCAGTATGATCGTCGCTTCAAGCATCCACGGCACCGGCGCCCAGAAATGCCGCAGCACCCGCCACACGAGGCCAATATGTGCCTCGACGACCGCATTCGGCCCAAATTGACTGAGACGTCGGGCCGCCTCCGCGCTCGACAATCCGTCATCGTTCGCCAAATGCGGTGCGCCGGCGGCGGCGAGCATCGAGTTCATTCGCAAAACGTGCCCCTAACGTATGGACCGGCTGCCCTTCGCAAGTGAGGTCGTGCTGGTCGGAAGTCGCTGATATGTATCCGGCCTGTTGATCGGCTCGCGGGCCGTGGCCTTGATGGGAGTACGCACGCACCGTTGATCTTATTAGCGGAAAGACCGCCGAGCGGCCGTTAGGGGCACCAGATTCAGGGTGCGTCTATCAATCCGTTCCATGCATTTCCTCAATCGCGAACTCGTTTGAGACGGCGGCCTAGATCGCCTCTGCCTCAAGGTGGGTATCGAAGGCTTTGTCGTTGCGCAGCACGCTCCAGGCGATGCGCGCCAGCTTGTTGGCCAACGCGACGGCGAGCTTGTTCGGGTGCAATCGCTCCGATGCTGCCTCGAGCCACGCGCCAAAGCTGTATCGGGGCCAGTTGTGCGGGCGCATCAGGAGCACCTTGGCCGCCTGGATCAACAGGGTGCGCAAGTACTTGCTGCCCCGCTTGGAGATGCGGCCGAGGACCGAACGCCCGCCGCGAAGCGCTCAAATTCCAGCGTTTGCTCTCATCACAAGCGCCAGGAATAAACCAGCCATTCCTGCCCCGGTTCGTTGTAGAGGAAGAATATCTGCAGCTCGTCGTACTGCGTCGTGTAGTTCCAGATCCGGCAGGCGACAGGCGCTCCGGTCTGGAGATGGCAGATCGTTTCCAGCGTCGAGGTCGGCCGGTTTCCAAGGGCGAGGATGACCTGACTGATCGTCATGCCGCCCCTGAGGCGCTTGGCGAGACTGTCCGGATCGAACTGCGCCGCGGCGGGAACCGAACTTCCGATGAGGAGCAGGCAAAGCCCGGCGACGGCAAGTTTCATACGGTCAGGTCGTAGCATCCACGGGAGCAGGGCTGCGGTGGGTCAGTTTCGGCTTATCGGCGGCGGCGGGTCAACGCGATTTACGCGCCGTTAATGGCGCCCCCTCAAGCTGTCGCGATGCGCGGAGATTTCCTCGAGCCGGAGCGTAACGGCGGCGTCATGGTATGGGCGTTGCGCCAGCTGATGTTTTGGCTGGTCGGCGGGATTGCGATCTATCTGATCGTCGTCAATCGCGACTTGATGACGCCGCACGAGGATGGCGCCGTGGCGCCGCCTGTTCCGGCCGCAACGCATGAGGCGCCGCTTACCAATTCGCTGATCCTGCGTGCCGGCCGTGACGGCTATGTATACGTCGATGCTTCGGTCGATGGCACGCCGGTGCGCATGGCGTTTGATACCGGGGCCTCGGTTGTCTCGCTGACCCAAGCCGACGCGGCGCGAATTGGCGTTGGTAGCGGGCTCAGCTACACGATGCCCTTCGCGACAGGCAACGGCCGTTCCTACGGCGCGCCGGTAAAACTGCGGGAAATCCGCATCGGGCAGCTCGAGATCGACGACGTGGACGCCGTCGTAATGCCCCACCTGGGTGTTTCGCTGCTCGGCCAGACGTTTTTGAATCGGCTCGACAGCTATCAGATGCGTGACGGAGTGTTGACCCTCACCTGGTAGGCGGCGTCACCAACGACCCGAGCTGGGTATGGGTGACGTGCCGGTCGGCCGGGACCGGTGCGCCGTCTTTGGCTTGCCGTTTGTGTCCGGTGGCCGCATCGCGTGCTGCGCGGTAGCCATCGAAGGCTTCCTCGCGCCGAACATCGTTGGCCGGCAGGTGACTCGGGTTGAACGACGCCGCGCTGGCCGCCGCGATCCGATACGAGAAGCTCGCGTAACAACTGTCCCGGTCGGCCGAGTCGAGACGATTGAAATTCGGGACTCCGCGTGCGCATTGGTCGAGAGCTTCGCGCTTTGCCGGGTCGTTTGGATAGGCAAGGCGATACAAATCGATCGCGGCGTCTCTGTGCTCGAATCCCATATAAGCGGCTGATATCACTAGGGGCAGTAAAACGAGTTTCATGGCTATTCTCCCCGGAAAATCCCCCGAAGTTCTGTCGATCCTCGGTTTCCTGATTACGAAATTGCCCGGTTGCGGTCAGCACCTCCCCGAGCCACGTTACGGGCGTGAGCCCATGGGACAACCCTGGATTTGAGATTTTTCCGAGTTATCCCCTGAAAACCGCAACTTTCGGACATTGATTAACGCTAACGTTGTGCCCATGGCGGGCGGCCTCCACCGGGGCGCTGGCCGAGCAGGGCGATACGCGTCGCAGGATGCCCTTTTTGAGGAATCGATTCCGGTTGCGCCGAAGCCACGGACGGAGCGAATTCCGGTATCGGCGACGGCCGTCATACGAAACGAACCCCCAGTACCTCGCCCTTCCGCCAGACGACCTCGCAGTCGTGGGGCGTGCCGATATCGGGTTTGAGGACGAATTCGCGGGGACAAAAAATGATGTCCGCGGGCTTGAGCAGGGCGCCCGTCTCGGAAATGTCGAGTATCTGGCAGCCCATCGTGCTGTAGCCCCTGCGGTAAACGATGAGGGCGCGTTTGAGCGCTCGCCGTCGCGGGTTGAGACGGCGTTCCGCCGGGGCGCTCTCGCCCGGAAGGGGCTCTTCCGGTCGAGGTCTTTCACCGTGTGAATCCAACGGCGCGTGCACCTCTTCGAAAAAGCGCCTTCTAGTAGTAACGGCGGGTGACGCGTCAGGTTCCCACCGCACGCTAGGGCGTTCTGCTCGGGCGCGACGGCCGCGGGGCGGCATCCTCCCGTCGCTGAGAAGCACGCCGGCGCTACTCATTCAGCATCGCCTCCACCCGGGCGACGTGTTGATCGGCGGCGTCGGCGTGCGCGGCGTCGCGCTCGTGCTGGGCGGCGGAGATCGCTTTGTCGGCCGTCGCCATCTGCTGCTCGCCGTCGCGCGCGCTGATCGTGCGCTGGTCGATCCGCGCGGAGATCTGGCTGCGCACCTGCTCCTGTAACCGCACCAGATCGGGATAGCGTGATGTCCCGAGGGCGTAGCGCTCGACCGCTTCGTTAACGCAGTCGGCATGCGGCAGATAGTTGCCGACCTTTGCCGGAAAGTTTCGGGTGCAGGCGGCTCGCGCGTTTTGCAAATCGTCGCGCCGTACCGTCGATGCGACCGGGGGAGGGGCCAGCGTTGAGCGCGGCGCCGGCATGTACATTGGAAGCGGCGCACAGGCGCCCAATGCGCCACAGAGAAGGCCGATCGCGAGTTCTTTGCGCATGCCGTTCTCCACCGGAAGGCGAAGGCGTTCGGTAGAGAAACAACGCCGGCTTCGTACGGTTCCGTGCGTTCGCGGCGCCTGCCGATTGCCCGGTCAGTTGATCGCGTAAAGCAGGTCTGGACTCGGCTTCGCCCGGCCCAGTTCCACTTCTTTCACCGCCGCGATCAGCTTCTGGTGGGTCGACACCTTGCGGTTCAGCGCCGTTCCGCGCTCGACGATGACGCCGTTGATGAAGTCGATCTCGGTGCGCCGGCCCTTTTGCATGTCCTGGCCCATCGATGGCCGCTGCGCGTCGCTGCGTCCCTGCGAGTTGCGCAGCGCCAGCATCAGCGCCTCGACCTCCTCGAGCGCGCCTTTATCGCCTTCCGAGGCGCGCGCCAGTTTCTCGGCGTCCTGCCCGGCGATGTCCTCGAGTCTGTAGCCGGCCGCCTGGCCGACCCGAACCGCCTCGCCGCCGAGCGCGATGATCAGCTTGCGGATGCGTTCGTCCTGGCGCATCGCGTTGCCTGACAGTCCCGACGCCGCCGAAACCCCATTGTGCATGCCGTTGACGCACAGTTTCGACCAGCGCTCGCCCCACAAATTGTCGGTGACCTTGCAGGTGTCGATGGTGCGGATCATGTCGCCCAGTTCTTCGATGCGCGCGGTCATCTTTCCGTGCACCTCGCCGACCCGGTAGACCTCGTGCCCGGGCGGGTTTTTGGCGCCGGTGCGGCGGATCTTGCCGGGTGCGTAGAGCTCGGCCGAGAGGATCGCGGCGATCGCGCCGACCGTCTTGCCCCAGCCTACGACGCCGGCGATGCGCTCCTCGTTGATGCAGTTCTGCAGCGACACCATGTAGCCGCCCGGCGCCAGGTATTGGCGCATCATCGTCGCCGCCCATTCGGTGTCGTACGACTTCATCGAGATAAAGCAGATGTCGATCGGCTTTTCCTTGGCGAGGTTCTGCACCTCGGTCAGGTGCAGCGTCTTGGGCCGGGCAAGGACGGATTCAGCCTCGACCACGCCTTCGAGCGACAGCCCGTTCTTGCGGATCGCCTCGATGTGCTCGGGCCACGGATCGATCAGCGTGACGTCGAACCCGTTATGGGCGAGGTTCCCGCCGGTATAGCCGCCGATCGCCCCGGCGCCGAACACGACAACCCGCTTGTCCGCCATCGCTCCGCTCCCTCCATGACCCGTTGCGGGACATCATAGGCACCGATTGAAACCGGGCAGAAGCGCAAAGCCCGCACGGCGGTGAGCGGTGGTATTCGAGCGGCTACCTGATCCAGCGGACCGCCCGTGAATCGGGGGTAAAATCGCGCAGTAGCCGGGGCGTTTACCGCACCAGCCCGAGCGGCGATGAGGCGATCAGCTCCTCGACGCGTTCGGAATGAAGGTCCAATAAATGTGGTCGTCGCCCTTCGCCCAATCGACGGTTTCGTGGAACTCAAAGAAGTAGGGCTGGCCGCACTCGCGGCACTTGAGGATCGAGCGCCCCAGATGGCTTTGGTCGATCAGCGCTTCGACCGAGTCGAGGCAATTGCCCTCGATGAGCAGCTCGGGCTTCTCCCAGAGCACGCATTGCGCCGGCTGTCGCGACAGGATTCCCGGCTCGCCGTCGGGCGTCAGAGGCTCGGCCACGCTGGTCTCCCGTCACCCCTCGGCCGATGTCGGCCGGTCGAGGATCTGAGGTTACATGCAGCCATATCAGTTCCGGTCGCCACAGAAGACAGAAGCCATGAGGAGAAAGATTGCTATCGTCAAATATGTCAGCGAAGAATTTCCACATTTGAGTGGTCCTTCCGTGCTACCCGGATAAGCGCACGATCTTTAGCCGAGATAGCAGTCAACGTCTGGTTGAAGCCGTAGTTTCCCTTTGGTTTATAATTAAGTTGCGGAAAGCTCTGGCAAAAGAAACCGGTAGCTTAGCAAAACTTTTGGTAAAGGCCTCGGAACGATCTGATATTCAGTGCGTTGACGGTGTTAAAGGCAAATTTGGCCCCGGGGAGAATTGAACCGAAAGGTAGGCTCGCTGTGACGCAGTCGCTACCTCGAATACTCGTCATCGATGACGACCCCGACATTCAAACCATGTTGTGCGGGATGTTGCGCGGCCACGGCTTTACGGTCTCGGCCGTCGACGACGGCGCCACGGCGCTAAAGCTGCTCGAAAAAGAGGAATTCGATCTCCTTATCACCGACATTCGCCTTCCGCCGCCGCTCGACGGAATCGAGACGGTGAGGTTGGCCCGCAAAAAGGCGCCGCATCTGCGCTCGCTGTTCATCTCCGGCAGTGCCGCGCCGCAATGGGACAACCCCAACTGCGATGATTTTGTCTCGAAGCCGTTCACCGGCCGCGAATTGGTCGGTTGCATCCTGGAGCTGTTCTTGCGCGGCTCGCCCACGCCGCAACACGCAACCGCCTGAGCCAAAGCGGCCGGGTTCGCGTCGCCTGCTGGCGGGGTGACCACGACCGGCCATTGCTTGCGCGGGCATTGATGCGCCCGGGCGTCGATCCGCGCGGGCATTTCCAGCGGCAGCGACGAGTCCCCCTATGACCCGGCGGCGGACATGCTAATGTCGGCCGGCCCGCCCGCAGCCGGAGACACACGCATGGACTGGACTGAACGACGCACGCGCTTTCGCGCGCTCCTCGCCGGCAACCGCTGCGTTCATCCTGGTTCGGTCTACGACGCGATCTCGGCCCGCATCGCCGAAGATTTGGGTTTCGAGGTCGGCATCTTTTCCGGTTCGATCGGCTCGATGTCGGTACTTGGCGCGCCGGACCTCATCGTCCTGACCCTCACCGAGTTCGCCGCCCAGGCCAATCGCGTTACCCGCGCCGGCAACCTCGCGCTGCTGTGCGACGCGGACGATGGTTACGGCAACGCGCTCAACGTCCGCCGCACGGTCGAGGAATTGGAGACCGCCGGCATCTGTGCGATGTCGATCGAGGACACGGTGCTGCCGCGCCCCTATGGGCCCAGCGGCAAGCCGACGATGATCTCGATCGAGGAGGGCGTCGGCAAGATGAAGGCTGCGCTCTCGGCGCGTCAGGACAAGAAGCTGGTTATCGCGGGGCGCACCAGCGCGCTGGCGATCACCGGGGTCGACGACACGATCAAGCGGGCCAAGGCCTATGAGGCGGCGGGAGTCGATGCGATCTTCCTTGCTGGCGGTCTTACCGTCGAGGCGATCGAGGCGGTGTCGTCGGAGATCAAGATCCCGCTGATCACCGGGGGCGGCGCTGGGTCGCTCGCCGATCTCGACTGGATGGCGGCGCACGGGGTGCGGGTCGCGCTTCAGGGCCACGCGCCGTTCAGCGCCGCGGTGCAGGCGGTGTACAATACCTTGAAGGCGCTGCGCGACGGGGCCAAACCGAGCGAGCTTCAGGGCATCGCTTCGCCCGAGTTGATGCGGCGGGTGACACGCGGTGACGACTACGCGGCATGGACCAAGGATTTTCTCGGCGGCGCGTAAGACGAGAGGGGGAAATGGACGTGCGCATTCTTCTGTCGGCGGCGCTGCTGCTGGTGACCGCCGGTTGCGTGTCACAAAACAACTGGTCGCCGATCTCGATCTACACCGGGCCCGGTCATTTTCAGCTGAGCAACTACCGCTTCGACCGCGCGCAGATCGAGGCGGTTGTCGCCGCTGCGCCCGATTGCAGCGCCCCGGTCCCGCCGATGGCGTTCGATCTGCCATTCAAGAGTACGCACGTGATCGACGCGCCGGGCGGCAGCGATATTTGCTG
>Ga0070733_10001481_pt1 | contig 17446 bp, 20 predicted proteins | sample Coa_R1_9_FD_66450 | JGI IMG/M metagenome (GOLD analysis project Ga0070733, IMG submission 66450) | Surface soil microbial communities from Centralia Pennsylvania, which are recovering from an underground coalmine fire - Coalmine... | ecosystem: Environmental > Terrestrial > Soil > Unclassified ... | reverse complement strand
GCCACGCTCGCGGTGCTGACCCTGTGTGTTTACGGGCTCTACCGCCAGCCGCCTTTTGCCTCCGTGCGCCGCGGCGAACTGCTGGTACGGACCGATGTGCTCAACGGAGCCTCTGAAGCCTACACCGCCGGTACCGTGGTGGTGCTTCCGGGCGTGCACCAGCTGCGTCGCTACTCCACGCGCGATCAGGTGTATCGGCCGCTGGAGAGCGCCACTGCCACGGGTACGGCCCCTTTTCAGTCCAACGAGGGACTGTCGATCGGGGTGGACCTGACGGTGCGCTGGGCGATCGACCGCAGCCGCATCGCGCAGCTGTCAAAGGACTTTCCCGATGACCTGAACGACGATCTGGTGCGGCCGGCGGTGCAGGGCGTCGTGTATCCGCTCTTCGCCCGTCACTCGGTGCGCGAGATCTTCTCGCGCCAGCGCGCCGCCATCCAGCAGGAGATCGCTACCGAACTGCGGCCGAAGCTCGCCGCCGTGGGCCTGATGCTGCGCGGCGTGGACATGGGCAAGGTCGATCTGCCCCCCGACTACCGCGCCGGGATGGAGAAGCTGCTGGCCGAGGAACTCGAAACCGAGAAGGTGCGCTACACGCTGCAGCTGAAGGAGGCACAGGTGAAGCAGACGCAGCTCGAGGCGGAGGCCGACAAGGTGCGCCGCGAGAAAGCGGCCGAGGCCGCCGGCCGGGAGCGGGTGATCGCGGCGCGCGCGCAGGAGGAGACCATGCAGCACATCCTGCCGTTCAAGCAGAAGCAGATCGAGCAGCGCCAACTGGAGGCGGAAGCCGAGAAGGTCGCGCGCATCCGCACCGCCGAGGGCGCCGCGCAAGCGCGCCGCATCGAGGCAGGCGGGGAGGCCGATTCGCGACAGAAGCTGGCCGAAGCCGAGGCTTACCGCCTGGAGCTCGTGGGCAAGGCCAATGCCACGCAGATGGAGCGCGAGGGCGGGCTGATCGCCCGCTATCCGCTGCTCATCCAGAAGACACTCGCCGATAAGCTCTCCGATAAGGTCCAGGTGATCATCGCGCCGGCACCGGCGGCGGGGCAGTTCATCGGCACCAATCTGCTGGGCGCACCGGGTGCGGCCGTGCCGCTCGCGACGGCGGCACCCGCGATGGGCGCGCGGGCGGAGCGGTCGCAGTGATCCTGGCGCTCGCCGCGAGCCTCGCTCTGGTGGTGCAGGACCATACGGCGCTGCGTGCCGCGCCGCGCAGCAATGCCACCGAGCTCACCAGCCTCTGGCAGGGCGATGTGCTCGAGGTTCGCAGTGAGCGCGCCGGTTATCTGCAGGTCTACAACTACCGGCGCGAGCGCTGCGGCTATCTACTGCCCGCCGCGGTGCGCAGTATCGGCCTGAACGAGTCCGATGCGCCGGGGCTGCTCGCGGTGATGCGCTTCCTGCGCGATGGCGCCGGCAGCGAAGCGCTCGGCATCAGTTACGGGGCCGCATACCTGAAGGCCATTCCCGGCCCGGCACGCAGCGCGGAAGCCCTCGACGCCATCGCCACGATGGCCGAGCGGCTGGCGGACCAGGCTTCCGGGGCTGCCCAGCGTGGCGGCGCCCTGGCCGCACACCTTGAAGTCGTGGAACAGTTCGGCGTGCGCGTGCGCAGCTTCGAGCGCGACGGGCGCATGCAGGTGTGCTACGACGGCGAGTTGTTCCGCCGCCTGCTGTCACTGCCGCAGGCCAGTGCGGAGCAGCGGGCGCGCGCCGCGCTCAGCCTGACACGTACCGACTGCATCGACCCGAGTCTGGGGCCGCAGCAGCGGGCACTCTTCGATGAGTTTCGACGCGACCTACTCGCGCAGATCGCAGAGCGGGGGCTGAATCCCACGACCCGCAGCCGCCTGCACGCGCGGCGCGCCGCGGTCTGGGCGGGCATCGCCTACCAGCAGGCACGCCGCGGCCTGCCGGCCGAGCTGCCCGCGCAACAGGCGCTCAACGAGTTGATCAGCGCACACCCGGATGAATTCGGCGAGGCTTATCGTAAGGAGTACTTGGAGTCCATGCTGCGGGTCGCGGCGGTGCGCTGGGCGGCTACGGCCCCCGCCGTGCAGGCAGGCCCGCTGCTGCTGCGCACCCGCACTGGCGAACCCGGCCAGACCTGCCTGATCCTCGAGGACACCTCGACGAGGCCTGCGGCAATGCTGCTGCGCCGCTGTACCTACGGCATCGTGTGGTTCTCCTCGTTGCAGGCGCTCGTGCAGGCCAGGGCGCTCGTGGTCGCCGTGCAGCCGCTCGAGAGCTGGCGCGAGCTGTGGGTGTTTCACGCAAGCGCCTCAGGCTGGATCGTCGATGTCATCTCCCCGGGCTACGAGCAACCCGAGGAGGGCTACGTCGAGTTCGCTGGTTTCGCACCGGCAAGCGGCCGGCTGCTCCTGGCGCGCGAGGTGCACGAGCACGGTCGCTTCCGTCGCCGCTTCGAGGAGCACCGTCTGTCGGACCTTGCGCTGGTGAAGGATGCAAGCGCACCCGAACTGCTGCCGGACTTCGGGCGCTGGCAGGATGTGACCTGGCGGCGCGATACGCTCGCCCTGCGCTAGTCACCGGCAGTGCGATGCGCGGTGAATTGCGGTAGGTTGAAGCGGCCGCATGTGCGGCGCTGTAGAGCGACAACCGTATGGAGCGCCTCGCCGCGGTCGCGACGACACTGCTGCTCGTCGCAGGGTGCGGGGATTTCGCGGTGCAGGATCTGCCGGCGGGGCGTCACGTCCTCACGGCCAGGGCCAGATCCGGTGGTTACGAGGTGAGCCGCGCACAGGCACGCGATGAGGCCGGCGAGTACTGTGAGCGCTCGCACCAGCAGGCGGTCATCGACAGCTTCGAGTATCTGCCTGCCGCAGGGCTCGACGCTGTGCACGCGAGCCGGGTCTACTTCAGCTGCTCCCCTTGAAGCTGATGCCGGAACCGCTTCGCGACCGCGCGTTGGGCTGCTGCGATGACGGGCGCTTCCGCGAGAGGGGCGGTGTGCAACACTGCACATCGCCATGAGGATGGGTGTCGTACTTGTGCTGGCTGCCGTGGCGCTGCCCGGCTGCGCCCCGGAATCGGTCCAGAACCTGCGCAACGGCCAGCACTCGCTGACCGCGACGGCACCTTCCGGCGGACATTCTGGCAGCCGCGAGGAAGCCATCGAGCGGGCGAACGCGTACTGCGCACGCAGCGGGCAGCAGGCGGTAATCGATGGGTTCTACGACAAGCCGCAGCTCGGTGCCCACGGCGAGCACAGCAGCAGCCTCATCTTCAGCTGCGCGGCAGCACCGAAACTGCACTTCTAACGCGTGCACCTCCAACGCGCAGGGTGCAGTGCGCTCATCTCTTCGAGTGACGCGTGAAGTGTGGGATGTGCCGCGCTGTCAGCGGCAACTCACACGCGCTTTCGCAGTTGACGGACGGAAGAGAAATTCGCCAGCACCTACGCTTGCGTCATACCTACTGCCGTGGAGTGCCGCAATGCGCAAGTCGCTCGCCCAAGCCCTGTTCCTGGCGCTGGGCATTGCCATCTTTTCTTCCGGCTGTGTCGTCGAACCGCGCGAGGGCTACTACGACCGTGATCATCATCGCTGGTATCACGAGCATGGGTGGCACGACTGCGATCGCGAGGACGTTCACTGCCGTTGATCAAGTGGCGCGCGGCTGACTGAGGATCAGCAGCTGACTGCAGCGGTGGTGCAAGGATGTACCGCTCAGCCGCTGCAGCTTCGAGCTTCACAGCGATTGCAGCGAACGGATTCGCTCAACGCGTCAGCTGCTCTCTGACGTCAGCCGTGCGCACTTCCCCGCATTTCCGGTAACCGATCGAAATCCAATCCCCCTTCAGCCCCGCGCGGTGGTGCGCCGTATCGCTCTGCGCCAACCCGACATCCATGAGGCCGCCGCGAAGAAGGAGTAAGCTCCCCCGATTCCATGGGCGTGTCTTTATCGCAAGGGGAGATTCCATGAAGAGATGGCTGTTACCGCTCGCCGTGACTGGTCTGTTCAGCCTCGCCGTTCAGGCGCAGGACACTTCGGCACCAGCCGCTGGTGGCGGAGCCCGCGCTGCCTGCAAGGCCGACTTCCAGAAGCTGTGCAAAGGCGTGAAGTTCGGCGGAGCACGGGCCTGCCTGAATGAGCACAAGGACGAGCTGTCGCAGGGCTGTCGCGATGCGCTGGCGAAGCACGATGCGGAGGAGCAGGCGAAGGGTGGCACGCCACCCAGCGGCGGGACCGGCAAATAATTTTTTCGTGCAACCCAACCGGGTGCGGGTGCTGCGCGCGGTGCGCCCCCGCTTGGGCTGGCAATGAGGTGTGTATGACGTCACCGCACCCATCCACTGGTCGAGTCCTTGCGCTGGCAATCGCCCTGGCGAGGCTGCCGTGGTGCGCCGCTGCCGATGAGGCGCAGCAGCCCGCCGCGCCGCAGGCAAAAAGTCCAGCGGCGCCGCGCTGCGAGGTCGCGGTCGTGAATCCCATCACCAACTACGCGGAATGTGTCAAACCGCGCGGTGTTCCGGTGCCGCCACCCCCGCCGCGCCCGCCGCCGAGCGCCGCGGAATGCGCGCAGCACGCCGATCTCGCTGCTGCGGAGTGTCAGCTCGTGCGCTGAGGGCTCGGGGTTGAATGTGCCAGGCACGCATGAGCGATCTTGCGCCCTCGCATGACTTTTACTCGTTTGTCGCACTGCTGAACGCTGCTTATGGTGGCGCCCCGTCGGGCCGGATGCCCGCATTGGAGCTGACACCATGACGAAAGCACTGACTGCGAGCCTGTTCGCGGCGATCGGCGTCGGCGCATTCACTGCCGTTCCCGCGGCGGTGCCGCCGGCGCGCTCCGCGGCCCTCACTCACGATCCACTGGTCATGCGGCTCGACAAGGATGAGTTCCGCATCGTCTTCGGCATCAGCGCGCGCGACTGCCTCAGCCGCGGCTGCAGCGGCGTGATCCGCTACCGCGTCGAATGGCAGACCGAGGACGGCGCGCTGATCACGGACGTCAAGCGTGTCGCCTACAGCGTGCCGGCGCACGCCGCACGCACCATCACGGTTGATCGGCAATTCTTCGATACCGCCGAAGGCGCGCACACCACGCAAGTGGTGAGCGTGCGGATCGAGCGGATCACCTGCGCGGTGGGGGTGGGTCCCGCAGCGGCGCAGCTTGCGGCGCTGTACGCGCGCCCTTGAAACCTCAGCTGCGCTGCACGATGGCGCGCACGATGAACAGCGCGCCCACGAGCAGAAACACGCAGCTCGCTGCGTAATTCAGGGTTTTCAACGGCAGCCGCGCGGCGAACGCACGGCCGAGGAATACCACCGGCGCGTTTGCCAGCAGCATCCCGAGCGTGGTCCCGCAGACCACCGGCAGCAGGTGGGCATAGGCGGCCGCGAGCGCGATGGTGGCGAGCTGCGTCTTGTCGCCGATCTCGGCGAGAAAGATGGCCACCGTGGTGGCCACGAATGCCCCGGTGCGGTTCATCCGGGCGGATTCTTCCTGCAGCGTGTCCGGGCGCAGCGCCCACAGCGCCATGGCGATCATGCTGACACCCACCAGCACGTCGAGAAGGGTCGGTGTGAGAAAGCGGCCCAGGCGGATGCCGATCAGCCCTGCCACCACGTGATTGGCGATCGTCGCCACCAGCACGCCACCGAGGATCGCCCACGGCCGCCGGTAGTGTGCGGCGAGCATCAGCGCAAGCAGCTGAGTGCGATCGCCCATTTCCGCGATCGCCACGGTCGAGAGTGAGACCAGGAAGGACTCCACCGGCAGTCTCCAGACCGAGCGGGCTGACCACGGCATGGTGTCCCCGCCCGCTCGTGCCGGGGTCCCGCCGTTGGTCTCGCCATGCCTGCTAGGCCCCGCACACCACGGGCACGAAGTGCCCAAGGATGTTGACGTGCGGCCCGGTTCCGCCCGGGCGGCTACTCCCCAAGGAGGGCGTCTTTTTAACTGATTATGGCCGCCGGTGGCAACCGTCCGGGCGGCGTGGCTGAAGTCGTGATGCGCGGCCCGAAAGGCCTCGTCAGCCTGTTGGCCCGCAGTGCGTTCTCCTGCCTAACGCTCGCAGCGACAAGGAGTGTGCATGGGCTTCCCTCACGGCCACGCCGTCCGCCTCGGATTGATCGCGGCGCTATTGCTCAGCAGCGCTGGCGCGCCGGCGGACGTGCTCAATGCCGTCCAGACCCTGCGCGCCGGCGGCTGTGGCGGTACTCTCCCGGCTGCAGCCCCGCTCGAGCGGAGCGCGCGTCTGGACCGTGCCGCCGAGCAGTGGGCGCAGGGCCATACGGTCTCCGGTGCCGCGGCAGGCAACGGCTTCCACGCCGCTGCGGGCGTCTTCGTCCGCGGCCCGGAACTCGGCCTCATCGAGCGCATGCGCCGTTCAGAGTGCCGCACCGTCATGGACCGCAGCTTTGCCGAGGTGGGACTCTACCAGCGCGGCGAAGACCGCTGGCTGGTGCTGGGAGCGGTCAGCACCAGCGGCAGCTTAAAGCCAGCAGCGTCGGTTTTTCCGACCACCTTCGACCCATCGACATCGACAGTCAGCGACCCGCGCAGCAGCCCGCTCCTCGCAGCACGCGCGCTCGAACTGGTGAATGAGGCGCGCGCTCATGGCGGGCGCTGTGGCGGGCGTGCCTACGCGCCGGCGCCGCCCCTTTCGCTCTCCGGGACGCTCGACAGCGTGGCTTTCGGCCACGCCGCCGACATGGCGTTCAACAACTACTTCGAGCACCAGGACCGCAACGGCCAGTCGCCCGCCGACCGGGTGCGCGCGGTCGGGTACCACGAGAAGCTGGTGGGCGAGAACATCGCCTACGGCCCGAAGACGGTCGAGGAAGTCGTGCAGGGCTGGCTCGACAGCCCCGATCACTGCGAGAACATCATGGACCCGCGCTTTGCCGAGATGGGCATCGCCCAGGCGGTCGGCCATAGCACGCGCCGCGGCCTCTACTGGGTGCAGCTGCTCGCGGAGCCACGCGCCTAATCGCCTTTCAGCGCCGCGACGCCGCTCTTGCAGGCCACCTCGTCCTGGGAGCCCGTGCCGCCCGAGCAGCCGATGGCACCGATCAGCTTACCGCCTGCGATGAGCGGCAGACCGCCGCGCGAGGCGATGACTCCATCGAGCGTCATGACGTAGGTCTGACCGTTGTTCTGCACTGCGCTCTCGAACACTTTGGTTTCGCGGCGGAAGAGTGCCGCGGTGCGCGCCTTGTGCTGGGAGATCGCAATGGAGGCCAGCTGCGCGCCGTCCATTCGCTGGAACGCCACGAGGTTCCCGCCGGTATCGACAACTGCCACGTTGAGCTTCCAGTCGTGCTTGCGCGCCTCGCCGACCGCGGCGGCAATGAGCGCGTTGGCATGTTCGAGCGTAACCGGCGCGCCGTAGGGGATGTCGAAAGGCATCTTGTCGGGAACTGCGTCCAGGGGGTTTCCCTGCGGCTGCTGCGGCACGGCGGCGCCCGAGACCAGGAGGGTGGCACAGAGCGCGATGGCGGTCGGGGTTTGTAACGGCATGGGCGGCGGTGCTCCCGCGGTGGGGGTGTCAACGGTAAGCGTACGCCGCCGTTGTCAGCAGTGCTTTGCTAGAATCCTGTCCGCCCGCGCGGCTTCCCGGAGACGAACATGCGCTCGCTGACTGCTGCTGTTGCCGTGGCGCTCATGTTGAGTCCTGGCGCGGGGCTGCTGGCTGACACCCCCCTAAGCGATGCGCCGGTGCTCGCCGTATGGGCGCCCGAGTCGCTGCGCTTCACGTTCCTCGGTTTTACGGCCAAGTACTCCTGCGATGGCCTGCAGGAAAAGATGCGTCGCACGCTGCTGAAGCTCGGCGCTCGGGCGGACCTGAACGTACAGTGGACCGGGTGCGCCGGCGGCATCTCGCGGCCGAACCCGTTTCCGGGCGTGGCGGTAAAGATGTTCGTGCTGCGCCCGGCGAGCGAGCAGGACGTGGCGGCAGGCCACACGGTGCCCGCGCGTTGGCGCACGGTGGATGTCAACGCCGGACGCGACCCGCTCGATGCCGCCGGCGACTGCGAGCTCACCGAACAGATCAAGCAGCGCATCCTGCCGAAGTTCACCACCCGCAACGTCGAGTACCGCTCGACCTGCATCCCCAATCAGCTCACCGTCGGTGGCACGCAGCTGAAGGCGGAGGTGCTCGTGGCAGAGGCCGGCGCCCCGACGCCGCAAGCGAAACCTGAGCAGATTCAGCGGTTCGCGCCCGACTTCTCGGTGACGCGCAGCGAGATGCGGCGGTTCCTCTGCCGTCCCTGCTCGCTCGAGTTGTCGGCGATCGGGTGCTCCTGGCCGTAGCCCTTGGCGTCCATCCGTGCGGGATCCACGCCGAGCATGGTGAGCGCTGCCATCACGTTGTCAGCCCGATCCTGCGAGAGCTTCACGTTCTGCTGCGGATCGCCGCTATTGTCGGTATAGCCGCCAATATGGATCTTGACGCCCGGGTAGGCTTTCATGATGGCGGCGACGTTGCTCAGCTGCTCCTGCGAGGCCGGTTGCAGCGTCGCCTTGCCAGAGTCGAACAGCAACCGATCGAAAGCGAACCAGGTCGTCTCGCTGACCTCGGTCGAGGGGTCGTTCAGCCAGTGCACCAGCCGTACTTCGACACCCCTGGCCGGCACGTCGATCTCGCTGCCGTCCGGCAACTTGACCCGCGTCATGTCACCGAGCTCGGCCCAGGCAGCATCGGCGGCGTTGCTCACCGCATCGGCCGCGTTGCTGGCCGCCTGACGGGTGGCGCTGCCGGCCGATTGCTCCGTTTGCTTCGGTCCACTGACGGAGCGGAACAGCAGCCAAACGAGAACGAGCACGCCGAGGATGGCGAGTGGTATCAGCCAGCGCGAGCCTCTTGCCTCAGTACCGCTTCCTGCCTCCGGCGCCGACCGCGCGCCCAAGGTTGCCTCACCTAAGAGCCCGCTCAGGCCCGCCGGCAGATAGCTCTGAAGACTCGGCTTCTCTGCGCTCAGCATCCTGCCGAGCACGTCGGCATCCAGCGAACCGCTGCCGAGGTAACCGAGCACGCGGGGCGCTGTGATCTTCAGCAGTCCCGTTCCTGAACCGGCCGTAAGGCCCGCCTGCTGCGAGATGGCGGCTGCGACCTGCCCTTGGTTGGGACCGAACACCATGGAGAGGAACTTCGCGACCAGATCGCTCAGCGGGTCACCTGGGGCGTCAGACATGATCGCGGCGGGATCAGTGAGCAGGTTCTGCGCAGCGTTGCCGCGCGCCAGCGCGAGGATCTGATGCAAGAAGGCGCTGTCACCGGCGCGTCCGGCGAGCCCCGCGAGCGTTGCGGCCGTGGCAGCCGTCAGCCCCGTCTGCACCGCGTGTGCCGGCTCACCGAGGCGCGCGGCAAGTGACTGCCGGATCTGCGGCGTGATGGTGTCGAGGATCGCATCCATCATGTGTTTGTGTCCCCTGCATCCCTGGGAAGCAAGACTTTCAAGTCAATTTGTAACAACACGACGAGCTCGCTCCTTCATACTCCACATCCGGCTAACCCGCCATCGCGCGCAAATGTGCGCCCGCCGCATCGTGCTGCGGTGTGCTGGCGTCGCCGCTACACTGGTTCGGCAGCTCAAATCTCGGGGTGGGGCATGTACAAGAAGACTCAGGTGGCGCGCCCGGCGCTCGCCGTACTCGCTCTCATGCTATGTGCCTTCGCGCCGAGGGGCGCGTGGGCGTTCGCCGCCACCGTCACCAGCCGCGCACACCTGCGCGCCGGCCCGAGCATCGAGTATCCGAGCGTGACGATGCTGCCCCCGGGGGTCACGGTGCAGGTCTATGGCTGCGAGCAGAACTACGGCTGGTGCGACGCCTCGCTTGGACTTGATCGCGGCTGGGTGGATGCCGCGTACCTGCAGATGGGCGCGCCCGGCGGTCCGGTCGTACTGGCCACCGGCGGTGTGGCCCTCGGCGTGCCGATCATCGCCTTCTCCTTCAATAGTTACTGGAACAGCTACTACCGTGGGCGCCCCTGGTACGGGCAACGCTCGCGCTGGTACAACTACTGGCACCGGTATCCACACGGCCGTCCGCCGCCGCCACCGCGACGGCCCGTCGTGCGGCCGCCACCGCCGCGCCCACCGCCGCTGACACGGCCGCCTCCGCGCCCGCGGCCGCCACCACCGCCGAACACACGCCCGGCGCCGACAGCGGGCCAGTGACGGGCGGCGGCTCCCGCGCAGCGTCCGCGCCGCGGCTGCCGTACGCGCTGGTGGCGCTGCTGTCGGCGGCGCTGCTCATCAATTACGTCGACCGCGGCACGCTCTCCACCGCTGCGCCTCTGATCCAGAGCGAGCTGCGGCTGACTCCGAGTCAGCTCGGCTGGGTACTGTCGGCATTCTTTTGGACCTACGTCGTCTCGCAGCCGCTGCTCGGGCACCTCGCCGACCGCTTCGGCGCTGCGCGCACGCTGGCCGGCGGATTCGTGCTGTGGTCGATGGCAACATTCCTCACCGGGTTGTCGCGCGGTGTCATCTCGCTGGTATGCCTGCGGCTACTGATGGGCGTCGGCGAGGCGGTGACCTATCCGAGCGCGCTGGCACTGCTCGCGCAGCGGGTGAGTGATCGGTACCGTGCCCGGGCGACCAGCATCTTTCAACTCGGTGGGGTGCTCGGGCCCGCCGTCGGGACCTTCATCGGTGGCCTGGTGATGCTGCGCTACGGCTGGCGCGCGATGTTCGTCGCACTCGGTCTCGCATCTCTGCTGTGGCTGATTCCCTGGTCGCATCGAGTGCGCGAGGCGCCACCACCCCGCGCGGCGCAGCAGGGCGCCTCACCCTCCTATCGCGAGATCCTGCGCCAGCGCGCGCTGTGGGGCGCGATGGTGGGCAACTTCTGCTCCAACTACGCGTTCTATTTCGTATTCACCTGGCTGCCGTCCTACCTGGTGCACGAGCGCGGACTGTCGCTGCTGTCGATGACGCAGCTGACCAGCGCCATCTATCTGGTCGATGGCGTGAGCATTCTCGCCACCGGCTGGCTGCTCGATGCCTGGGTGCGCCGTGGAGCGAGCGCCAACCTGGCCTACAAGAGCGCACTCGCGCTCGGGGCGGGCGGCGTCGGCGCGTGCCTGCTGGCGGCGAGCGAGGCGGGCCCTGCGACGGCCCCCGCGCTGCTGCTCCTGACCGGGCTCATGGACGGCGTCATCAATCCGGCCGTCTGTTCGGTGACGCAGCGATTTGCGGGGCCGCTCGCCACCGGGCGCTGGATGGGACTGCAGAATGCCGTCGCCAACGTGGCCGGCATGAGCGCGCCGGTGATCACCGGCCACCTGGTAGAGGCGACGGGACATTTCGCTGCGGCGCTGTGGCTCACGGGCGCGATCGCGCTGTGCGGGGTTCTCGGCTGGGTGGTGCTGCTGCCGCCAGTGCGCCCGATCGACTGGCGTCTCAGTAGGGAAAGCTCTTTGCCCGCCGCTGGTCCTTCTCGAGATCGCGTGCCGAGATGAAGTAGTGCACGCTCGCCCACAGGCCCGTGGGCACGAGGCACAGCATCGCGAGGCGCAGTGATGCCGTGTTGTCGAGGTGCATCGAGGCCTGGAAGCTGTCGCTCAGCTTGCCGATGAGCGGCGGGGCGATCACCAGGTTGCCGACGTTCGCGAGGAACAGCGTGGTGGCACAGAACATCGCGCGCATCTTGCACAGCGCGAGGTTGTTGAGCAGCCCGAAGCAGGGGCCGATGTAGAAGTAGATCGAGGGGATGAAGATCCAGAACATCACCTTGGTCAGAAACAGGTCGTGCGTGTAGTAGATGACCCCGGAAGCGAGCGTCGCGATGCCGATGCCGATGCCGAGGAGCCATACGATGCGGCGCGCATCCGACATCACCTTGAGGCCCATCAGCCCGCCGGTCGCAAGCGTCGCGAGCGCGCCACCGACGAGGTGGATGTTGCCGGTGAGATTGCCCGCCTGCCCGGGGGTCATATGGTAGGTGCGTTGCAGGAAGGTGGGCGTCCAGTACATGAGTCCCCAGCCCCACAGCGCGCACAGCGCACTCGCAATCATCACGTGCACCGCCGAGCGCTGTTGCCACCAGAAGCGCATGGTGGTCCAGAAGGAGGGCGCCGGCTCGCCGTCGTCCTCGCTGTCGAGGCAGCCGCGCTGCGGCTCGCGGATGGTGAGCCAGACCGCGAGGCCAGTCAGGACCCCCGGCACGCCGAGGACCAGGAACACGGCACGCCAGCCGTAACGATCGGCGATGAGCCCGGCGAGGTTGTAACCCACCCAGGCGCCGAAGGGCGCCCCGAGCGAGAAGATGGTGAGCGCCATAGGGCGGCGGCTGGCGGGAAAATAATCCGACAGCAGCGAGTTCGCTCCCGGCGTCCCACCGGCTTCGCCGACTCCGACCCCGACGCGCGCGGCAAAGAACTGCCAGACGTTGCGCGCCATGCCGGTGAGAGTGGTCATGATCGACCAGGCGACCAGGCACACGGCGATGATGCTGCGGCGGTTCTTGCGATCGATGAGCCAGGAGAGGGGAAAGCCCAGTCCGACGTAGAACAGCGCCAGCGGCACGGCAGTGAGCCAGGCGACTTCGGAGTCGGTAAGGTGCAGGTCGACGCGGATGGGATCGAGTACCGTCGAGACCACGTAGCGGTCGGCGATGCTCAGGGTGTACACCAGGCACATCATGATGAGCACGTACCAGCGCGCGATGAGTGTCGCGGACTGCGCCGGCGCGAGCGGCGATGGCGGCACATCGAGCGCGAGGCGGTGCGGTAAGTCGTTCATGGGTTGTGCATGGGTATAGCCTTTTCGAGGTTACGCCATGGGCTGTCGACTGTCTTGCAGAATGAGGTCCGCGGCCTTCTCCGCGACCATGAGTGTCGGGGTATTGGTGTTTCCGGAGGTGAGGTTGGGGAAGACGGCCGCATCGACCACCCGCAGTGCTTCGACGCCATGGACCCGAAGCCGCGGATCGACCACCGCGCGCGCGGCATCCGTCCCCATGGCGCAGGTGCCGCAGGCATGGAACACGCTGCCGGCGCGGCGGCGGAAGTCGGCGAGCACCGCCTCATCCCTGAGCACATCGGGCCCCGGCTCGCGCTCGCTGCTGGTCACCTCAGCAAGCGGCGCCGCGGCGGCAATGCGCCGCAGGATGCGCGCACCGTCGTACACGTCACGTACGTCGCCTTGCGTGCTGAGGGAGTTCGGCGTGATGGCCGGCGCCGCCAGCGGGTCGGCCGAGCGCAGGTGGATGCTGCCGCGGCTGGTGGGGCGGCAGGTGTTGAAGGACATGAGAAAGCCGGCGAACGGATCGGGGTTGAGGAGCCGGCGGCTGCCGGACACTGTGGTCGTGCTGTAGCTCGCCGGGTTGAAGTAGATGTGCAGGTTCGGCCGCGCAAGCTCCGGGCGGCTGCGCAGGAAGGCACCGGCCTGGTTGACGCTCATCGCCAGCGGGCCGCGCCGCGTGAGCGCGTAGCGGATGGCCGCGAGCACCTTGCCGTACCAGGGCGCGAGCTGATTGTTGAGGGTCGGCACCCGCGAGCGGTAGAAGTACGACACCGCCACGTGATCCTGCAGCCCCTCACCGACCGGCGGCCGGTCGGCGATGACGGCGATGCCGAGCGAGTGCAGCAGCGCTCCGGCGCCGACGCCGGAGAGCTCCAGTAGCTGCGGCGAGCTGACGGCGCCTGCGGCCAGCAGTACCTCAGCGCGCGCCTGCGCCCGCTGGCGCACCCCGTCCTGCAGATATTCGACGCCGTCCGCGCGGCGGCCGCTGAAGGTGACACGCAGCACGTGGGCACGCAGGCGCAGCTCGAGATTGTCGCGGCCGCGTGCCGGACGCAGGTACGCGCTGGCGCTCGACACCCGCCGTCCGTCTCGGATGCTCAGCTGCCATATACCGGCTCCCTCGCTGTGCTCGCCATTGAAGTCCTCGGTGCGGGCAATGCCGAGGCTTGCGCAGGCGTCGATGAAGTTGTGACACAGCGGATGCACCTCGTGCCTCACATCGCTCACCGCAACCGGGCCGCCGCGGCCGTGGTAGGTGGATGGGCCGAGCGGGTGGTCCTCGAGCTTCCTGAAGTAGGGCAGCACCTCCTGCCAGCTCCACCCGGGGTTGCCGGCCGCGTGCCAGTCGTCGAAGTCCTGCGGCTGGCCGCGCACGTACACCATGGCGTTGATGGAGCTCGAACCTCCGAGCACCTTGCCGCGCGGCCAGAAGGCGCGGCGATTGTCGAGTGCCGCATCCGGCTGTGCCTCGTACATCCAGTTGAAGCGCGCATCGTTGAAGGTGCGGCCGTAGCCGATCGGCACCTCGATCCAGGGTGAGCGGTCCGAGCCGCCCGCTTCGAGCAGCAGCACGCGCCGCGCGCGCTCGGCACTCAGTCGCGCAGCGAGCACGCAGCCGGCGGTGCCGGCGCCGACGATGATGTAGTCATAGGTGTTCATCTGTGTTGTGATCCGCGCCATGAAACTCACCGACATCAAAACCTTCGTCGCCGGCAACCCGCAGCCCGGCGTCGGCGGCCGCTACTTCGTATTCGTCAAGCTCACCACCGACCACAACGTGCACGGGGTCGGCGAAGCCTACTGCGTACCGTTCCATCCGGACATCGTGGCGCGCATGCTGGTGGATGTCTTCGAGCGCTACCTGAAGGCCGAGGACCCGCACAACATCGAACGCATCTGGCGGCGCGTTTACTCGGCCGGCTACAGCCAGCATCCGGATCTCACGCTGATGGCGGTGCTGTCGGCGCTCGAGATGGCCTGCTGGGACATCATCGGTAAGGAGGCCGACCAGCCGGTCTACAACCTGCTCGGCGGCAAGGTGCACGAGCGGCTGCGCGGTTACACCTACATCTATGCCCGCCAGGGCGACAAGAGCGACGTCTACCAGGACCCGGACCTCGCCGCCGAGCGAGCCGTGGAGTACGTGGAGCAGGGCTTCACCGCGCTCAAGTTCGACCCGGTCGGACCCTACACCGCCTTCGACGGCCGGCAGCTGTCGCTCGAGGCTCTGGAGCTGAGCGAGCGCTTCGTGCGGCAGCTGCGCGCGGCGGTCGGCACGCGTGCCGATCTGTTGTTCGGCACCCACGGGCAGATGACGGCGGCCGGAGCGATCCGTCTGGCACGGCGCCTTGCGCCCTACGACCCGCTGTGGTTCGAGGAGCCGGTGCCGCCGGATTCTCCCGAGGAGATGGCGCGTGTCGCGCGTGCCACCACCATTCCCATTGCCGCCGGCGAGCGGCTCGCCACCAAGTACGACTTCGCACATTTGCTGCGCGCAGGCGCCGTGGCCATCATCCAGCCGAATCTCGGCCGCGTCGGCGGGCTGCTCGAGGGCAAGAAGATTGCAGCGCTCGCGGAGACACAGCACGTGCAGCTGGCGCCGCACCTGTACAACGGCCCGGTGGCGGGCGCTGCCAACATCCAGCTTGCCACCTGCAGCCCTAATTTCCTCATCCTCGAGGGCATCGAGCGCTGGGGGGGCTTTCACGCCGAAGTGCTGCTCAAGCCGATCCGCTGGGAGGCCGGTTATGTGATCCCGCCGAGGGAGCCGGGGCTCGGCGTCGAGCTCAATGAGGAACTGCTGGCACGTCATCCCTACCGCGGGCAGGCCCTGCACCTGGAGATGGGCGGCACGCCCTGCAGCTGAGCCGCGCAGCGGCGCGCTTGAGGGCATCCTAGTTATAGGCTGTCCAGATCGTCTTCAGGTCGCAGTACTTGTCGATGGCGTGCGGCGAGCGGTCGCGGCCGAAGCCCGAGAGCTTAAAGCCACCGAACGGGGTGGCCATGCTCGAGCGGTCGAAGGAGTTCACCCACACCGTACCGCCGCGCAGCGCCTGGGACAGGCGGTGCGCGCGATTCATGTCCTGCGTCCACACCGCCGCGGCGAGCCCATAGGGGGTGTCGTTGGCGAGCCGTACCGCCTCATCCTCGGCGCGAAAGCGCAGCACCGAGAGAACCGGGCCGAAAATCTCCTCGCGCGCCACCTTCATCTGCGGGCGCACCCGATCGAGCACCGTCGCTTCGACGTAGAAGCCGCCGCTGTCCTCACGCGCGCGGTGGCCACCGAGCGCAAGGCGGGCGCCCTCGGCGCTGGCACCGTCGATGAAGCCGAGTACCCGCTGCATGTGTCCGGCATCGATGAGCGCTCCCATCTGCGTTGCCGGATCGAGCGGATTGCCCAGGGTGATGGTGGCGGTCACACGCGCGATAGCAGCGAGCAATTCCTCGGCGACCGATTCCTCCACCAATAGCCGCGAGCCGGCGTGGCAGGTCTGGCCGCTGTTGTAGTAGATGCCCCAGGCGATACCGCTGGCGGCTGCCTCCAGATCGGCATCCGCGAACACCACCTGCGGGGTCTTGCCGCCGCACTCGAGGGCCACACGCTTCAGGTTCGATTCGGCCGCATAGCGCAGCATCAGTCGCCCGACCTCAGTAGAGCCGGTGAAGGTGATGAGGTCCACGTCCGCATGCCGCGCCAGCGCCTGGCCGGCCTCTTCGCCGAAACCCGGCACGACGTTGAAGGCTCCCGGCGGCACGCCCGCCTCGCAGGCGAGCGCGGCGAGGCGGATGCCGCTGAGCGGCGACTGTTCGGCGGGCTTGAGCACCACCGAATTGCCGCTGAGGAGCGCCGGACCCACCTTCCAGCAGCTGATAATGAGTGGATAATTCCACGGCACGATCGCGGCGACGACCCCGAGTGGCTCGCGGCGGACGAGGGCCAGATCGTTCACCGGCGTCGGGGCCACCTCGTCGTAGAGTTTGTCGGCGAATTCGGCGTAATACTCGATGCAGTCGGCGCAGTTGGCGACGTCGACGCTCACCGAGTTGGCGATCGGCTTGCCGACGTCGCGCGTCTCAAGGAGCGCAAGGTTCGCCAGGTCGGCGCGGATCAGTTCAGCGAAGCGCCTGAGAATGCGCTTGCGCTCGCGTGGCTCGGTGCTGCGCCAGCTGCCGTGCTCGAAAGTCGCGCGCGCCGTGCGCACCGCCTCATCGACATCGGCAGGCCCGCAGCGTGCCACCGGACAGATCGCCTGTCCGTCGATGGGACTGATGTCCTCGAAGAGCCGCCCGTCGCGCGCAGCGACGCTGCGGCCGCCGATGAAGGCGCGCCCCTCGGGCCGCTGCGTCGCGGCCAGGCGCTCCCAGGCGGCGCGATCGCTCAGCGGGGACAGCGTGCTCATGGGATTAGCTTCCACGTCGGTTGCAGACCTGCACAGCCTAGAAAAGGTATAGCCCCATCGAAAAGAGGCATTGGGGAACGGCCGGCCGTTATTAGAATGTAGCGCCGCCGCAGGGCGTGAAGTCAAACCCTCACCGCCGGAGTCGTGCATGCAAGCCACAGCCCGCACCCGCAGCAAACCCAAGACCGTGAAGCCCGCCAGCCGCGCCGCGGGAAAACCGCCCGCCGAGCAGGGCCTGCTGGCGCGCCTGAAGAAGGGCGCGGTGATCTGTGCCGAGGGCTATGTGTTCGAGCTCGAGCGGCGCGGCTACCTGCAGGCAGGCGC
>Ga0070733_10001480_pt1 | contig 17464 bp, 13 predicted proteins | sample Coa_R1_9_FD_66450 | JGI IMG/M metagenome (GOLD analysis project Ga0070733, IMG submission 66450) | Surface soil microbial communities from Centralia Pennsylvania, which are recovering from an underground coalmine fire - Coalmine... | ecosystem: Environmental > Terrestrial > Soil > Unclassified ... | reverse complement strand
GATAACATATTATGCAGGTTTTGAAATACTTAATCGCCAGGGCACACGACACCAGGGATGGGGCCAGGGGCGGGCCCTGGTGCCCCGCCCCTGGCCCCATCCCTGGTATTGTTCGTGATCGTCCCCGCCCTGGTCGCCTGTGGCCTCTCATTATAAGCAGCGGGCTGCTGCTCTTTTATTTGCTCTTTCCGCTGGCCGGGTCAGCACAGGCCGATGGAGGAGCGCCAAACCTGGCATATATAGCAGGCTCTGCCAAAGGCATCAGCGTGGTCGATATCCAGCAGCAAAAGGTGACGACGGCCTTCCCGCTCACAGGTGATCCCCATACCATCTACTTGAGTCTGGATGGTCGTTTCCTCTATGTCACACAACCAGCGCTTGGGCGTGTCACCGCGCTGGCTGCCAAAACGGGGCAGACCTTCTGCACGGTAAACGTCCCCGGCCAGCCTTCGCTGCTGGCATTTGATCCCGGAAGCAATATGCTGTATGCCGCGGGCAATGGAGCCGCCAGCGTCACCGAGTTTGACCCCAACAATTGCGCCGTCAAGAAAACCATCAAAACCGCCGGTCCAGTCTATGGAATGGCCGTAGCCAATCTTGGCACCAGCAGCAATGGAAACCAACTCTGGGTAGCCGAACCAAACGGACTTGAGGTCTTCGATAATCGCGGGCGCATCACCACAATTTCCATCGCGGGCGGGCCGCAGTACATCAGTATTCCACCCGGCACAACGGTATATGTCACAACAAAAGCTGGCAAGCTGTACCCGGTCAGCCTCAGCAACGATCAGGTCCTGCCTCCGGTGTTAAGCGGCGGGCAGTACGGTCCGATGGACTACGATGCATACACCGACCAGGTATATGTGCCGGATACGCTCAATAAACAGGTTGATGTGCTGGCTCCCATCATTTCCTTAACGCCTCCCTATCCAAAAGAACCCGACCACGTCATTCACCTGGGAGTCGCTCCCCAATCCATCGCCATCACCAGCGACGGGCAATATGGCTTTATCGCCCTGACCGGTGGCAACGTTGCCATGTTGGATGTTCCTGGAAGAGAGATATTCAACACCATCTACGTGGGCGGCAATCCGCAATTCATCATTACCGGGCTGTACCCGCCCGTCTTTCTCACGTCACCGCAGCAAGTCAATATATGGGGAACCGTGATAAACATTATCGCTTACGCGCTGGTTTTCGTGCTGCTGATCGTGCCCATCATCTTCCTCGTGAGGCGCACCCGCGCAAACCCTGCGAAGAAATCGTAGATCACAACTCACATTCCGCAGTTTGCGTTTGCATTTTTAGCAAACCAGTAAGGTTTGGTAGTTCGTAGCGCTTTTCGTAACGATCATGAGACGCCTGCTCAGTACAATGAGGGTATAAAGAAGTTTTCAAGCAAAAGACGAGGAGCATGGTGATGCCTGAAACAGCTACAAAAACATCCAGGAAGGCTACATTCCCTGGCCACAGACTACCGCCAGGTCCGCGCGAACATTTCCTGCTTGGGAGTGTACGTAATATTCAGCGCGACCCCATAGGATTTAACATGTCCATGAGACAACAATACGGTAACGTCGTCACAGTTCACTTCTTTGTCGCGCCTACCTACATGGTCTTTCATCCAGATGACATCAAGCATATACTCCAGGAAAATAATCGCAACTATAATAAAGATACCTACAACGTCAATTTGCTCAAGCCGGTGTTCGGCCTGGGACTCTTCACCAATGATGGAGCATCCTGGCTGCACCAACGCCGGCTTATCCAACCTGCCTTCCATCGCAAGCATCTTGCGACCTTTGGCGCGTTGATGACTAACGCAACAGTCGCCATGCTTGAACGTTGGCAGGGCTTTGCCGAAGATGATCAGCCACTTGATGTTGCCGCAGAGATGATGCGCCTGACACTGAGCATCGTCGGCCAGGCCCTCTTTAGCATTGATCTCAGTAATGAGGCAAACACTGTCAGCCAGGCCTTTACGACAGTGAATAAACTGCTTATAGACTACCTCTACGCTCCCTTCCCACCGCTCAATGTTCCTACACCACGCAATCGTCGCCTTCAGGCCGCAATCCATGCGCTTGATAGAGTGGTACATAGTATCATCAACGAGCGCCATCAGCAGGACACGCAGAGCGGTGACTTGCTCTCGATGCTCCTATCTGTGCGTGACGAGGAGACGAGACAGGGGATGAGTGACCGGCAAGTGCGTGACGAAGTGATGACGCTGCTTATTGCGGGTCATGAAACCACTTCGAATTTACTGGCATGGACCTGGTACTTGCTTTCTCAGCATCCCGAGGTCGAGCACCGCCTGCATGCTGAGCTGGATGAGGTGCTGGGTGGCAATCTGCCAACAATGGAACACCTCCCCGAACTGAAATATACACATATGGTGCTTGAGGAAGCCCTACGGCTCTATCCGCCAGCTTTTGGTTTCGGTCGTAAAGCCATAGCCGTTGATGAAGTTGGCGGCTACCATGTTCCTGCAAATACCTCCATCTGGCTGAGCCCCTACGTGACACACCGCCACCCTGATTTTTGGGAGAATGCGGAGGTGTTCGACCCAGACCGTTTCAGCCCTGAACGCTCTGCAGGTCGACCGCACTTCGCCCATTTCCCCTTCGGAGCTGGTCCGCGCATGTGCATCGGCAGTAATTTTGCTATGATGGAGGCACAATTAATCGTGGCGACTATTGCCCAACGCTACCAGTTACGCCTGGTCCCAGGTCATCGAGTCGAACCCCAGGTATTGCTGACGATGCGTCCGCGCTATGGTCTGCAAATGACACTCCATCGTAAGTAAGAAGCAATAAAAGACATGTATCTCCGCCATTACTGCCTCGTGGTAATTGCCAGGATCTCAGGCCCCTTGTCCAGGATGCGCGGGGCTACCATGCGCGTCACGATCTGGTGGAAAGCGATGCCGTAGGCGAGCGACATGGGTACGGTGATTCCCCAGACCCACTCCGCGTTAAAGATGTAGGGCAAGAAAACCGCCAGTCCCACCGGCGCGACCAGCACAGCCGTTACCAGCAACATCACCAGCGACATTACGCCGCGCAAGCAGCCCGATTGCGAGGTTGTGCCGGTAGCTCGAAAGCCGCGCTGCGTCTGTCGCACATGCTGCGGGAAGAACACCGAGGTAAAGTTGCCGCAGCCGAGCACCACACCCATACCTGCTAATCCCAGCGTTGCCAGCGGTATAACCAGGAACCACGCCTGCGACACATACGCGCCAACACCCACCAATAAGACCAGTTCAATGATGCCGAACAGGAATACTACAAGATTCTTGCCCCACAACAGGCGCAAGGGTTCCACAGGGAACAGAAAGGTCGTGGTCAGGCTCTCGCGCTCCAGACCGAGCGTATTGAGTGAAATGGTGGACATATAGAGCAGCGCCACCAGGGGCGCAATATAGAGGATGTACCTGCTGCCCGCGCCAAAATTCGATGTATTCGGATTGAGCAGCGGCCCGACGATGAAGATGGCCATGTATATTATCGCCTGGAACAACATGACCTTCATCTGAGGGTCGCGCCAGAAGTATTTCAGCTCCTTAACGGCAATGGCTCTCACCTGCGGCGACACCAGCCTGTCCCATAGATTGCCGCTGGCCGGGCTGGTGGGCGCAATAAATTGGGCTCGTACAACAGGGCGCGTGAGCGTTTGCTGCCCGCGCTGTTTGCGCGCGCGGGCCGAACCGCCCGCTTCTGACGCGCTCAGGCTGCGTTCGAGTACGAGCTGCCAGAGGTAGAGAAAGACGACGCTTAACGCGATCAGCAGCCCCAGCGAGGTCAGGCTCGCACCCCAGTTGCCCAGCACAGCCTGCTTGATGGCGCTCGCGGCATAGCCAGAAGGCAGCCATTGCAGAAAGGGCGAATAATTGCCCGCTTGCAGATTTTGATAGAGATGCAGAATGCGCGACCCGCCCAGCGCAATCTGCTGTATCAGGTAACATGACGCGGTGAAGAGCGCGATAATGATGATGCTAAAGTCGCGGAAACGACGGCTCTGCAAAGTGCGCATAAAGAGCGCCAGCACAAGCTGGCTAACGCCAACCAGCAGCGCATAAAAGACCAGCATCGTCACAATAGTCAGGATCGCCACCGGCACAGAAATGGCCCAGCCGACTACCACTGCCCCCAGCAGCAGCAGCAGTCCGAGGGTCGGGATATCCAGCAAGGTAGAGAAGAGCAGGCTGACCATCAATTCAGCGCGTGTCAGGGGAAAGAGTTGCAGTTTAGAAATGTCCAGACCTTCGTTGCTGGCAAATTCCAGCAAGGGCAATACGATCCACAAGATCAGCAGACCGGTCAGCACAAGGTACAACACCTCAGAGTTGGCCGGGGCGGCCAGGTAGTGATACGCCGCGAAGGTGCCATACGCCGCCCAACCCGCGAAAAATAGCACCAGTAGCAGCAGAACGATGGCGCCAATAAGGCTTGACCTGTTGCGCCTGAATCCGCGCGTTAGTATCCTCAAGCGCAGCCAGAAGAGCCAGCGCAGTTTATCAGCATGCACAGCCATGATGAGAGCCTCTCCTTAGAATAAGTTTCCCCTGCACTTAAATACCTATTATGTTTTGCATGGCGACCGCAAGGGTCGCCACTACTATACCACGACTTCACAGGCCGATGCATTCGGAGTAAAGTAGTGGCGATCCCTTGCGGTCGCCATGATAATTCACAAACCCTGCCTCGAAATGGAGTATACATTGACGCCCCTTGCAAGCGATGTTAGGATATGGACAAGGACGTAAACTACCGATTGGGGGTTGTGGATGCATCACTATGTTCATACCAGTAACGAGATGCTGCGCAAGCGTGGATACCGGCTGACACCGCAGCGTTATCTGATATTAAGCGTGATCCAGGACGCAGACGAGCATTTGAGCGTTGAGCAAATTACGGAACGTGTTCAGATGCGCAACCCATATGTCAGTCTTTCAACGATTTACCGCACGCTGGAATTACTACGGGAACTGGGCCTCGTGCGCGAAAATCGCCTGCCCGGTGAACAACCGCACTACGAGGCTGCCGAGGGTCAAGCGCACCATCATCTTGTCTGCCGCCGTTGCCGCGCAATTATCCACCTCGACGAAACCCTGCTGGGCAATCTCAATGAGCAGTTGCAAGAACAGCATCACTTTCATAACCTGACACTTGATCTTGTGGCAGCGGGCTATTGTGATGATTGCTGGAAGCTGGTGCAACAACAGTAGACCCTGCTACCTTTGCAGCAAGTTGGTGTTAAAACAGAAATTTGGATCAGGCGGAGGCGGCTGCTGCACATTCGTCAGCACCTGCGTAAAGATGGACTGGTAGATATCACGCAGCATCGGGCCATTGGCATAAGCTCCTTCACCACCATTTTCCTTCATAGCGGTAATGGTGATGGCCGGCAAACTATTCGATTGGTACACGTATGGCGCAGCCGTAATGAACCAGGACTGAGCAGGTGTTAGCCCGGTGCTATTCACCTGAGCGGTGCCTGTCTTGCCAATTACCGACCAGCGAGAGTAAGGATAGCTGAGCTGCACCCTGGTCAGCGAGCCGGAACCGCAGGAGACTACGCCATACATAGAATCGCGCACCTCGGCAGCCGTTGTTTGAGAAATGGGGTTGTCAAGTACTGTTGCCGTGAACGATTTGAGTACCGACTTCGAGGAGTCCTCAATCTTATCAATCAGGGTAGGACGCATTAATTGCCCATTGTTGGCAGCCGCGTCATCAAAAAGGGACATCTGCAAGGGAGTCACGAAGTCAACGCCCTGACCATAGGAATTTTCCGCCAGTTGCACGACGCTGAGCGGCGTTTCCGGCGAAGGCGTGCTGGCACAGAGTTTTTGCTGCGGCGTCACCGTGCTGACGCTCACCGGCAAATCAAAGGGAATCTGCTTATTCACGAAGAAAGCATGGTTGTAATCAAGCCAGGTAGCAGGGCCTGTGTTGGCGCCTACCTGCGCGAATATGATGTTATCCGAGTGCGTATAGCCATAGATCAGGTTGACCGGAAAGTTAAACGTGTAACCGGTGATATTATTGCCGGTGGGGCCAAAAGTTTCTGTTGTATCGCCCGCGCCCAGGCGCACCGGGCCAATAGCTTGCATGTGGGCGGGATCATGATCGTTGTAAAAGGGAGAATCGAGCGTAAATTTGCCGGAATCCAGGGCTGCCATCAAAGTCAGAGTTTTGTAGGACGAGCCAGGCGCGTAACAATCATTGATGGCGCGATTCAATAAAGGCTGCTCGGGATTGGAGAGCAGCGATTGAAGGTAATCGAGATCGCCGCTGGCGATGCGGTTAGGATCATAGAAAGGGCTGCTCACCATAGCCAGGATTTGGCCCGTGTGCGGATCTGTGACAATGACCGAGCCGCGATCAGTCTTGAAGACATCGTTTAGGCCAACCGACGGCGCTTCCTCGCTAAAATCCTTATAAACGATATCCTGGATACGCACATCGATGGTGAGATAGATGTTATCACCGACGGGCGGTTGGTGCAACAACTGGTTGTATGTATTGTTCAAGCCGGTAAAGCCGACTCTCCCGCTCAGATAGTCATCGTATTGCTTCTCGATGCCAGCCTCGCAGTACGGGCTGATAGCACAAAAAACGGGGCTCACATAGTAGCCAAGCACCGAGGCCATCGAGGGATGAGTATAGACGCGCTGGTAGACACAGAGCTTGTCGACATTCGGGTTATTCGTATTAACAGGAATGGGTTCGGAATAGGCGAGCAAAACGCCGTTGCGGTCGTAGATATTTCCACGTTTAGGGGTACTATCAGGCAAACAGTGACGCGATAAAGTCATGCTGGGATTAGTTGAAACCTGCTGCGCAACCACCACCTGCCAGTAAACCAGCCCGGCGCTGGCCGCAATGAAGAGCACAATAAACAATATACTTAGTCGGCGAATGCTCGTGGTAATATTCACTTTATTCCCTCTGATGCAGTTATAAAACCATAGAATTTCATTGTTTTTCCGGCAAAAGTGTATCATTGTTCTTAGCGATTGGCAAGACTGATAGGTCACAATACACCGCACCCCTGCCAGGGGTACCAGGATGGATTTACACAAGAAAAAGCGAGTATCCCTTTAGTAAGTATCTGGAAAGATATTGACAAAAATCATCTGTGTATTTTACAATGTATACGAAGCACATTTTGTTATTTATTGATTTCCCTTTTTACAATTTATTGTGAGCAGGAGAATATTTATGCCGTATGACTCACCACACCAGCAGATGGGACAATTTGTTGGAGCAAGATTAAGAGAGGCGCGCCTGGCCAGGAAGTATACTCAGAGTCAACTTGCGGGTGGCGACTTCTCCGTTAGCTATATTTCCGCGATTGAGCGGGGACAAATACATCCATCATTACGAGCATTAGAAATTTTTGCCATGCGACTGGGTCTTTCCTCAAAAGATCTTTTGATGCAGCAGTCTTCTACAGGAGTAGCAGCGTCGGCAAGGAGAGGCCTGAACAGCGCGGAAGAAGTCGAGTGGCGTATCCTCACTGCGCAGGTGACGATCTATCAAGATAACTATCAACAGGCGATTCTAGACGTGCAGGAATTGCTTACCTACAAATTGACGAATACGCAAGAAATACTTGTGCGTTATTTACTCGCCCTGGCTTATATCGGGAGCAGCCAGTGGCAAGAAAGTGAGAATGCGCTCTCCGAAGCGCTGCGGCTTGCAAATGACAGGGGCGATTATATGCGCGCGCGGCTGCTTTATTTACAGGGAATTACGCAATCTTCGTTGCAAGATCACAGCCAGGGTCTCGAGCTGCACCAACGCAGTCTAGAGTTACTAGAATCTTTACAAAGCCTGGATGCTTTCTTCAAAGGCGAGCTTTATTCACAATCAGGTCTCCATTATCTGCGGCTTGATAGAGCTAATGAAGCGCAGGCAATGTTTTTAGAGGCGCTAAAAGTGACAGATGGGCTGATGCACTCACAACGTATAGCGATATACAGGCAAAGCTGCCTGCAGTTTGTCGAGTCAGGAGAGTATTTGCGAGCCACCCTGAATGCATATAAATGTCTTCACCTGCTGGCCGTGGTAGATGATCAGCAGCGCAGAAGCGAACTCTTCCACGCGCTTGGACGAGCCATGCTTGCAAGTAAGCACGCGGAAACCCGCGCCTACCTGGAACGCGCGCTTGGACAGCCAGCGGTTGCGCAAGACCACCTGGCGCAAGCCAGCGTGCTGGTCAACCTGGCGGTATGGTTGCTAGAGCATGATGCGGCGGCCGAGGCAAAAAAATATGCGCAAAAGGCGCGCGCGCTGCTAGCTCCCGAAGTGGATAGCGTCATAGCAGCCGACGCGCACATCATCCTGGGGAGAATCGAATACGCGCAAAAACGCTATAAGGTGGGTGATACACACTTTGAGGCGGGCCTGGGGATGCTTGACAGGCTTAACAGATGCGAAGACCTGGCCGATAATGCTGCTCATTACGCCCAGTTACTCGAAAAACATGGCGAAGTTCACCGGGCCATTTTGTACTGGAAGAAAGCCTATAACAGCAGACAACGTATGTACAGATCTGGCGGCGCTAAATAGCGATTCGTAAGGATGCGATGTATGGCGTCCCTACGAAGCGAGTGGGCGGATATCCAGCTTCTTGAGCATGGCCTCCAACAGGTTGCGGTCTTCGGCATTAGTCAGGCGCAAATCGGTCTTGCCGAGAGGGGTAGTCAGGCTGCCCTGTTCGTCGACAGGTGACTGGCTGCGAATGGCGCGTGGGTTTCCTCCAAGCCAGCGCACGGGTTCAATCAATGATCCCAGCGGAATGGTTACCAGGAGATAATGGCCGCGCAAGGACTCATCCAGGTTCTGCAGGCGCAGTTCAAGCACGTCATCACGCTGGGTGACCAACCCTTGCAGTGATCCAGATTGTAGCTCGATCACTGGCTCCCCCGTGGAACGCTCAATCATTTCGGCGCGGCGTCTCGTTTTTCCTTTAAGAGCGCCGCTTCCTGCTGCGACGTGGGACGAGTAGGTGCACGCAACCTTTTCTTGATCATCTATATCGTTCTTTGTCGCAAGTAGGGCTACATCCACCAGGTTTTGTAGAGCGCGTTGCCGCATGACGCTTTGCATAATATGCGAACTCATTATCAAACTCTGCTGCAAAAGCGCGCGCGCCCAGGCTTCGTTATCGACATGGTCATGGCGAGCCATTTGCAACACTTCCTGGGCCTGATTTATCAAGAGTTGGCACAGGGAGACGAGCATACGAGCGGGTGTGAGAGCCAGGGCATGCTGGCCGCTATCAGGCATGACCTGTCCATTATCGGCTGCAAGCGCGGCTCGCAAGGCGTCATAGATCTCCAGATAGGCGTTGTGACAGGCAGCGCAGCCGATCAAGTGATAAACCAGAGGCGCATAGCGCAGAGCAGCCTGTGAGTCATTGCTCAGCAGGGCCATAGCAAAATCGGGTAGTTGTTGATAGTATGGCAGGTGATATTGTGAGGTCGTGTCCGACTGCGAAGCCGGTGATGGAATAGTCAGTATCGTTTGTAACCACTGTGCCAGTGGCAGGTATGCCTGTCGAGGATCGGGTACGCCCCCGAATTGTTCGCGCTTATCCATGTATGTTCTCCTCGGACGCGATTTATCGAGTCCCTACAAAGTGTCTACTCACCTTCTTCGTAGAAGCGCGCCAGGCGCCTGCATTGAGATGGGAGAAGACGAAGTATCTCCTCGCCGTGCCAATCAAGTAGACCTTCAGTAGCCAGATGTCTTAGACCCGTCTGCACCTCCCTCGCGGAAAGATTGTCCTGCGCCAGGGTCTTGATGTCCACCAGTATCACGTCTGATCCGGCGGAATACGTCTCATACTCTGACAAACGTAAAGCCAGCAGAACTGCCAAATTTGTGCTGCTCTGCTGCAAGCAATGGCGTAATTTTTTGTGGGCGTGATCTTTATGCTGGCTGGCATGGGCAAGAGGCGCGTCGGCAGCCGGAATGCCGCATTCCTGGCGAAGCTCCTGCACCAGTTCGGGCGCGTCTAACTCTTCCAGTTCCTCTAAGACTGCTTCTAGTTGATGTGGAGCAGCGCTCAAAGCCTTGATACAATGTTTGAGCAACTGGCGCAGTGCTTGCTGGGAAGCGGCCTCAAGCGCAGTTTCTTCGGGCGTGGCAAAGGGTATTGTCCCCCATAACGTTTCGACGACATTCTCCATCGGCTGCATTTCGTCGTCTTGCGCGCCTGGCCTTTCAAGTTCAGCGAGCGCGCTCGTTGGAGCACGATGTTTGCGCAGGCGATCGATAGCTTTATTTTTTACGCAGCGATTCAGAAAGGCATAGAACTGGGCATTAGTTAACCTGTCAAGCACGGTTTCTGGCGCGGAATCGCCCCCGCCCAGGATATGCAGGTGAGCCAGTTGTTCTATCACATGGCCAACCACCTGATCGACTTCAATCGCATCGAAAGCTAGCGGCCCTAAAAAACGCTGGGCGCGTTGTTGCAGATAGGCATAAAGGGATGCATAATGTTGCTCTAAATGATAGCGTAGATCGTGCGCCGTGAATGGCATACTAATGAATCCTCCGAAGCGCAGGTACTCGTGCCAGCAACACCCGCCAGCCGCGCGATTAACCGATGAGCACGCGACTTTATTGTAACATACAAACTGACGTTTGCGGATAGTTTGGGGAATGTATGCAAGTTTACGTTCTTCTGAATAGTTGCGATTTTACATGCAAAAAACTTCAAAACACTTGTTTTTAATGATCCAGGAAGATAAAAAAAGATGCGAGGGAAACCCTCGCACCCCAGTTTTTACCGCTATTCCATTTCGCCGCGATTCCCTTGCAGCTGGTGCTGGTAGGCTTTCTTAAAGGCAGTCAGACTGCGTTGGACTTCCCCGCGCTGCTCCAGCAAATTCGCATAGCGCGAATAGGCCACGCCTGCCAATTCATGCGAACTTGACTCGTCCAGTAGATTGAGCGCCTGGGAGAAAAGTTCATCAGCGCCTTTGAAATCTTTCGCGTTATGTCGCAACTGCGCAAGAGCTATCAGAGCCTGACCCTGTGTCTGCGCATCTGCGCTGCGCTGCGCGGACGTGAGGGCCGCCTGAGCCTCTTGTTCAGCCGCAGCCGTTTTACCGCGCTTGACCAGCAGTTCGGCAAGGCTGGTGTGGCAAATGGAAGATGTCACATCGTCCTCGAGTTCCTCTTCGATAGAGATGGCCTGCCGGTATTCCTGCTCTGCTCCGTCGAGATCGTTCTGCTTTTCAAGCGCCTTGCCCAGGCGTTGATGGGTGAGACCAACAGTACGCTGCTCGTCGCGCATCTCATAAATTGCCAGGCTGCGCATGATATACTCACGCGCCATGACGACCTTGCCAGCATTCTTATACTGGCGGCCGATCTCCATATATTTCTCTGCGAAACTCTTGCTATCGCGTTTCATACCATCAAGGGTAGCAAGCGCCTTATGATAATAGGTAATTGCTCTATCCAGGTCGCCGTGACGGAAAAAATCGTTCGCAAGGTTGCTGAAAACATCTAGAGCAAAGATCGGATCGTTGATTTGTTGATTCTCTAAGACACTTGCGCAGCGTACATGATTCTCTAACGCCAGAGTATAGTTATACAATGAGAAATAGGCCTTGCCTAAAAGATTACGAGCGCGCTCAGAATTCTCAAGATCGCCCATATTCTCGCCCTGTGAAACAGCCGCGCGTAGATCGACTACCGCTTCCTGGAACTCGTTCAAGCCAAGATGCACCTGACCGCGCAACAGAAACAACTGATATGCCTGGTCGGTCGTAATGCGCTCCGGCTGGATGGGCGACAGGATCTCATTGGCCTGCGCAAATTCGCGCTGCTGAAGCGACACATGTGCCAGTAACAAATCGACATCTACACGTTGATCGGGGCCCGAGTCGGCAGGAGAGTATCCAACCGCTCTTGCTTCCGCAGCTCCGGCGGGCGAACCCTCCAGAAGAAATGTCAGAGGCACATCCAGACGCTTCGCCAGGATGGAAAGCGCTTTAAGTGAGGGACGGATTTTTCCTCGTTCGATGGCGGAAATATACGAGATGGAAAACTCAGGGGACGCCAGTTGGGCCTGAGTCAATTGTAATTTTGTGCGAACTTCGCGTATGTTGCTGCCGACGCGAGCGGCGACTGCTTTGCCCACATTAGTGGTTTCAGTTGAAGCCATCGGGGTAGATTTCCTTTCTTGTAAGACTAATTGTCGGGGGGGGACTGGTACAACTATAAGATTATCGTGCTCAGTCAGCATGTACCTGTGTTGTTTCTACACAACACAAACAACACATCCATTCAAAAATGATGTGTTGAACCGCGATACCGGAATTTTGCATAATCCAGGTCAATCCATAGCTTACTGTTGCTATGAAAGTAGTGATCTGAACTCTCTCGACTCGGTTTGCGGAATGCACCATTCATTGTCTTACTACTGTTACCAGAGTAAGCATAATGCATTGGATACCCTCCTTATCTTAATTATAGCAGAGTGTAAATCATAAGTCAACAAAATCTACATTTATTTACAAGTAGAAAATGTGAGAATCGCTGGACATACGGGCAGACGTTTATTGAGAAGCGGGAATAAAGTAAATATGAAGGTTATTTTATTGTTTTATAGCGTTTTTTGCATCGAAATAAGAGGCATTGATTTTAAAAATAGCTTTTATATGATTTAGTGTACCATATCTTACCAAATGAACTACCTCTATATCGTAACAGATGTTGTATATGGATTCAATGAAATTGTTTCTATAAGTTTATCATAAATAAAGTGTCAATATATCACAAGGAAGAGCTGTGAAATAAGTCAAAAGTACTACGATATAATAGTGTTTGTTCAAAAATAATTAACCACACACCGACACTGGTAAATTATTTGCATCTCTCCTATAATAAGCGCAGAGTTTTCGCCTTTTCCCGGTAAGACGAGCCGCTTATTTTGAAACAGGGGAGGGATCAAATGAAGACCATCAACACATTATTTGCTTCCGCAGTTGAACGATTTCATGGACGTACTGCGCTGCTCGAACCGACCGATGACGGCAGTATCGTGTCTTACACCTATGCTGAACTTCAAGAGAAAGTGCGTCGCTTCGCGGCGTATTTACAAGAACAGCATATCGCCAAAGGGGAGCGTATCATGCTTTGGGCAGCCAGCAGGGTAGATTGGATGGTGGCTTTTCTCGGAACGCTGCTCGCGGGTGGTGTAGTTGTCCCCCTCGATGTCAATTCAAAGGAGGACTTCATCAAGCGTATCGCGCAAACCACCGAGGCTACCTATTTGATAACGACGCAAAAGCAATATGCGACTCTGAAGAATCCCTCTTTGAAGTTGATCGACCTGGACGACCTGCCACAGGGAGCGTTGGATGCCGCCGCGCTGCCCGAAATAGGTGGCGACGACCTGGCCGAGCTGGTCTTCACTTCGGGCACCACCGGTCAGCCAAAGGGCGTTATGCTCAGCCATTGGAATATTGCCAGCAACGCTATGGCCTCGCTGCAGGGAGTCGATATCCATTCAGATGACCGCACGCTCTCCATACTCCCTTTAAGTCACACATTTGAACTCACTATCGAGATGGCTGTGTTTGAGGCCGGAGCCAGCACCCTCTATGCGCGCTCGCTCGTCCCCGATACGCTGCTCAGGCTGCTTGGTTCGCAGGGTATCACCTGTATGGTGCTGGTGCCACAGGCACTGCAACTCTTTATGAACGGTATCGAACGACAGGTGCGCATGCAGAAGAAAGAGAAGCAGTGGGAATTGCTGCATCGCGTAGCGCGCGTGCTGCCATTTGGCGCGCGGCGCAGGCTCTTCGGCGCTGTGCATAAGCGTTTTGGCAGGCATTTCCGTTTCTTTGTGAGCGGGGGCGCCTACTTACCGCCAAAGCTGGCCGAGCGCTGGGAAAATATGGGTTTCCGTGTAATGCAGGGCTACGGCACATCGGAATGTTCCCCCGTCGTTTCTGTCACCCGCCCCAACGATCATACCTACGAGAGCATCGGACATCCTTTACCGGGAATAGAAGTGCGCATCGCTGAAGACGGAGAATTGCTGGTGCATGGGCCAAACGTGGCGCAGGGATACTGGAAAAACCCCGAAGCGACGGCAGCCGCCTTTCAAAACGGCTGGTATTATACTGGCGACCTGGGAAGCAAAGATGATAAAGGCAGAATCTATCTGAAAGGGCGCAAGAAAAACCTCATTGTGCTGGCAAACGGCTTAAATGTCTATCCCGAAGATATAGAGAATGTGCTACTGACCAACCCCGCCGTCAAGGATGCGGTCGTTATCGGCTTGATGGAAAAAGACGAGGGGCCCACCGTGTACGGCATTCTCTTGATGGAGGATCCCTCGCAGGCCAAAGCCGCCATTCAGCAGGCCAACAAGCAACTCGCCTCCCACCAGCAGGTGCGCGGCTATACTATCTGGCCGGAAGCCGATTTCCCGCGCACGCACACGCTGAAGGTGAAGCGGCCTGAGGTGATGGAGAAGTTGCAGGCGATCCGCAGCAAAGTGAAAACAGAGACTTGAAAGCTTCGTTGAAAGAGCCCAGGTTATACCTGGTTGCAACACCTATCGGCAACTTGAGCGATATCACGCTGCGCGCCCTCGCTATACTGCGCGAGGTTGATTATGTTGCCAGCGAAGACACGCGCAAGACAGGAATGCTGCTCAAACATTTCGACATCTCGAAGCCCCAGGTCGCCTTCCACGAATATAATGAAGAGCGAGCCGGTCAGCATATAGAGGAGTTGTTGAAGCAGGGGAAATCAGTGGCGCTGGTCACAAACGCCGGGACGCCGGGTATCTCCGATCCCGGCTATACACTGGTGCGCCGCGCCATCGCCGCGAGCCTCGATGTGACGATGATACCCGGCCCCACCGCCTTTGTGATGGCGCTCGTGCTCTCCGGCCTGCCACTGCATAGCTTCACCTTTCGCGGCTTCCCCCCGCGCAAATCCGGCCCGCGCCGCCGCTTCCTGGAAATCGATAAGGATGCGCCGCATACGCTCATCTATTATGAAAGCCCCTATCGTCTCGCAGCCTTTCTCCGCGATGCGTTGGAAGTTTTGGGAGATAGGGATGCCGCGCTCGCCAACGATCTCACCAAGATGTTCGAGCATGTCGAGCGCGGAACGCTTTCTTCTCTGCAAATATGGATGAAACAACAGGTGAAGCTCAAGGGGGAATTTATAGTAGTGATTGGTGGAACGCCAACCTAAATCCCCATGACCTCAACCAATTCCTTGACGGCGTCCGCCGACTTCCTGAGCAGGGTGCGCTCGTTCTCGCTGAGTTCGACTTCGACGATTTGCTCGACGCCCTGCGCGCCGAGTTTGACCGGGACGCCCACGAAGAGGCCGTTGATGCCATACTCGCCTTGCAGGTAAGCGGCGCAGGGCATAATCATCTTCTTGTCGAGCAGGATGGAATCGACCATCTGCAGGACGGAGGCTGAGGGCGCGAAGTAGGCGCTGCCCGTGCCGAGCAGTTTGACGATTTCCGCGCCGCCGTCGCGAGTGCGCTGCACGATCTGCTCGATGCGCTCGGCCGGCATCAATTGCGAGATGGGTACACCGGCTACCGTACACATGCGCGCCAGCGGCACCATCGTATCGCCATGCCCACCAAGTACATAGGCCTGCACATCGCGCACCGACGCGCCCAATTCCTGCGCGATGAAGGTGCGGAAGCGCGCGGTATCCAGCACGCCGGCCATGCCCACCACGCGGTTACGCGGGAAGCCACTTACATGATATGCCAGTTGCGCCATAGCATCAAGCGGGTTTGTCACCATGATAATGATGCTGTTGGGTGAGCGCTTGACGACTTCCTGAGTTACCTGGGCGACGACCTCCTGATTTTTCTTGACAAGATCATCGCGGCTCATGCCGGGTTTGCGGGGAAAACCGGAAGTTACCACCACGATGTCCGAGTTCGCCGTATCGGCATAATCGTTGGTGCCGACAACCAGCGAATCATAGCCAAGCACCGGCCCGGCCTGTAACATATCGAGGGCTTTACCCTGGGGCATATTTGGTATAATATCGAACATGACCAAGTCAGCATAGTCGCGCTCGACGAGGCGCTGCACAAGCGTACTCCCGACAAAGCCCGCTCCGATAACCGTTATTTTGCTTCGCATTGCATTATCCTTTCAAATGAAAAATAAAGAACCTCTTTGTTCTAAAGGTATTGTATGTCGCAAAGCCTGAGAATGGCAACGTGCGAGGTGGAAATCCTTGCGGTCGCCCTGGCAATCATTCACAAGCCTGCCCTTTCTGACGTATGCGGTCATCACAAAATGTCCACATTTTTTGCTCGCACTATAGATAGATTGATTATTGGCAAGCCAATATGGTAGACTTTATCATGTAATTCTCTTGCAGCTTGTTTGCGCTTCACCAACTACTCGATGGAGAGGCAGGCGGCTCACACTGGCGTTTCTTACAGGTGGTAGCATCTACCACAAGGAGGCGTTCTCTCATGGCAGAAGTCAACACATCCCAGGCACAGCGGGACGAGGCATTACTGCAAAAGTTTGGCTACAAACAGGAATTGCGGCGCACGCTGGGGTTCCTCTCCAACTTCGCGGTAGCTTTCTCCTACATCTCCGTATCGACCGGCACTTTTTCATTGTTTTATCTTGGTATCTTGGCGGGAGGTCCCGGATTCTTCTGGACCTGGTTCATCGTGGCAATTGGACAGTTCATCATAGCGCTGAACTTCGCAGAACTGGCTTCGCACTTCCCCATCGCCGGTTCCATCTACCAGTGGAGTAAACGTCTATCGGGACATACGCTGGGCTGGTTCACCGGCTGGATTTACTTCTTTGCCGGCGTTCTCACAATCACGGGTGTAGCGTTTACCATTCCAATTCCCTTACTCGCTATTTTCCCCGGCATTCCGGCAACGATCATAGGATTACCCAGCGCCGTCTTCATCGCATTGGTTTCGATTGTTGTTGGCACAATCATCAACATTGCAGGGGTGAGGCTGGTAAGTATCATCAATAACATTGGCGTGGTAGCCGAGATCATTGGTATGATAGGCTTCGCGCTGGTGCTGTTGATCTTCTTCAATCACCAGCCGCTCAGTTTCCTCTTCACCGGCTCACCGGTCTCCAGCGCATCTCTCGGAGGACAATGGACGCCGGGCTTCGGCGACACTTACTTCGGAGCTTTTGCCGCCGCGATGTTCATGTCTCTGTTCGTGATCTACGGCTTCGACACGGCAGGAACACTTGGTGAGGAAACCAGGGACCCTCAAAGGAATGCGCCGCGCGGTGTCCTATGGGCCATTGGACTCTCTGCCATCGCCGGTATACTTTTCCTGGGCGGCACTATTCTTTCTATCAAGAGTCTAAACCACATCGAGAGTATCGCTAATAGCGCAAACTTCACGCAGGCCCTTCCTGCCATCATTCAGAGTGCGCTTG
>Ga0070733_10001479_pt1 | contig 17473 bp, 26 predicted proteins | sample Coa_R1_9_FD_66450 | JGI IMG/M metagenome (GOLD analysis project Ga0070733, IMG submission 66450) | Surface soil microbial communities from Centralia Pennsylvania, which are recovering from an underground coalmine fire - Coalmine... | ecosystem: Environmental > Terrestrial > Soil > Unclassified ... | reverse complement strand
GGGGTTCTCATGTCGCCGGTCAGCCTGACGTTGATCGTCCTGGTGTTAGCGATGGTCGCTGCATACCTGCTCGTACTCGACCAACTGAAGGTCCAGGTGTTTCGGCTTCTAGCGGTGAAATGACGTTTGGCGCGAGGAACCGTCGACATTCCAGCTCGAAGGCTCGCGCGCGTACGGGCAATTCACTTCCCGCTTGACTCACGCATATCTCGGCAGTTATACGCCAATCAATAGCCAAAAGGTTATTGATCTCGAATGCCGAACGCTCACGATGTGCTGTTCAGAACGCTCGCCGATCCGACCAGGCGGGCGATCTTCGAGCGGTTGTGCCGCGAGGGAGAGCAGACGGTCGCGGCGCTCACGGCCAGGGCCAAGGTCTCGCAACCGGCCGTCTCGAAGCATCTTGGGGTCCTGAAGCAGGCCGGGCTGGTGCGAGACCGCCATGAGGGACGACGGACGCATTATAGCGCGCAGCTCGGCGCCTTGGCGCCGTTGATCGACTGGACAAGCCAGATGGCCGGCTTCTGGCAAAACCGGTTCGACCGCCTCGAAGATCTGCTCAAAAGGATGGATCAATAAGCGTCAAGGAATGCGTAGCGCACAGACCGAACTGACTAATGGAGGAACGCCGATGAAGATCAAGCTGACCAGCGTGTATGTCGACGACCAGGAAAAGGCTCTGCGCTTCTACACAGAGGTGCTGGGCTTGACCAAGAAGGCCGATTTCAGCCAGGGGACGTTTCGCTGGCTGACCGTGGCCTCGCCCGAGGAGCCGAACGGAACCGAGCTGCAGCTCGCGCTCAACAATAATCCGGCGGCCAAGGCCTACCAGCAGGCCCTGTTCCAGCAGGGCCAACCCGCGACCATGTTCTTCACCGATGATGTCAAGGGCGATTACGAGCGCATCAAAGCGCGCGGCGCCGAGTTCGCCATGCCGCCGACCGCGGTGACCGGCTCGACCATCGCCAAGCTGAATGATGGCTGCGGCAACCTCATTCAAATCACGCAGCTCGCGCGCTGGTAGAGCGCGCCTTGGGCGGCGGTACACGCTCGGCGTCGACGTCCGTCGCCTTAACGGCGCCGAAAGCAATGGACCAATGAACAAGCCATCGACCGAAACGCGCTCCGTCGTCGTCGAACGCGAGTTCCCTTTTCCGCCGGAAAAGCTCTGGCGCGCGCTTACTCAGCCGCACCTGATCGAGGAGTGGCTCATGGAGAACGATTTCAAGCCCATCGTGGGTCGCAGATTCAATCTTCGAAGGAGCCCTCGACCTGACGTGAACATCGTTGTCGACTGCGAGGTCCTGGTCGTCGAGCCGAACAAGACGCTGACTTACACATGGGACGCCAAGGGTCTCGAGAGCGTCGTCACTTGGACTCTCACCCCGACAGGCGCGGGGACGCATCTTCGCATGGAGCAGGCGGGTTTCCGCACCGATCAGAGGCAGGCCTTTGGGGGCGCCATGGCGGGGTGGCGGCAGTTCTTCGAGAGGCTGGAGGAAGTCTTGGCGCGGACGGAGTAAAGTCTGCCGGGGCAATTCAGAGGCAGTCTTGTCGTTTCCAACGGCTCATCCCGTCATTCCGGGGCCCGGGCGCAGCGAGGGAACCCCATAACCCACGAACAGTGATCATGGGTTCCGGGCTCGTCGCTTCGCGACGCCCCGAAATGACGGGGAGGATTCCGGCAAAATACGCCATGATCGAGAGGAGGTTTCGTTGAATTGGAATATGTGGATTCGGCAGCTTCACCGCTGGCTGTCCATCGTCTTTACGGCGACCGTCATCGCCAACTTCGTTGCGATGGGACTTGGGGGCGCTCCCGCCTGGGTGGTCTATTCGCCGCTGCTGCCGCTTTTCCTGCTGCTGTTTACCGGCCTCTACATGTTCGTATTGCCCTATGCCGCCAAATGGCGCAGCGGATGAGGCGAAGGTTCCGCCTTAATCTGCGCGGCGCTCGGCGCGGAAGAACCAGCCGAAATAAAGACAGACAAGAAACAGCAGAAAGTGGATCGCGCCGCGCGCGGCGCTGAGCTCAGGCGACTGGACGGCGCTGGTCCAGATCAACGGAATCGGGATTTTCGCCACGTAGAAGTAGAATTGCATCCCGCTGCTGACGAAGAAGGCGCCGGCGAGGAATTTCCGATACTCGCGATAGCGCGCCGCGACATAGAGCGTCGGCAATCCAACGATAATGATTGCCGCTGCGAGATAGGGAAGCATCGGCTTCTCCTTAAGCTTACGCTTGCCGTCGGTCTCTTTCTTTCGTATATTCGGAATATGCCGAATATGTCAAATAAAGCGGCGCGCGAGCAGCGCTTCATCGAGGACATTGCCGGCCTCCTCATTCCATGGGGCGTGCCGCCGGCCGCGGCGCGGCTCTATGGCCATCTGCTCCTTTGTCCTTGGCCCGTGAGCCTCGATGAGATCGTCGCGAGCCTTAAGATCAGCAAAAGCAGCGCGAGCGTCGCGGCGCGCCTACTCGAAAGCTATACGCTCGCCCGCCGCCACCGCGAGCCCGGCACGAAACGCGTCCTTTACGCCGTCGCCGACAATTACGAGGCGATGATCGGTCAGCAGAACCGGCTGCTCGATGCGCTCGCGGAGCAACTGCGCGCCGGCGCCGAGATCGTCCGATCGAAGGAGGCGCGCGCGCGGCTCCAAGAAATGGCGGAGTTCTACGGGCTGATGCGCGAAGCGATGGACGACGCGCTCGGCCGTTGGAAGCGCGGCCGGCGCCAGCGATGAGGAGCGAAGGGCCGCCGCGGCGCGTCAACCGCCGCGTCATGGCCGGGCTTGTCCCGGCCATCCACGCGGGTTTGGTCGCGCAAAACCTTCGAAGTACGACGCGGCGGCGGGGCATGGATGGCCGGGACAAGCCCGGCCATGACGTCGGTTGAAAAAGGTGAAAGATGGGTCTCGTTCTCAACCTGATTGTCCAGACGATCGTCTGGTTCGGCCTCATGGGCGCGATCATTTTCGGCGCGGCCGGGACGATCGACTATCTGGGCGGCCGGCTTTATCTCGGGGAAATGATCGCCTGCTCCGTCGTTTTCGGGGCGTACTTTGCGCGCGCCGATCCAGGCCTGTTGAGAGAGCGATTGAAGGGGCCAATGCAAAATGATCAGCCGCTCGCGGACAAGCTGGTCCTTATCCCGATCCTCATCCTCCTGTTCGGCGGCATGGGGTTCATGGCGGCGGACGCCGCGCGCTGGCGCTGGTCGACCATGCCGCCTGCCGTGCAATGGGCGGGAAGCGCGCTCCTCCTCGCGACGATGGCGTTCATGGTCTGGACGATGCGCGCCAACAGCTTCGCCGCGCCGGTCGTGAAAATCCAGAAGGAGCGCGGCCAGACCGTGATCACGACCGGGCCTTACGCGTTTCTGCGCCATCCGCTCTATTTCGGCGCTCTCTTCTATGTGGCCGCCACGTCGCTCGTCCTCGGCTCCTGGTGGGGCTTGGCGACGGTCCCGCTCGTCGCGCTCGGCTTCGCTATTCGCATCGGCGTCGAGGAGAAGGCGCTGCGCGAAGGCCTGCAAGGCTACGACGATTACGCGCGGCGGGTTCGTTGGCGGCTGGTGCCGTTCGTGTGGTAACGCCTTTTTGTCGGATGGCCTCAGTGCTTGCCGCCCCCTCTCCCCGCTTGCGGGGAGAGGTACGGTGAGGGGCCGGTCGCAAGGGCTCGGCGAGGCAAAGTCATGCGGGGCATTCGCATACCCGAGGCGAAGACCAATGCCGAAGTTTACGAGCAGGCCGATCGCGTATTCGACGCAATCCTGCTTGCGCTAAGGCAGGACGCCGCATGACCGGGCCTGCTCGGCGCCTTTCCGACCGGCCCCTCACCGTACCTCTCCCCGCAAGCGGGGAGAGGGGGAGACGAGCGCCGTCGCGACACAACGTCTGAATGGCGTAGGGTTGATCAGGCGAGGTGAAGACGATGGCCGACAAGACGCCCGTCAAATCAACGAAGGTTGCGAAGAAGGCCGCCGCCAAGCCCGTCAATGCAAAGCCGACCCTCCTCTCGGGCGGCAACCCGCAGATCGCGAAGGGGTACGGCGACGCCCCCGTCGAGGCCTATATCGCGGCCATGCCGGGCTGGAAACGCGACATCGGGCGCCGCCTCGACGCGCTCATCGTCGCCGCCGTCCCCGGCGTGCAGAAAGCCGTCAAATGGAACTCGCCGCTTTACGGTGTCGAGGGCCAGGGCTGGTTCCTCGGCCTCCACTGTTTCACGAAGTTCGTGAAAGTGGCCTTCTTCCGCGGCGCGTCGCTGCGTCCTCTCCCGCCCGGCGCCTCCAAGAGCAAAGACACGCGCTATCTCGACATCCGCGAGGGCGATCAGCTCGACGAAGCGCAGTTCGTCGCCTGGGTGAAGCAAGCGAGCCAGTTGCCGGGGGAACAAATGTAAGCGCTGGGCCGGCGGACCCGATCGATCCGGCGGGGCGCCGAAAATGGATGGGATGCCGCACGTGAGATGCTATCCACCTCCGCATGATCCCAGAGGATCACGATAAGGGAATCTGGTGTCCAGCGCATTCAATGATGCTTCGCGCAGCAGCGCCGCCGCAGCACCCTTTACTCCATCCGGCCTACGAGCTGCTTTTCGCTTTGATCTTTTCTCGCTCTTCCTCGATCTCTTTCGCGAGTTCCTGAGGAAGATGGATATTAGTCTTAACCCAGTCCCACAGCACGTCATTGTGTGCGAAGTTTTTCGACCCACCTTCAAGCGGATCGAAGAGGCGGCGGGCCAGCACCGGGTTTTGGGCCGATGAAGTATAGGTCGGCGGCGACTGCCTGTGGTCATGGGGAGTAAACGGAAAATTGCAGATCAGTGAGGCTTCCAGCAATTCCTGGCCGTGCTTGCCTGACATCGTTTCTTCCAACTTCGAGTCCAGATGCCACCGCTTCGGGTACTTGCCGAGCACTTCTCGATTCGACATGTTGGTCGCACCGTCTTGCGGCCGTCCCAATTCATATGCCTCCAGCGTCTTACACACTCGGCGGATACTATAGACCACCTGATCCAGCTTCCACAGGTCTTCTGGGTGCCTGATGTACCCAAAGATTTGATAGCGGTTGTCTGCTTGTCCGTCGCGATACAGGCGAGTGATAAAGTTTTCCATCGTCTCATCGCGCCAGCATTTGGCCGGCATCCGCTCGTCCGGCTTGGTGAGCGTGATTGGAAACAGTTCTGGCGCGAGCGGCTTGACGGCTTCGAGCAGTTTCGTGATGCTATGACCGTACTTTTTCGTGCTCTTACCGTTCATAAGCAGTGCGGCCTTTAAATATTTCTCGACCGAGTGCACTGCGAGCCAGAAAAAATCTACGTTCAAGTGATGATGGAAGCTCCATCGAGCCAGGACGTAGTTATCATCGGCTGTCGCAATGAACATCTCATTTATGATGCTGTGCTTCTCGGCGTGGAACTCATCGAAGATTTCTGGCATGGCACGGTTAGCGGTGGTTCGGTGCAGCAGCGACGGCTCAGCGCGTGCCGCTATGCTGGAAGCTTATGATCAACAAGTAACCTGGGCCAACCGCAGCCACACATGAACGTCACACGCGTAGCAGGACGGACCGCAGCGCAATCTAAATTCTTGCCGTCGGGGGAGGCGTAGCGCAATCCGGAGTTAAGGTGATAGTGCATTTAATGATGCTCCGCGCAGCAGCAACGCGCTCAACTCACAGAGTTCAGATCGAGGCAGTGTCACTATACGAAGTACCTGCTTGACGTACGATCACGATAGTCCAAAAGATCGGGATAGGGCGAAATCCACTTGGCAATGTCGTCGTGATAAAACACGTCGTCGAAGCTTTTAATCCGGGTGTCGTCCCTTAGGTTTTCACCACACGCGAGTAAAGTCGCGAATCCCACATGTTCAAGTACTGTCGCCGGCCTGGTTTGGGGACTTGACCAACATTTTGCGCGACGAGGGTAGGTCTCAGCTTGCCACTTCCGAAAATCATCGCCCGGCGGTTTCACCTCGACGTGTACCGCAAAATTTGAACCAGAGGGTTCTCTAAGGATGATTAGTATATCGGTCTCTGTGCGCCTTTTGTCTCTGGGCTTCCATTCCTCGACCTGACAGGAACACGTGTCTCTGCAAAAATGGTTAAACCAGTACCAGCGTCGTTGCTCTCTCGTATTTCGCATTTTCGCTTGAAACTTGGGCAGCGGACACGAGTCCGCGGCCACATTTGCATACTTCGTGCGAGCCAAAATCCAACGCCTGAAATCCGGTCGCGTCATGATCGCCCTGGCGAGGGGGCGCGCATAACGAAATTCAAGCGACGAGTATCTGGCCATCTTGATTTGCTTGCCGAAAGCGTAAGCCCCCCAACATATCTTTAAATCAACATATCTTTAAATAAGGTGACAGGAGCACGCGCCCTGGTCAATCTTGCGATTGGAGAAGGAGGAGAAATGGACGCGAAGAAAAGTGGGTCATAGAAAAGCACCTTTGCGACTGATCTAATGCAAATGCCTCAGCTTGTCCGGGTTCCGCACCACATAGATCGCCGCGATCTTGCCGTCCTCGATGTCCAGCGCGGTGGTCTGGAGTTCGCCGTCGGCCTCCAGCGTGACGAAGCCGGGCAGGCCATTGACGTAACCGGCGCGCACGAGTTTCGAGCCGTTCTTCTGGAACTGAGCCCTAAGAAACTCGTGAAACTTCATGACGGCTTCGAAGCCGACGATCGGCGCCATGGCCGCCGGGCGTTTACCGCCGCCGTCGGCATGGACGCTGACGTCGGCCGCCAGCATGGCGCCGAGCGCCTTCATGTCGCCTGAGCGCGAGGCGGCGAAAAAAGCCTCGGCAAGTTCGAGGCCGCGTTGCTTCTCGAGCTTGAAGCGCGGCCTCGCCTCGCGGACATGGGCGCGGGCGCGGGTCGCGAGCTGGCGGCAGGCTGCGGGATCGCGCTGGACGGTCGCGGCGACCTCTTCGAAGCCCAGCCCGAACACGTCGTGCAGCAGAAAGGCCGCCCGTTCGAGCGGCGAAAGGCGCTCCAGCGCCAGCATCAGTGGCAAGGTCACGTCGTCCTCTTGGCTCTCTTCGACGACGGGATCGGGAAGCCAGGGCCCAATATAGGTCTCGCGCTTAACGCGCGCGGATTTCAGCTGATCGAGACAGAGGCGCGTGACCGAACGGCGCAAGTACGCCTCGGGCTCGCGCACCTCGCTGCGGTCGGCCCTCATCCAGCGGATGAAGGCCTCCTGCACAGCGTCCTCTGCGTCAGCCACGGAGCCGAGCATGCGGTAGGCGACGCGCATGAGCTTTGGACGCAGCGGCTCGAATGTGGCCGCTGCGTCCTCGTGGCTGACGCCTGTCATCTAAGCGGCGACCGCCTTGGCGGCGACGGCCTTCGCCGCCGCCGGATCGGCGAACAAGCCGAAACCGACCGCGATGCGGTTCCAGCCATTGATGACATTGATCATCAGCGTGAGCTTGACCTGCTCCTCTTCGGTGAAATGGCTTTTGAGCGCTTCGTAGGCGGCGTCGCGCGAACGCCCTTCGGAGAGCCGGGTCAGCGCGTCGGTCCAGCCGAGGGCGGCGCGTTCGCGCTCGCTAAAGCAGGGGGCTTCCCGCCAGGCCGACAGGAGGTAGATGCGCTGCTCGGTCTCGCCTTTCGAGCGCGCGTCCGCCGCATGCATGTTGAGGCAATTGGCGCAGCCGTTGATCTGGGAGGCGCGGATCTCCACGAGATGCCTGAGGCTCGGCTCGAGGCTCGAGGCGACGGTCATTGATGCGCCGAGCCAAGCCTTCATCAGCGAAGGGGCGACGGCGAAGGGATCGAGTTTGGCGGTCATGATGGGCTCCTTTGTTGGTTCCGACACCAAGACGAGGCAGGGGCTGGCGGTGTGACATGGGGGCTAAAAAAATCTAGCGTAGAAGCTCAAAATGCTGGTGATCGCGCCGCTCGGCGAGCGTGAGCAAGGTCGAATGGCTTCAGCGTCAGCCAAGAGAATAAGGGGCAAGCGGACATAGATGAACTCGCCTCTAGAGCGCGCGGCGTTTAAACGGAACCCGTCGTTGTCATTGCGAGGAGCGTAGCGACGAAGCAATCCATTCATAGAGCTCAGCCCTATGAGTGGATTGCTTCGCTTCGCTCTTAAATGACTTAAGTGGTTCTATTTCAAAGCAGCATGCTCTAGCCCATCCCGCCCCTGGTCCGACTTGCCCTGCGGGCCGCGTCGAACAAAGGGCGAGACGAACTCAAGCTTGGGCTGCAGGTCGGCGACGTTTGGCCCCAGTCGGAACGCGGGGCCGCCCGTGAAGAAAGCGAAAACAATGAAGAAAGAAATGAAGAACGCCTCGAAGGAAGCAAAAGCCGACGCCTCTCCCTCCCATCTGATCGATGCGAGAATCAAGGCGCTCGGCGATTGGCGCGGCGAGACGCTCGCTAAGGTCCGAAGTCTCATCAAAGAGGCCTGCCCCGACGTGGTCGAGGAGGTGAAATGGAGAAAGCCGTCGAACTCGATGTTAGGGGTTCCGGTATGGGAGCGCGCCGGCATCATCTGCACCGGCGAGACCTATAAGAACGCCGTGAAACTGACCTTCGCCAGCGGCGCCAAGTTGGCGGACCCTTCGGGCCTCTTCAACTCCAGCCTCGAAGGCGGCGCGAGACGCGCGATCGACATCCATGAGGGCGAGACGATCAATGAAAAGGCGTTTAAGGCGCTCATTCGCGGCGCCGTGGCGCTGAATGCGTCCTCGGCCGCCGGACGGCGGGGGTGAGCAGGGGCTCTTCTCATGGACGAGAACTTTTGGCGCCGAAAATGGCAGCGAAACGAAATCGCTTTCCACGAGGGCAAGGCTAATCGGCTCCTGGTGGCGAACTTCAAATTCCTGTCCTTGCCAAAAGGCGCCCGCGTGTTTCTGCCCCTTTGCGGCAAGACGCGCGACATTCATTGGCTGCTTTCCAGCGGCTATCGCGTGGTCGGCGCGGAACTGAGCGAGATGGCGATCGGACAATTGTTCGAGGAACTCGGTGTTAGGCCAACCATAAGCGGCGACAAGAGGATCGGCCGCTATGGCGCGGAGGGGATCGACATCCTCGTCGGCGACATCTTCAATGTATCCCGCGACGATCTCGGCCGCGTCGACGCGGTCTATGACCGCGCCGCTTTGGTGGCTTTGCCCGAGACCGATAGGGGCCGATACGCAGCGCATCTGATGGAGATCGCCGATCGCGCGCCGCAATTGCTGATCTCATACGAATACGATCAGCGCCTCCTCGCCGGGCCGCCGTTCTCGGTCACCTATGAAGAAGTCGCCCGGCGCTACCAGGCAAGCTACGACTTAAAGCTTCTGGCGAGCGCCGATGTCGCCGGCGGATTGAAGGGAAAATGCGCCGCGACGGAGAATATATGGCTGCTGACGCCGCGTGACGCGCCGAACTGACCAATCAATCCGGCGCGCGGGAGCGGGCAGGGCGCGTCGCACGCTGCTTGGCCATCGTCGCCTTCACCAGCGCGCGCGGCGCCTGGCAGCGCCATGCTGCGGTAAGGAGCGCGCGCATCTCCTTGGCGGAGATGTTGTCGAGGCGCGCCAGCACCGCGGGAAAGCCGCGGTAATGATCCTCCGTGAAGAATTTTTTTGGATCGGAGAACAATATCGCTTCCTTCTCTTCCGGCGGGCAACGCACGGCCAGCACATCGAGCCGCGGGCGCCTGGGCCGTTTGGGCTCGACGCGTTCGTGCCAGCTCCAGGCATATCCCTTGCCGCGCACCTCGAAGCGCAACGCCAAGGTCGTGGATAGGTCTTCGGTCTCCGGCAGCGAGGCCGCGATGCGTCGAACTGTCTGAATATTGACCATGGGTGACGGTCTTTCTTGGGACGAGCTCAAGGACGGAACTCTCCGGCTCGCCGATCAGCTCTCCGCCCCATCGTGCTTGCGCGACTTTCGCGCTCTTGTTCGCTCACGCGGTCCGTCGGCGCTCCGGTATTTAACGTGCTCGATGAACGCGCGCAGTTTGGGCAGGACCTGACGTCGGCCCGGGTGGTACAGAAAAACGCCCGGCGTGGTGACGGCGAAGGGCGTCAGCAGCGCCTGCAACCTTCCCTCGGCGATCGGCGCTCTGACAAGCGGGCCAGGCGCCTGCGCAAGTCCCAGGCCCTTAATCGCCGCTCCGAGGAGCGTCGGGTAGTCGTGCGCGATGAGCGGCCCGGAGACGACGGCCTCGACCGTCTTGTTGCCGTCGACAAAGGGCCAGGGCGCGATCGACCCGTTCGAACGGCGTAAGCGCAGGCAGGCGTGGCTGCTGAGATCGTCGATGCGTTCCGGCCGTTTCCGCCCGCGCAGATAGTCGGGACTGCCGACGACCACGAGCGTGAAAGGCGGCGTCAGCCGCACCGCCGCCATATCCGGCGCGACGAACTCACCGAGACGAATGCCGGCGTCGAAGCCGCCGGCCGCAATATCCACCATCTCGTCGCCTGCGGCGATCTCCAGTTCGATTTCGGGATAGGCCTGACAGAAAGAGGCGATGACCGGCTCCAGAATTAGCGGGACGACCGCGCGGGGAACGGAAAGGCGCAAGAGGCCGGTCGGACGGCGCCCGAGATCACGCGCCGCTTCGCTTGCCGCGACCAACTCCTCGAAGGCGGGCTTTGCGCGCGAAAGGAATCGTTCGCCGGCTTCGGTCAGCCCGACGCTGCGCGTGGTGCGGATGAAGAGCGCCGCGCCGACCCGCGCTTCGAGCGCGCGTATCGCCTGGCTCATTGCCGATGGCGTGACCCCGAGTTCCGCGGCCGCTTTGCGGAAACTGCGGCGCCGGGCGACGCTCAAGAACGCCTCGACGCCGTCGAGCGCGCCATGCCGCACTGTGAAGTTCTGCTTCATAGCCCATCGACATTATCGCCAATAGTCTCGCGCGGAAAGGCGTCGTACATCTGACCTCGCAAATTGAGGAATCGCGGCGACGTCGGGACGTAAAGATTTGCGACGGCCGGCCGGAACCTTCGAGGGATTTTGAAAATGAGCGATGTCCTTGACGGCGTGCGCGACCACTATCGGGCGACCGGCCTCACCGAACGGCTGAAAACGGCGCTCGCAGCCCTCGGGCCGGAGGATCAGCGGCTCACGCCCCAGCAACTCGGCGCGCTCGACCAGTTTCATACCCGCGGCCTCGCGGCGACCGCCGAACTCGCCAAATTGGCTGGGATCGCCGCCGACATGTCGGTTCTCGACGTCGGCTCGGGCGTCGGCGGGCCGGCGCGCTTTCTCGCGGCGACCTATGGCTGCCGGGTCACGGGCGTCGACCTCAGCGAGCCCTTCGTGGAGGCCGCGCGCTATCTGACCCAACGTACGGGACAGAGCGAAAAGGCCTCGTTTAAGACCGCCAGCGCGCTGGAGCTTCCTTTTGACGATGAGAGCTTCGACGTCGCGCTGTTGCAGCATGTGGCGATGAACATCGCCGATCGGGCGCGGCTGTACCGCGAGATCCGCCGCGTGCTGAAATCAGGCGGCAGGTTTGCGACTTTCGACGTCGTGTTGATGAGCGGCGAGCCGCACTATCCCGTGCCTTGGGCGCGAACGCCGGCGACGAGCTTTCTTTTGACAGCCGCCGCGACGCGCGAGGCGATCGAACCTGCCGGTTTCCGCAATGTCGCATGGCAGGACGACACGGAGGCCGCTAAGGCCTGGATCGCTGAGCTTCGCGCGTCAGGGCCGCCGCCGTCGCCCAATCTCGGCGTGGTGATGGGGCCGGACTTCGCGCAGCTTGCCGCCAATCTCGGACGAAATCTCATGGAAGGCCGGCTCGGCATTTTAACCGCGGTGTTCGAGGCGGCGCCAATCAACGCCTGATCTAAGGACTCACGTGGAGAACCGCTGATGACCGTCGCCCCTGTTCCCGCCGGTATCGTTCCGCCGCGCCCCGCTTGGCGCAGCTTGCTTTGGATCCTGCCGCTCACGCTGCTGTGGATGGTGCTGATCTACTGGCAGCCGATCATCCCGGCCAGCGGTTTTCCGACGACGGCCCACCAGTTGATGGCCCATGGAATTATCGCGGTTGGTTTGTGGCTCGGCCTCGAAAGCACAGACCTGACGCCTCGCCAACGCCGCACGACCTGGCTGGCGGTCATGATCCCATACACGCTTTGGTTCGCTGTCGCCTGGAGCGCGGCCATCAATGGCGCCTTCGGCGTGGACGCCTCACCCTTACCGGTGCTGCCGCTGGCGATCTTCCTGCCTGTGATCATCGGCGCGCCGCTGCTGCTGTTGTCGAAGCGGGTGGGGCAGGCGCTCGATGCGATGCCGGCGACCTGGCTCGTCGCTCTTCAGCTTTACCGCATATTCGGCAGCTGGGCTCTCGCCGCCTGGCTGCGTGGGGCGCTGCCCGGCGTGTTCGCGTTGCCGGCGGGAATTGGCGATACGCTGACCGGCCTCCTCGCCGTGCCGGCGGCGATCGCCCTGGCGACAGGCGCGGCTCAGGGACGGAGGGCCGCAATCGCCTGGAACATTTTCGGCCTCGCCGACTTCGCCGTCGCGATCACCTTAGGGATGATCACTTCGCCCGGCCCCTTCCAGTTGATTGTCCCGAATGTGTTGAGTATCGGCGCCGGCGCTTATCCCGGCGTGCTGACCCCCGCCTTCGTGGCGCCAAGCTCGATCCTGCTGCACGCGCTGTCGCTGCGCCAACTACGCCGGCGTCGGGCAGAGCGGGCGCTAGACGCTCGCCTCGGCGAGGCTGCTCGACCGGCGTTTGGCTAGGAGGTACTTGCGCATGTAAACGCCGCCATGTCGGCGCGAGGCAGGTCACATAAAGCAGGCGACATTAGAACAGCGGGAAAATCTCAAGCGCGAGGTGGCGCGATCGAGGCGCCAAAACCGCGCAGACAGGAGACCAAAATGTCCCCGGCAACCGTCTTTAACATCCATCTGGTACTCGGCTATGTCCCTTGGCTGCTTTTCTTGAGCGCGTATCTTTGGCCGAGGCTCGGGGCGTTGGACCCCGTTGAGGCGCATCGCGCCATCGCGACCTTGCACAGCTTTCGCTTTTTCGGGCTCGTCTTCATTGTTCCAGGCGTGATCGGCCCTAATCTGCCAGCGAGCTTCGCGACCTTCGCCGCCTACGGCGACTTCGCCACCGGATTGCTGGCCATGCAGGCGCTTCTCACGATAAGAGTGCGTCCGCTCTTCTGGCTGTTCGTCGTCGCCTTCAATGTCGCGGGCGCGGCCGACATCCTCATCGACTATTATCACGGCAATCAGGTCGGCCTTCCCGCGCTGGCGGGGGAACTCGGCGCCACGTACGTGATCCCGATCATCTACGTGCCCTTGCTGATGATCACGCACATCGTCGCCTTCACTTTGCTGGCGCGGCCTTGGCTCGCGGCGGCTCGGGGCGATGTCGGCGGCGGGGCGTCGTCTTAAGCGGCGCGACGATTGGTCGTTCCCCCGCGTTTCATTCTCCTCTCCTCGTGAAGTGCTGAACGGAGAGAGGCAACGCGGGCCGGTTAGTCAGCTCGACGTTGAGGCTAAGCGACCTGCCCCTCACCGTACCACTCCCCGCAAGCGGGGTGAGGAGGGCCTCGGCGCTGAGATCTGTCCCAAGCGATTCCACACTCGACCGCAAGCGACGCCCCTAATGGGGGCGGTCTCTTTTTCCAAATATTTCCAAATTTCACTCCTTGCCGAATTGAGCTTTTTCAATGGGTTAGCGCGCAAAACATTTGGAAACGGATTCCTGCTCTTCGTTTCTGCCGCGGCGTCGTATGGCCACGGAAAAGGGAAGCATATCCGCGAAGACGACATTCGGCCAGAAATTGTCGGTCCGTGCTTGCACATGCGATTAGCGATACCGATCGCTAGCAATCGCTCGTTTCCGCCCTTTTGTGCTATACGAAAGTATCGGCGGGCGGCTGCCGCCGGGTATATGAGGTTCCCAAATGCAAGGTCTTACGAAAAAGTTTCTCGCCGACAATTCCGGCGCGACGGCGATCGAATATAGCATCCTTGCCTCGCTGGTCGCGCTCGTGATCATCGCGTCCCTCAGCGTCATCGGCAACAAGCTAAGCACGACCTTCAACGAGGTTGCCGCCAATATTCACTGATCGCCGCGGCCGATACAACAGCGCGTTTAGTTCGTCAGGCGTCGCCGACTCTTCGCCGAGCTATGCGCCCAATCTTTTAGGGCGAAAGTCTGTGTTCATGGGTTCCGGGGCTCGCCGAAGGCGAGAACCCGGAACCCATAACGCCGGCGTTCGAGGAAGGGGGCGAGCCGACCGTCGATTAACGGGCCGCCGAGGCGCCAAATGCCTATCGGACGACGTCGGCGATCCCAGCCGAGTCGAACTCGGCCGGGATGACTGCCTTGCCGTCGCGGACCGCCCGCTCAGCTCAGGTTGCGCCGCCTCTCCATCTCGGCCTCGCTCGGCTCAGTGAGCTGGAAGTCGCCGGTCTTGACCGCGCCGTCGGGCTGGTAGTTCGCGACGATCACGCCGGTTGGGTACGATTGCGCCTTGACGAGCTTCAGCCCAACCGGAATGGCGCCGTCGCCGAAGAGGCGCTTGCCCTTGCCGAGCGCCACCGGGAAGATCAGCACGCTGAATTCGTCGACGAGGCCGTCCTTCCAAAGCGTCTGGAGGAGGCCGCTCGAGCCTTGGACGAGAAGGTCGGGGCCGTCTTGGCTCTTGAGATCTTTAAGCGATGCGACGACGTCCTCGCCCAGCCATTGGCTGTTCCGCCAGGCGAGCTTCGGCTTGGAGCGCGAAGCGACATATTTTGTGACGCGATTGAAGGGGCCGGCGATCGGGCCGTTCGGATCGCTGACATAGGGCCAGTGTGCGGCGAAAATGTCGTAGGTCTTGCGGCCGAGCAGCAGATCAAAAGGCCGGCCGAAAATTTCGCCGAGCGAAGCGCCGAGCGCCTCGTCAAAATAAGGGGCGGTCCAGCCGCCGAACTTAAAGCCGCCGGTCGGGTCCTCCTGCGGGCCGCCGGGCGCCTGCATGACGCCATCGAGGCTCAAGAAGGTGGCGACGACGATTCTGCGCATTTTGGTCCTCCTGCGTATCCGAGTCAGCCCAGAGGACGCATTACAACGCACCGCGCCGACAAGCCGCGGGGATTTTTTTATGCGCCACCGTCTCTGTCGGGCTCAACAAATCTGAGGCTGGCGCTGGCTTCCAGCGCCACGTTCTCATTGATTGCTTGGCGAGCATTTTGCGCTTCGCTCCGCCATGCAAACAATGAGAAAGTCCGCCCTTCGTCGGAGTCTTATATGTGGTGAGCCGGGTCACTGGCTTGAGCGCGCCCCTCTGATGCGGCAGGCGGCGCAGCGCAGCCGGCCCGCGCGCCCGGCGCGACGAGGGAGGAAGGAACGTACGTACGACAGCGCTTGCGCGCTCGCTCCCCGCATGTCCCCGCGGCTGACTTCGTCCACTTTTAATCGGACCTTTCCCGGCTGCGCTGCGGATCATCAATGGGCCCCATCGGCGCCGTTGCGACATAACCCGACCCGCCTCTCCATCATTCAACCAAACGGTTGACTTTCCGGACTGGCGCGTTATATTCAACCACATGGTTGAATTAGCGACCCCGCAATTGGACTCCGTCTTTCACGCCCTTGGCGACTCGACACGCCGGCGGATGCTGCTCGAACTCGCCGGCGGCGAGCGGACGGTTGGCCAGCTCGCGCAGCCCTTCGCGATTTCGCTGGCGGCCGCCTCGAAGCATATCAAGGCGCTGGAGCACGCCGGCTTGATCCGTCGCGAAGTCCGTGGTCGCACCCATCTTTGCCGCCTCGACCCCCGGCCGCTCGCCAGCGCCCATGAATGGCTGAGCTTTTACAAGCGTTTTTGGACCGGCCGCCTGGACGCGCTCGAAGGCCTCCTGCGCGCCGCGGACGCGCGACGATCCCCATCCTTAAAACAGGAGAGGACGAATGAATGATCTTGCGACCGCGCGCGGCTATGGCGCGCTGATCGAGCCGGCGACGCTGAAGATCCAGCGCCTCCTGCCGGGGCCGATCGAGCGCGTCTGGGCCTATCTCACCGACGGCGATCTCCGCCGTCAGTGGCTGGCGGCGGGCGAGATGGAATTGAAGGCCGGCGCGCCGCTCGAATTGGTCTGGCGGAATAACGAGTTGACCAATCCGCCCGGTGAGCGGCCGCCCGGTTTCTCCGAAGAACATCGGATGCAGAGTAGGATCATCGCGCTCGATCCGCCCCATAGGCTCGCCATCGCCTGGGGCGAGAGCGGCGAGGTCTCCTTCGAGCTCAATCCGGAGGGCGACGAGGTGCTGCTCACCATAATCCATCGCCGCCTGCCTGACCGCGCCAATATGCTGAATGTCAGCGCCGGCTGGCATATGCACCTCGACATTCTGGTCGCCCGCGCGCGAGGCAAAGAGCCGGAGCCCTTCTGGGACGGCTGGCGTCGGTTGCGGAAAGAATACGAGCGCCGGATTCCGGACTGATCCATTACGGGCCTCCGATCAATTGGGTCGCGGCGCGAGGAAACGACAGGCGAAGGACACCAAAGGAGTGACGTACCATGCCGACACATGCGACCGGAACGCGCGAGGAATGGCTGACGGCGCGGATTAAGCTGCTCGAGGCGGAGAAGGAGCTGACGCGGCGCGGCGACGAGCTGGCGCGGCAGCGACGGGAGCTGCCCTGGGTCCGGGTCGAAAAAGAGTACAGATTTGAGACCGACGAAGGGAGCGCTTCGCTCGCGGACCTTTTCAAAGAGCGCTCGCAACTCCTCGTCTACCACTTCATGTTCGGGCCCGATTTTTCGGCCGGGTGTCCGTCCTGCTCGGCGATCGCGGACGGGTTCAACGGCTCCGTCGTTCACCTGGCGAACCACGACGTCATGTTTTCGGCGGTATCGCGCGCGCCGATCGCCAAGCTCCAAGCGTTCAAGCGGCGGATGGGTTGGACTTTTCCTTGGGCCTCCTCGCTCGGCGGCGAGTTCAACTTCGATTTCAACGTCTCTCTGACCGAACAGCAACAGCGCGAGGGAGGCGCTGAATACAATTATCGGCCGGCGGCGGCGTTGCGATTGGGCGGCGACGAGGGGCCGGTCGCCGAGATTGCGGCCATGACCGGAACCGACGCGAAAACCTTCATGCGCGAGAGGCCGGGCATGAGCGCCTTTGCGCTCGAGGATGGCGTCGTCTATCACACGTACTCGGCCTTTGCGCGCGGACTGGATGGCCTCTGGGGCATGTACCAATGGCTCGACCGCGCGCCCAAAGGGCGGAACGAGAAAGGCGTCTGGTGGCGCCACCACGACAAATACGACAAGCGTTGAGTCCGTTCGCGGCTTTCTTCGGCGCGCTTCGGGAGCGCGATGGTTCGCGACCCATGGTCGCCGAGCCAGCTTCCCGAGGCGCCTTTCTCGGCGTCGCGGCGCTGCTCTTCGCTGGCGCCGCGGCGGCGACGATTGTCTCGGGCGCGTCCATGTCGGCGATGGGCGAGATGCCGATGCCCGGCGGCTGGACGATGTCGATGGCCTGGATGCGGATGCC
>Ga0070733_10001477_pt1 | contig 17495 bp, 12 predicted proteins | sample Coa_R1_9_FD_66450 | JGI IMG/M metagenome (GOLD analysis project Ga0070733, IMG submission 66450) | Surface soil microbial communities from Centralia Pennsylvania, which are recovering from an underground coalmine fire - Coalmine... | ecosystem: Environmental > Terrestrial > Soil > Unclassified ... | reverse complement strand
TCCCGGAAAGCCTGCTTGTGCTGGGGCCAATCATGCAACGTCGCCGGATCGAAGTCCGCGCCGTTGGGCCACACCAGAGTGTGGACCTCGGGATCCACGATGACGCGGCGAAACAGATCCTGATCCCGCAACGGGCCGAAGAGTTCTCCGGCAAGGATCGGCCCAAAGTCGATTGTCTGCTCGGTTCCGTCATCGAAGCGGACTCGAAGCCTATAGTCCGAGATGAATTCGAACGAAACAACGCGATGTATGGGATGTTGCATATTACTTCAGCGGCTCGATGGGCAATGGCCTCGTTCCCTGTTGCAGACGCCGCCAATCTTCGCTTAACTCGCCGCTATGCAACTGCGCCCAGTCCTCGACCAGCCGCCTTTGCCTTGCCGGCAGTGAGCCCGCAATCATATTGATCGGATCGATGCTGAAGATTCCAACGGAGTCCTGATAATAAGCGTGAAAATGCGGCGTGTGGTGAGGTGCCCCTGCTTCTGCAAACATACGAATGATTATCCCCAGGAACCGGCTGAGTTCCGGCACTGACTAATTCTACACCGGCCAGAAGCTACTCAAACACCTTCTCCACCGGCACGATCTCCACATCCTCCGCCCGCAGACCGATATCAAACGCCCCGACGATCTTGTCCTCGGCCAGAATCTCGGCGGGCTTGGGCGAGTTGTATTCGATCGTCGACGGACCCGCGCCCACGATCTGCCGCTTCAGATCCGCGGCGTGATCCGTGACCGCAACGATCTGCAAGCGATCCGCCCGCAGATGCTTCCGAATCGCCGCGTTGACCTGATCCCGCGTGAGCTTGGCCAGCGCATCCTTGATGTACGCGTTGTAATTGGGGATGCCATAGTACAGGCTGTCGATTGCATACGCCAGCTCGGCGCGCTTGGTCTTGGTCAGCACGTTGACGAACTTGCTCAGGAACTCCTTCGTCCGGTCAAAGTCTTCCTGAGGGATGCCCTCCTTGACCAGTTTATTCAGCTCAAAGACCGCTAGCCGCAATGTAAACGCCGCTTGCGGAGGCTCGGCCGGACGAATCCAAATCTGAAACGCCTGGCTGCTTCGCGCCACGTTCGGCGGAGGCTCCAGCACCAGGCCGCCCCGCGGGAAATATTCGATGTAATCGTAATCGCCGTAGTTAATGCCGCGAATCCCGCGAATGCGCTGGAACAGGCGTCCGCCGCTTTCGCGGTGCTGCCCGAAATAGGATTGCATGACCAGCAGCGCCGGAAAATCCGGATCGCCGCGCCTCACGTCGATTGGGAAGCCAAGCGAATATGCAACCGAACGCGTATTCTTTTCCACGATCATCGCGTGCGTATGCGCGATCGCAGGCGGCCGGATCGCCAGCGCCGGTGCGGAGTCTTTCGCGGGCAGGGCTCCGAAATCCTTCTTCAGGCGATCCAGAAACGCAGGCGTATATCCGCCGGCAATTCCGAGAATCAGGTTCGACTGCGTGTAGTGCTGTTTGTAGAACTGCTTCACGTCGTCAATCGTGATGCGTTGCAGCGCCGACACCGCGCCCACGCCGTAATGGCCATAAGGAGTGCCGCGATACAGCTCGCTCAGCAGCACCTCCTTGCCCAGTTCCTCATCGTTGTTGCCGCGAAGACCAACGCGTAGCGAGTTGATGGCGCTGTCCTTCAGGCGCTTGAAATCATCCTCGCGCCAGCCCGGATCCAGGAGCATGGAGCGAAACAGCTTGTAGTAAGCCTCCAGGTTGTCCACGTGGGTCGCACCGGAGAACGTGGTCATCTCCAGGTCCACCTGGCTTCCGACGGAGGCGGCCATCGGGAAGAATGCGTCGACAATCTGGTTGTAGGTCAGGTCCTTGGTGCCCCCGCCCGTAAGCATCTCGGCGGTAAGCCGCGCGAGCCCCGGCTTGTCTTCCGGATCGCGAGCCGCGCCGGTGGTGAACACCAGCCGCAGCGTGACTACCGGCGATTTACCCGGCAGCGCGACGATTCGCATTTGGGCGATGGCCTCTACGCTGAACACCATGACGAAGAGCAGCCATTTCATTTGCCCGCTCCTGCTGCCGTCGCGCCGGTCAGCGTGACGATCGTGCGCCCGCTCTCAATCAAATACTTGCGCGCCATCTCCCGTAGATCTTCCGGCGTTAGCTGGCCATACTGCGCGTACAGCTTGTCGATGGTATCGGGAGTGCGGCGCAACGCAACGTACTCAGCCACCGTCTGCGCGACACTCTCGCTATTGTCGAGCCGCATCGTGAACCCGTAGCGCTCGCGCTTCTTGACGGCTTCGAGTTTGTCCGCGGGAACCAATTCGTCTTGAAAACGTTTCACCGCCGCCAGGATCTCGGCACGTATGGCCGGAAGATCTTCCACGTGTTTGAGGCGGGCGTTGATTGTGAACAAATCCGCGTCGACGCTCGATGGCGAGCCGGCGCCGAGACTGTCCAGTTTCTGTTCCCGAACCACCAGCTTCTGATACAGCTCTGAGCTTTGGCCGAACACCAGCGTCGCGAATACATCCAGCGCCGCGGAGTCCTTCGACGCATCCGAGTAAGCCGGGCCCTTGTAAGCTATCGTCAGAAGAGGCAGCGTGGGCGACGGCCAATCCACATGAGCCTCGCGCGGGCCTTGCTGCTTCGGTTCCACGGGAATGTCGGCGTGATAGCTGCCGCGCGGCCAATTGCCAAAAGACTTTTCTACCAGCGCGCGAGTCTGCTTCGCGTCCACGTCGCCGGCCACGATGATCGTAGTGTATTCCGGCCTGTAGTAGCGGTCGAAGAATTTGATGCTGTAGTCGTACTGGTTGGGCATGTCCTGCACATCCTTCAGGAAGCCCATGGTGGTGTGCTTGTAAGTGTGCCGGTCGAAGGCCGTGTCCGCGAGGATCTCCTCCAGCTTGCTGCCCGGATTCGCGCTGTTCTTGTTGTATTCGCCTAGCACCGCGCCAGTCTCGGTCTTGAAGTCTTCGAGCGAGTACTTGAGATTTTCGAATCTGTCCGCTTCCATTGCGAGAATCGTGGGCAGGTCTTCCTTTGAAAAGGTGGTGTGAAACACGGTGCGGTCGCTGCTGGTGTTGGCGTTCGACGCGGCGCCGGCGCGCTTCAGAGTCTCATCGTACTTCTGAGGCGAATACTTGTCGGTGCCTCGGAACATCATGTGCTCGAACAGGTGCGCGAAGCCGGTCTTGCCGGGCTCGACTTCATTGCGCGAGCCGGTTTGCACAACGATGAACACGGAGACCAGGTTTGGCGAATCGGTGGGGATGGTGACAAGGCGCAGACCGTTGGCCAGATCCTCCTGCGTGTAGGGAAACGGGAAAGTCTTGGACGGAGGATCGGCGGCGGAAGCCAGAAAGACCGCGCAGAACAAAAGCAGACACAGCCGGATCATGCCCTGAGAATAGCAAACGGCAAGCGCCGCCGAGGCTACCAATCCCGCAGAATCTCCCGCGCGGCATTATGACCCGGAGCCCCCATGACGCCGCCGCCCGGATGCGCGCCGGACCCGCACAGATACAGGCCCTTGACGGGAGTGCGATAGCTCGCCCACCCCGCCAGCGGCCGCAGCACGAACATCTGGTCCAGCGACATTTCTCCATGAAAGATGTTGCCGCCGGTGATGCCGAAGCGGCGCTCCAGATCGAGCGGCGTCAGCGTCTGCTTGTGCTCGATGATGGAGCGAATGTTGGGACAATACTCCTCGATCACGTCTAGAATGCGCTCCGTATAGCGGGTGCGTTCGCGATCCCAATTGGAATCCTTCAGTGTGTAGGGAGCGTATTGCAGAAAGATCCCCATGATGTGGCGGCCTTCGGGCGCGAGCGTCGAGTCGTACATGGTGGGGATGGTCATCTCGATCAGCGGCGATTGCGAGGGACGCCCATACTTGGCGTCGTCCCAGGCGCGCTCAATATATTCGACGCTGGGGCAGATGTGCATCGTCGCGCGATGCTGGGGCCCGGGTGAGCCCGGAGGATCACCCGGGAAGGCCGTGAACTCCGGCAGCCCGTTCAGCGCCAAGTTCATCTTGAGCGAGGTCCCTTCGCTGCGGAACTTGCGGATGCCATCCAGAAACTCGCCAGGAAGGTCGCCCGAGTCCATCAATTCCAGGAACGTCCTCCGTGGATCGAGATTGCTGGCGACGACGCGCGCGAGAATCTCCTCGCCATCCGCGAGCACGACGCCGCGAGCGCGCCCCTCTCGCACGAGGATTTTCTGCACAGCCGCGTTGGTGCGAATCACCGCTCCGTGGCTGCGCGCTGAATCGGCGATGGCGTTCGACACCGAGCCCATTCCGCCTCGCACGAAACCCCACAGGCCCCGATGCCCGTTCACCCCGCCCATGCAATGGTGCAGCAGGATATAGGCTGTTCCGGGCGAGCGCGGCCCGCCGTTCGCGCCGATGACGCCGTCGGTCGCCAGTGTCACTTTCACCTGCTCCGATTCAAACCATTCGTCGAGAAACTCCGCCGCGCTTTGCGTGAAAATCTTGACCAGTCCGACAATTTCAGATTTCGAGAGACCCCGCAGCCGGCCGGCCAGTTTCAAATACTCGATGAAATCGCCGATCCCCCCCGGAGGAAAGTTTGGCGGAGTCGCCAGCAGCAATGACTCTGCCACCTGCGCGAGGCGCTCCAGATGATCCTCGTATTTGGGATATGCCTCGGCATCGCGGGCGGAAAACTTGGCGATCTCGGCAAGAGTGCGCTTGCGGTCCTGCCACATGAAGAAATAGCGGCCGTCGGGAAAGGGTGAAAAGAACGCCGGGTCCTTGGCATCGACGCGATAGCCAAAGCGCGCGAGCTCCAGATCGCGCACGACCTTCTCTTGCAGCAGGCTTGCCAGATAGGAGGCGGTGGAGACGCGGTAGCCCGGCCAGATCTCCTCGGTGACCGCGCAGCCGCCCACCAGTTCGCGCGCTTCCAGCACCACAACCTTGCGCCCGGCGCGAGCCAGATAGGCTGCCGTCACCAGTCCGTTATGGCCGCCTCCGGCAATGATGGCATCGAAAGTCATTCGCAGTTCATCGGCGTCATCATCACCTTGTGGTAATTGTCGCGTTGCGAGATTTCTGCCCCGGCGCGGCAGCCTCGGCGCTCCAGAGTCTGCGGAGGCGTCAGAGCCTCATGCCAGGAGGAATCGGTCCAGGCCATCCAGAAGTAAGAGCTCGTCTTTCCAGAATCGAGCTGCTTGATATCGTCGATTTTTACGGCCTGAAAACGCCCCGCCTTCAACGCAAGATCGCCCGCGTCACTTCGCGAACTAAGCCGTGGCCCCAGCGGTCCGCCGCGGCCGCTTTTCAGGCAGTCGAGATAAAACTCGAACGGATAGTGCAGGTACGGGTCGATTGCATAGATTGGAATCTGCTGCGCGGAGGTGTGCTCGGCATCCAGCATCGCGAGCGTCAGGACGTCCCATGGAAGTTTGCGATTATCGGTGGCGTGGAACGCGGCGGCGTACGCGCCCCAGACCGTGGCCGCGGCCACCACCGCGTAAGAAACCAGGCGAGGCATGCGCCACACAGCATCGGCGAACAGCAAAAAGAACGGCCAGATGGCGAACAGCAGGTGCCTGTGGCCCCAGATGGATTGCGGGAGCCATTGCGAGACTGCGAACGCGATCGGCGCGGGCGCGATCCACAACAGCATCAGCCAATGCACACGCGGCTCGCTATAGCGGCGGTAGCACAGTAGAAACAGAATCAGTATGGCGAGAACACCGTTGGTGCCGATGTTCTGGAACTCCGCGAAGCCGGTGAGATCCACCCAGAACCAGTTGAAGTCCCCGAACGTGGGCTTGGAGATCCAACCCAGATTCTGGATGAGGCCGCGCACGTGCAGCACTTTTCCGGCGTACCAGGCCCACGGCGAAAACAAAATCGCTACCGGCAGAGTCGCGGTCAGAAAAGCACTGGCGTTCCGCGGGCGCGACTTCCACAGCAGGTAGGCAAATTCCAGAAGAACGACGCACCACCCGTAATACTGCGTGTAACCCAGGAACAAATTCGCCGCGCTCAAGATCACCAGATTGCGAACCGACGGGCGGTCAAGGTAGCGTTCAAAGCGCCACGCCGAAAGCAGAGCCGCGAGCATCAGCAGGCAGTACATTCGCAGATGCTGCGAATAATACATCGCGTAGGGGTGCACAGCCACGATGGCGATCGCCAGATTGCGCGCGCCCGGCGAGATCTTTAAGTCGCGGCAAAGCGAGAATACCGGCAACAGGCATAGCACCGACGCGGTAAAGGGAAACAGGCGCAGCCACAGCAGGGATTCTCCGCCCACCTCGATCCATAGCTTCAGCAGTACATAAAGGAGCGGTGGATGAATGGCGTCCTGCACGGCCCCGGCGAAAAGGTCGTGCCAGTTGTCGCGCGCCAATTGGACGCTGAAAATCTCGTCGCCGTCGAGCGCGAAATCGGTCAAGCGCCACAACCGCATGCCGATAAAGAGCGCGACCACGGCGATGGTGGCAATCGTCGTGGGCTGAAGCCGCGACGGCATTCGCGCGGAAGCCGTAGTGGTCGGTGCTGCCGCGGTGGTCATCCTTCGGCCCACAATAGCAGGCGCGAAGCACCCCCCGCTATCCCTAAAACATAAGCTTCAACGCGAACTGAATCTGCCGAGGCGGATACGTGGTTGTAATTTGGCCGAAGGCACTGCTGGTGCTGACGTTGTTCGGAACTCCGAAGTTGGTGTGGTTCAGGATGTTGAAGAACTCGCCGCGGAACTGGATCTTGATTTTCTCGCGGATGAGGAAGTTCTTATTGACGCCCAGGTCCCACTGCTCCAGACCAGGCGTGCGGAAGGCGTTGCGGCCCAGGTTGCCGAAGGGAGCAAATGGCGGCGGCGTGGGAAAGGAGTAGCCCGCAAAATAAGTCAACAGGCTTTGCGCCGTGCTCTGGCTGGCCGCACTGCCAGAGACGTTCGGCCGTAGCAGGGCTACGCCGCGATAATCGGCGCTCTGGCTGATGCCCGTGACGTCATTAGCTGACGAAGGATTGTAGTCCACGTTGACTGGCAAGCCCGAATTCGCCGTGTTGATGGCGTTCAGCTCCCATCCTCCCAGCACCGCGTCCAGTACCGGATTCAGATTCGATCCGAATTGACGGCCTTTTCCGAAGGGCATCTCGTAAACCACGCTGGATACGTTGAGGAGCTTCACATCGAACATCGACGGCCCAAACTCGTTATGCAGGTTGTAAATATTCTGAGGATTGGCGGCTTGATATCCGGTGAACGCTTCCAGCACCTGCTCGGAATCGCCCATCGCATGAGACCAGGTAAACGAGTTCAGAAAATACAGCCCGTGGCTGAAATGATGCTCGAATCGGACGGATAGACCGTTGTAGTTGTTGTTGCCGGCTGGGTCGACCCAGGTGATCGGGCCGAATCCCGGATCCGGTACGCGCGGCTGTACGTTCAGGCATCCGCTTGTGACGGTCGCATTGCACGTCGGAGTTTGAGCATTTGGGGCAGCTTGATTCCAATCGCCGATGATCGGCAGCCGCGTGCTGTGGTTGCCGTTGTAGGCAACCTCGATCACTGTGTTCCGGTTGATTTCGCGCTGAATGGAAAACACCCAGGATTGGATCATCGGCCAGCGAGTATCCGCGGGAACATACAAGTTGTTGGAAGTGACCGGGTTGAAATTGCTGGCGATGCCGGTTGTGAACGCGTTCTGGGCGGTGAGGAACGTCGGGCTTAGAGGATTGCTCGGCTGGCTGATCGTACCGAAAATGGCGAGCGGACCGTTGATCAGCTCCGCGGGGCTTCCCGTGCGATTGACGGAGTCGTAACTGATCCCGTAACCCGCGCGAATTACGGTCTTCGGCATCACGGTGTACGCCAAGCCTAGCCGCGGGCCGAAGTCCTTGTAATCCGGATTCACCAGGGCGCGATTGTAGATGCCGCCGCCGGTCGCGCGCACCAGCGTATTGGTGGCTGGATCGAAGTTCGACCAGAGATTGTCGCGCTCCCAGGCGGGAGTTGCGTATTCCCAGCGCAGCCCGACGTTCACCGTCAGCTTCGAATTCACGCGCCAGTCGTCTTGCAGGTAAAGCGAGTTGACGTGCTGCCGCAGATTGGTCACCAGGTCGCTTCCCTGGGCAATTGCGCTCGGCAGACCGAAATAGAAATCGGCAAGATCGTAAGCGTTCACGCAGTTGGCGCTAACCGAAGACGTGCAGTTGACAAGCGAGGCTGTGGGCTTGCTGTACTGTCCGCTGTAGGTGAGCTGGCCATACAGCGGATTGATGTCCAGCACTTCGGTGCGGATCGCAAGAAAACCGTACCCCATCTTCAAGGTATGGCGGCCCTTCACCATCGAGTAATTGAACTTTGGCTCGAACGAGGTCGGATTCTGGAACTGCGGATTCGTCGATTGCCGGCCGATCGTAGGACTGGTGAAACTGCCAATCACCTGCGTGGGGAACCCGCCCGCCAGCGACGATGGCAGGCCCTGAATTCCAAACTCCGCCGCGATGTCAGGTCCGCCCAGGTACGGCGGCGCCTTGCCGCCCAGTGCGTGATCGAATCCGAAGCGCGCTTCAAATAAGGACGTTGGCGTCACGGTCCAGGTATAGCCCGCCGCGGCCTGCTGCTGAATCGAGTGGATAAAACCGTTGCCGTCTCCACCCGCTGGCCCTGGATCGGATGGCCCGTAGTATTGAATGTCCTTCTTCTGGCTGAAGCGGAGAAACGACGTCATCTTCGAATTGATCTGATAGTCGAGTTTCGCGTCGTACTTGTCGCTATAGTCGCGCAGCGGAATGTTCTCTTCGAGATTACTCCCCACCAGCCCGGGCGCCGTCGCGGGGGCCAGCCCGCCTAGCGCGGCAAGGGCGAATGGCGTGATCTGCGTGGCGGGGATCTGCGTGTTCGCGGGATAGACTGCCCCGGTCAGTGGATTGGTCACCGTCGCCGGCAGCGTACCCGTCCGTTCGGCTGCGTCCGGAAGGGTATCGAAGTTGAGATAACCTTGCAACTGCCGATAGCCTTCATAATCGGCGAAAAAGAATAGCTTGTCTTTGATAAACGGCCCGCCGATGCTGACGCCGAACTGATTGCGATGGAGCGTAGGCTTTTCGAATGTGGCCGGCCGCAGGCCGAACTGGTAGCCGATGGCGTTCAGGTCGGTGTTGCGCAGGAACTCCCATGCCGAGCCATGGAACTCATTGGTGCCCGATCGTAGAGCGGCGGTCACCACGCCGCCGCCCACGCGCCCGTACTCCGCGCTGAAGTTGCTCGTGATTACCTTGAACTCTGACAGCGCATCGGGAGAAGGCTGCACCACCTGGCTTGAGTAACCCTGATTGCTGGTTCCGTAGGAGTTGTTATCCACGCCGTCCATCTGGAAGTTGTTATAAGTGCTGCGCATGCCGTTGACGTTGAACGCGCCCTCGCGCGGCGTTCCGCTGGGCGAGAAGCTGAGCGCCTGGGGAGAGATGTGAACGTTGGTGGCCAGCAAGGCCAGATTCGCGTAATCGCGTCCATTCAGCGGCAGCTCCGCGATCTGCTGGGTATTGATGACTTGGCCGTGATCGCTCGTATCGGTATCCAGGACCTCCGCCGCTCCGGTGACAGTGACCGACTCCGTCACCTGTCCGACTTGAAGCTTCGCGTCCACGCGCTGGCGCGCGCTCACGTCCACCTTGACGTCGGAGGTGGTGAATTTGGAAAAGCCGGGATGTTCAACCGTGATCGTGTAATTCCCAACCTTCACGTTAAAGAATCCGTAGTTGCCGGCTGCGTCCGATGTCGTTTTCGTTTCGATAGCGGTGTCCTGGTTCGTCAGGGTGACACTGGCGCCGGCGACGACCGCGTCGGCATTGTCGCGAACGGTTCCGAGCACCTCGGCCGTCTCGAACTGCGCGAGCAGCGCCAGCGGAGTCAATAACATTGCGATCCCCAGCCACAAATTCCTCATGTGGGACAGAGTATCGGGCCAATGCTGAAGGACGATATCAGTTGAGTTACATTCCTGCGACAATTCCGCGTCATGCGACTGTAAACCGTATCCGGTATCCTCAAAAGCGTATGCGTGTTGTGGGATTATTTTGCGTAGCGGTGTTATCGATGGCGCAATCCAGTCCACCTAAGATCCTGGTTCACGGCCATCGCGGCGCAAGGGCGCTGCGCCCTGAGAACACTCTGCCTGCGTTCGAATACGCCATCGCCCAGGGTGTGGACGCCTTGGAATTGGACATGGCCGTCACCAAGGACAACGTCCTGGTGATTTCGCACGATCCTTTGCTTCACCCGCCCGTATGCAGCGGACCGGTGCCCGAAGCCGTCATCCACCAACTTACATTGGCTCAAGTTCGCGAATTCGATTGCGGCAAAGTTCAAAACCCGGCGTTTCCGCGACAACAGGCCGTCCCAGGAACGCGCATGCCTACGCTCGATGAGGTATTTGCGCTCGCGCCTAAAGGCAAGTTTCTATTCAACATCGAGACCAAGATTTTTGCGGACCATCCGGAGCTCACGCCTTCGCCCGAGGAATTCGTTCGTCTGGTACTGGGGGTGGTGCAAAAGCACCACCTGGAATCCCGAGTCATTCTGCAATCCTTTGACTTCCGCACGCTGCATGAAATGAAGAAAGTCGCTCCGAAGATTCGGCTTTCCGCTTTGTATTCGGGAGATCCGAAGGATTTCACGGCCATCGCCAAAGAAGCGGGAGCGGAGATCGTTTCGCCTGAGTTTCACCTGGTGACACCGGAGCAGGTTCGTGCGGCACATGCGGCCGGCTTGCAGGTCGTGCCCTGGACCGCGGACACGCCGGAGGATTGGGATCGCCTGATCGCGGCTCAAGTTGACGCCATCATCACGGACGATCCTGCGGCTCTTCTGGAGCGTCTGGGACGCGGCCGGCGGGCGCCTTGAGACGGCTTGATTGCTCAACTTCGTGAGCTATAATTTGCTCGTGGAGGACAATGAGCAAAGAAGATTGCATTGAAGTCACTGGCACTGTTGTCGAAAAATTCCCCAGCGGCCTCTTCAGCGTTCAGCTCGATCAGGACCGCAGTGTCTTGGCCCACTTAGCCGGAAAGCTCCGCCGCAACCGCATCCGTGTGCTGGCGGGAGATCGCGTTACTCTGGAGCTTTCGCCCTACGACTTGACCAAGGGCCGAATCACATACCGCCACAAATAAATCCTCGATTTACAATCATTTCGCGAGTTTAGCGCTTTTCCTCCAGTCTCCCGCGCCAGGTCGCACCCCACAATTGAAAGCGAGAGGAGCGCGCCGCTTTGCCTGGTCCACTTATTCCGATACGGCCTCGCCGGCCGCCAGTTGGCAATCTATTCGACCAACTGGCAAACCGCGTGATCGGCCAGCCACAGGCGATGACGCAAATCGTGCCCTACGTGCAAATGTATCGCGCGGGCTTAGCCGCGGAAGGGCGGCCCGTGGGAGTATTCCTCCTGCTGGGTCCTACCGGTACTGGCAAGACCAAAACCGTGGAGGCTCTGGCGGAAACGCTACACGGCAGCGAGAAGAGCTTGCTGAAGGTCGATTGCGGCGAGTTCCAGATGGAGCACGAGGTGGCCAAGCTTATCGGCGCCCCTCCCGGCTATCTGGGGCATCGCGAGACCCAGCCCATGTTCACCCAGCAAAAGCTGAGTTCCGTCACCAGCGAAGGCTCGAATTTGTCCCTGGTGCTGTTCGATGAAATCGAGAAAGCCGCACCGAGCATGACGCGGCTGCTGCTGGGAGTGCTGGATAAGGCCGTCTTGAGGCTGGGCGACAATACCAGCGTGAATTTCGAGCGGTCTATGATCTTCCTGACCAGCAACCTGGGCGCCGCGGCCATGCGCAAGGAGCTTTGTCCGGACTTCGGCTTCGAGTCGATGGTACATGCGGCGGACGCCACCACACGAGGTGCCTTGGCGAAGCTCGCCAGCATCGGCATGGGAGAGGTGCGGCGTAAATTCTCGCCGGAGTTCGTCAACCGCATCGACGCCGTGATCACCTATCAACCCTTGTCGGCGGAGTCGCTGGCGGTCATTTTCAACCAGCAGATGGCCGCGCTCGAAAAGCACATCCACGTCCGGCTGGAGGAGCGCGCCTTTGGGATCGAGCTGAGTGAGGGGGCCCGCGGGTTGCTACTGAAGCTCGGAACCAGCGCGGAGTTTGGCGCACGTGAGTTGAAGCGAACCATTCTGCGCAAGCTGACCCAGCCTCTGGCGGCGCTGCTGGAGAGCGGCAGGATTCCGCCGGAATCGTGCGTGCGCGTGGGGTTGGCCGCGGACGGGGAGAATCTCGAACTGATCGTGGAGGAAGAGTAAACGCCGTGCCGGAACTATTGCAACTTCGCGGCTTCGGCTTCGATAGCCTCGTGGCCGATCAGGGGAGCTTCGATGTTCTCATGCCCATTCTCATTCAGCTTGACGGCGGCAGCACTGCTTTCAAATTTGATGCGGAAATCGGGGATGGTGCTGAGTCCCGGATCGATCTGTTCCCAGGCCGCGATGCGGTAGTCGCCCGGCGGGAGACTGGCGAACTTGAATTGACCGTTGGCATCGGTCTGGGCAGTCCTGGTGAAATCGGTAATCTCTTCCGCCGGAACACCCGGAGTCCACAGCGACACGAGCACGCTCACCGCAGGCATTCCATCCGTGCCATGTACGATTCCGCTGATATCCCCGGCGTTCGGCGAGAGAACGACGTTGAGCGTTCCGCCGCTGCCGGAAGTCAGGTCGAGAGGCGTCTTCAAAAGATCCAGGCTGCCGAAGCGGATGGATTTGATGTAGGTTCCCGGCGGCAGGGGCTGGACCTGAACGCGGTACACGCCGGGAATGATGTTGTGGATGGCGAACGTCCCATCGTCATTGGTCTGGGCGCGGCTGGCTCCGTTGTCCATCGTAATCACAACCGAGGGACGCGCATTAAAACCGGGCGGCGTGCCAGGCTGCTGGGGTTGCTGCGGCTGCGGCGGGGGGACGGGCCCTTCGGTCGAGATAGTTCCCGTGATTTCCGCGCCAGGCGCAAGCGACAGAACCAGGTCATCCACGTCGGCATTCCCTACCGTGATCACCTGCCGCCCTACTCCGCCCTCCCCAGGCCGTGACTGCATCGCCTCCAGGATGTAGACGCCCGGCGAGACTCGCTCGAAATCGAAAGAGCCGTCCCTTACAGTCGCGAACGGCTGGGGGCCAAGATTCGGGCCGTCTTTCGGAATCAGGCGCAACGGCCTGTTGGACGATGCAGTTTCGGCTGCGGGGCCGGCAAGCTTGCCTTGAACGCGAAAGGCGCGCGACTTGCGCATGCGGATCTCCGCGCCCCGCACGACCGCACCCGCAGTCACCTGGACCGCAATCGCCCCCGAGGGCTCGATGACGCCGGGATAGTAAGTGGTCACGTAGATTTCTTGAGGACCTTTCTCAATGGCGTCCCTCTGGCCCACCGGTTGAGCGATTGCCGAGATGTAGTAAGACCCCGCCGCGAGATTGCCGATGGCGAAAACCCCTTCCGCATTGGTCTGACCGCCGTTGGAAGGCTGAAGCCGTTTCTGTCCTCCTACGTAGGCCCATCGAGCGAGTTGCACGTTCACGTTCGGACAGGGATCGCCGTTCTCGTCGGTGATCTTTCCGGAGATCACCGCTTGCGGCGTCATCTTGATGGCGATTCCGGTAAGAGTTTGACCGGAGGTTAGATCGAGCACAGTAATCGGGCCGTTGGAACTGGCAGTGTAATTTGCCCGCAGATAACCGGCCCTTTCCGAAGAGAGATTGTAGCGTCCCGGCGGCAGGTCCTCGAAAGCGAAATTGCCCGCCGTATCGGAGGAAGCCGCGTATGCAGGTGGCTGAGAAGGCAATCCCGCTCCGGCGCTTTGCGTCCCGGGTTGCTGTGCCCGCAAGGTGAGCGTGGCGCTCTTCAGTGGCTCTCCTGCAACGCCCGTGACGGTACCGGAAAGGCTGCCGCGTTGCTGGGCCGTCCCGGGAGTTTGGGCGGCGCAAATGGCCGCAAGGATCAGCTCGAGGAGAGACACGTTCCGCATGGAATCACCTCAATAGCAATTCTGTCAAATCGCAACAACATTTTGACGCGCCCCGGCCGCGAACGTCTTACGCATCCTCATCCCAAACCCCAAGCTGACGTATACTTCCGGTATGGAAGTGGTCTTAAAACGACGCCTCGCGTGGGTTTTCTTCCTGACGTGTTTTCGCGGCATCGCCGCGGACGCGCCCGTCGTTTATCTGTGGCCGAACGGCGCCCCCGGATCTGGGGGTAAAACCGCCCCCGAGTCCGTCCGCACCACGCCGCAGGGCGAGCACATCCTCTCCAGCATCCATCGTCCTTCCGTGACCGTGTACCTGCCCTCGAAGGAAACCGCCACGGGAGCCGCGGTGGTGATCGCTCCGGGCGGTGGGCACAGCGAATTGTGGGCGGACCACGAAGGCTACAACATGGCCGCGTTCCTCAGTAACCATGGCGTGGCGGGGATCGTGCTCAAGTACCGGCTGGCTCGCGAGAAAGATTCGACGTACAAGGTGGAAGTGGAAGCCCTGGCCGATACGCAACGAGCCATTCGCCTCACGCGCAGTCATGCAGCGGACTGGGGCATCCGTCCGGAGCGGGTCGGCGTGATGGGATTCTCGGCGGGAGGTGAATTGGCGGCTCTGGCGGCTACTCGCTTTGACGGCGGTGATCTGAGCGCGCCCGATCCAATTGACCGCTTTAGTTCCAAGCCCTCGTTTCAAGGATTGATTTATCCGGCCATTCCGAAGGACATGAAACTTTCGAAGGACACGCCGCCGGCTTTCCTGGCGTGCGGCGAGAACGATCGCCTGGATATTTCGCAGGGGCTTCCGGAGCTGTACATAGCGATGAAGAAGGCCGGTGCGATCGCGGAGTTGCACGTCTACACGGGCGTTGGCCACGGGTTTGGCGTTCGCGAGAACACCAAGGGTCCCGTGGCCGGATGGCCGTCGCGCTTCCTCGAATTTCTGGACGCGCGTGGCTTCCTGAAAAGGTAAAGGTTACTTCGAGCCGAAACGGTAGACAATCCCCGCCGAATAGCGCAGATTATTCTGCACCTGGTTCACATTCGCGAAGGAGCTGGGAAGCTGCGTCATCAAGTATTCCAATTGAATTGGCTTGACCGCGATATGATCGGTTAGCCGGAAGTCAACACCGCCGCCGAGAGCGGCCGCGAAAGTATTCAGGCTGGTCCCTAGCATCGGCGTAGGCGACGCGGGATCGTAGGCGTTTGAGAATCTCGCTCCGCCCACCAGAAACTGCGCGTATGGCGTCACCCGAGATTTCCGCCAATTAAAGCGAGGCCCGAACAGATAGGTGAAAGTGGTGTTATCGAGAGGAAAGCTGCTGACGTTGCCGATGTGATTCGCGCCGAGATCCGCGACCAGTCCCACGACGCGGTTCAGATTGTATTCTACGAATCCTGAGCCTCCGTTCGTGCTATAGGAACCAAGGTTGCCGCCCGGATTCACGCGGGTGAATGAATAATCGAGACCAGTTTCAAATACCGGCGTCGTAACCTCCTGCGCATAAGCCCCAATGCCCGAGATAACGAGCGCCCCAATGATGATTGTACGTAGCTTCATAAAGGTTCTCCTTCCACAAAGTTTTTGGATCACAAACGCCTCCAATGGACACACCTCCGGCATACGGTTGTGCTGGAATCAATACCTCGAAGTTAGCCCCTGGCGCGAATTGTGCTTCTGCGACTTAGATGTATTTTGCAAACGGCGGGTTTCTGGCCGTTCGGCAAATCACGGAGATCGGAATGACGTGTCCTTATTTCCAGTCCGCGGTGAACACGTTGAACTCGTACTTGCTTTGGCCTTTGTAGCTGGAGACGAAGGCCATCCGGGTTCCGTCGGGCGAAAACTCGGGGAAGGACGTGAAGCCGCCATAGCTGGTCACCTGCTCCAGTCCGGTTCCGTCGGTATTGATCAGGTACAGCTCGAAATCGCTGCTGTCGCAATTGTGTTTGTTCGAAGCGAACAGAATTTTCTTGCCGTCCGGCGTGAAGGTGGGGGCGAAGCTGGCGCATCCGTAATCGGTAATCCGCTTGGCAGCCGAGCCGTCGGAGCGGGCCACGAACAGTTCCATCTTCATTGGCGCGGTCAGGTTCTCTTTCAGAAGCGACCGGTACAGATCCAGCTTCTCCGGCGTATCGGGGCGGTAAGCGCGCCACACCATTTGCGATCCATCGCGCGAGAACACGGCACCGCCGTCGTAGCCTTCAGCCTTGGTCAATTGCTTCTTGTCCGATCCATCTTCGTTCATGCTCCACACGTCCAGATCGCCTGAGGCCATGGAGGTGTAGATGATCCTGTGAGTCTTCCAGTTGATGGTCGCCTCGGCATCGTAGCCGGGAGTATTGGTGAGCTTCTTGATGATCTTTCCGTTGTCTTCGGCGAGGTAGATATCGAAGTCCGGATACACCGCCCACAAGTAACCCTTGCTGCGATCGGGTTTGGCGGGGCACGCCGCGGAACCTTCATGCGTTGACGCGTAGAGGATGTGCTTTCCGTCGGCGAGAAAATACCCGCACGTGGTCACGCCTTTCCCTGTCGACACCAGGTGCGGGTTGGATCCGTCCGCGTTCATGATGTATTGTTGATCGCAATCATGGCCATCGCGTGTAGACTGGAAGATGAGACGCTTCCCGTCCGGAGCCCAGTACGCTTCCGCGTTCTCTCCGCCATGCGTCAACTGCCGAAGATTAGCGAGCCGGGTTTTCACCACCTGGGTCTGCGCCTGGACTTGGCTGCGGCTTTCAAACACGAGAAGGAACGTGGCAGCCCCAAGACACAACGTTGTGCAGAGTAGCTTCCTCATAGGCGACCATTGTAATTGAATTCGAGAACATCATCATGAGACTCGGCATCGACTTCGGAACCACTAGAGTCGTCGTGGCGGCTGCCGACCGCGGCAATTATCCCCTGGTTCCTTTCGAAACCGCCGATTCGACGTTCGAATGGTTCCCGCCCTTGGTGGCTTTGCGCGGCGGTGATGGCACGGCGAGCGAGCGTCTGTATGGGTGGGACGCCTGGCACGCTCAGGCGGATTCGTCCTGGACCGTAATCCGCTCTCTCAAACGTTATCTGGAAGACGCCGGGCCGGAGACGCTGCTCGAAGCCGGAGGAGACGCGGTTCCGCTGGCCGACCTGATGCACGGCTTGCTGGGAGAATTGCACAAGCAGCTGGCCGCGCACTTCGGAGCCGGTGAAGTTCTCGAGGTCATGCTGGGCGTGCCCGCCAACGCCAATAGCAACCAGCGATTCCTCACCGTCGACGCGTTCCGGCGCGCCGGATTTTTGGTGCTCGGGTTGTTGAACGAGCCTTCGGCCGCCTCCATCGAATTCGGTCATCGCCAGAAAATCACGGGACGGATTCTGGTTTACGATCTCGGCGGCGGCACTTTCGACGCCTCGCTGGTGGAGCTGGATGCGCGCACGCACACCGTGCTCGCCACCGAAGGTATCTCGACGCTGGGCGGCGACGATTTCGACCAGGTTCTGGCGGAACTCGCTGTCGGGCCT
>Ga0070733_10001476_pt1 | contig 17498 bp, 16 predicted proteins | sample Coa_R1_9_FD_66450 | JGI IMG/M metagenome (GOLD analysis project Ga0070733, IMG submission 66450) | Surface soil microbial communities from Centralia Pennsylvania, which are recovering from an underground coalmine fire - Coalmine... | ecosystem: Environmental > Terrestrial > Soil > Unclassified ... | reverse complement strand
GGTCACGCACTTCTTCCAAATGGGCGGAGCGCAAGCCATCGCGGCGATGGCCTACGGCACAGAAACGGTCCCGCGAGTCGATCGCATTGTTGGCCCCGGCAACATTTACGTCGCCGCCGCTAAGAAGCTGATCGCGGGCGACACGGGCATCGACTTCGTCGCCGGCCCTACCGAAATCGTCATCATCGCCGCCGAAGGCAACGCCAGCGGCGCGGGACGGCGCCTTCCAGCTTGGATCGCATCAGACATGCTGGCCCAAGCCGAGCACGATGTCGACGCCTCCGCCATCCTTCTGACCACCTCTCGCGCGCTCGCCGAAGCAGTGGCGGCCGAGCTCGAGCGTCAGCTTGCCACGCTCCCCACCGCGGCCGTCGCCCGACCCTCCATCGACGCCAACGGCGCCATCGTGATCGTCGATACCCTCGATCAAGCGGTCGAGTTTTCGAACGCCCTCGCGCCGGAGCATCTCGCTCTGCACGATCCCTCGCTTCTCGGCTCGATACAGAATGCAGGCTCCGTGTTTTTGGGCCCCGCCAGCCCTGAGGCCGCGGGTGACTACGCCTCCGGCCCAAATCATGTTCTGCCGACTTCCGGCGCGGCCCGCCTGCGCGGCGGTCTCTCATCGGCCGACTTCGTCAAGGTGATCTCCGTTCAGGAATTGAAGCTCGATTCGCTCGCGCGCCTGACGCCCGCCATCACAACTCTTGCGCGCGCAGAAGGCCTTGAAGCCCACGCCCGATCCGTGGAAGCCCGTTCCCGCGGAGGCGGCAGCGATGATTAACCCCCGCTCCGCCGTCCTACGCATGGCTCCCTACTCTCCGCCCAGCGGCGGGCGCGAGGGCAAGCTGCGTCTCGACTTCAACGAGAACACCGTGGGCTGCTCTCCCAGCGTCATCGAAGCGTTGACACGATATCTCACCGCCGATCACCTCTCCATCTATCCCGAATACGCCGCCGCGATTCACGATCTCGCCGCCTTCTTCCGCGTTCAACGCGATGAGTTCACGCTCACCAACGGTACCGACGAAGCCATTCAGCTTTTGGTCAACACTTTCCTCGATGACGGCGCCGAAGTGCTGATGATGAAGCCGTCCTACGCGATGTACAAGTTTTATTCCCAGCTCGCGGGCGCCACCGTGCGCGAGATCGATTACCCCTCGGACCTTCAGTTTCCGCTGGATGTTTTCCTCGCCGCCATCCAGCCTTCGACACGAGCGATCCTCATCTCCAACCCCAACAATCCCACCGGAGGCAGTATCGGCCTCGATGCAATCTCGCAGATCCTCAAGAAAGCTCCCCAGGCCGTGGTGCTTATCGACGAAGCATACTTCGAGTTCTGCGGCATCACCGCACTCCCATGGGTTCGCAGTCATGGGCTTGGCGATTACCCCAATCTCTTCGTCAGCCGCACGTTTTCGAAGGTCTACGGCATGGCCGCGATGCGCTGCGGCTGTCTCTTCTCCAGCGCGGAGAACATTCAATGGGTGCGCAAGGCGCAATCTCCCTACAGCGTGAATGCACTCGCCGCCGTCGCCGCCCGAGCCGCGGTCCAGGACACCGAGTACGTCAAACAATATGTGGCCGAAGTGTTGCAGTCCCGCGAAGACGTGTGCCGCGGCCTCGATGAACTTGGTATCCGCTATTTCCCCAGTCAGGCCAACTTCGTCCTGATGTACTTGGGCGACCGCGCGATCCCCATTCGCGACGCCCTCCGTGAGCGCGGTGTTCTTGTCCGCGATCGCAGTTACGAAATTCCGGGCTGCGTCCGCGTCACCTTGGGAACACGATCTTCGACCTTTCGCTTCTTAGCCGACCTGGAGAGATTATGGACTCAATCATAGTCTTCGACATGGACGGCGTTCTCGCGGAAGTCACCGAATCCTACCGCGAAGCCATCGTGCAAACCGTCGAGCACTTCACCGGGCAGCGCATCGCTCGCGACCTGATCCAACAGTACAAGAACGCCGGCGGCTGGAATAACGATTGGGCACTGTCGCAAAAAATCGCCTCCGATCTCGGCGTCGAGGTCGAATATGGGGCCGTCGTGAATCACTTCAACCACATTTTCCTCGGCCGCAATGGCGCAGGCGACGGCCTGATTCACCGCGAGACCTGGATTCCCGAGTCCGGCCTTCTTGATCGACTCAGCCAGCGCCTCGAGCTCGCCATCTTCACCGGCCGCCTGCGCTATGAGCTCGACATCACGCTGGCCCGCTTCGCTCCCCATGTCCGATTCGACCCAATGATCTGCGCAGAACACGTCGCCAACCCCAAGCCCGCTCCCGATGGGTTGCACTCCATCCAGCGTATGAAGCCGGGCCGCAAGCTCTGGTACGTGGGCGACACCATCGACGATGCGCGCTCCGCCTCCGCCGCCCGCGTGCCCTTCATCGGCATCATCGCGCCGGGCCATTCCAGCCGCGCGGAGCTTACCCGGCTGTTCCAGCAGGAAAACGCAATCGCGATTCTCGAGAACGTCAACCAAATCGAAGAGGTCGTATAAGCGCATGAGACGTTCCAAACTCGAACGCAACACAAAAGAGACCCAGATACGCGGCAGCCTGCGCATCGAGGGCCGCGGGACCTACAACATTTCCACCGGAATCCGTTTCCTCGACCACATGCTCGAGTTGTTCACAAAGCACGGCGGCTTCGATCTCACCTTGCAAGCCGCCGGCGACCTGGATGTCGATCAGCATCACACCGTCGAGGATTGCGGCATCGTGCTGGGCCAGTTATTTTCTCAAGCTCTGGGCGACCGCCGCGGCATCAATCGAGCCGGGTACTTTGTCCAACCCATGGATGAAACCCTGGCCGTAGTCGCTGTGGATCTAGGCGGCCGTCCTGCCCTGGTCTATAAGGATCCCGTCAAGACTCGCCTGGTCGGCGACCTCCAAACTGAACTGCTGGAAGACTTCTTCGGAGGCTTCGTGAATCACGCCGGCGCGAACCTGCACGCCAAGGTTTTATACGGCCGCTCCAACCATCACAAGATCGAGGCTATCTTCAAGTGCTTCGCCCGCGCCATGCGCTACGCCTGCTCCAAGGACGCGCGACTCAAACAACAACTGCCGTCAACAAAAGGCCTGCTATGATCGCCATATTCGACTACGGCGCGGGCAATCTGCAATCCGTGCGGAACACTCTCGACGCCATCGGTGCCTCCTATAATCTCGTCCGCGACTCCGCCGGTCTGCGGCGCTCCTCGAAAATCATCCTGCCCGGCGTAGGCCACTTCGGCCAAATGATGCGGACGCTCGACGACTTGGCCGTCCGCGAAACTCTGGTCGAGCGTATCCGCGCGGGAGTTCCCTTCCTCGGCATCTGCCTCGGCTTGCAAGCTCTTTTCACCTCCAGCGAGGAAGCGCCCGAGGAGCGCGGCCTCGGCATCTACGAAGGCACGGTCAAGCGATTTCAAGGGCAAGAGCGCATCCCTCACATGGGCTGGAATCAAGTTACGCCGCGTCGTGAAACCAGCCTGCTTCGCGGGTCCGGCGACGCTCCGTTCTTCTACTTCGCTCACAGCTACTATTGCCCCGTGGTTCCCGCCACCGCCGCTACTTGCGATTACATCGTTCCCTACACCGCCGTTCTCGATCAGAACAACGTCTCCGGCGTCCAGTTCCATCCCGAGAAATCCGGCGCAATCGGTCAAACCATCGTCCGCAATTTCATCGACAACTAACATGCTGGCCAAGCGTATCATTCCCTGCCTCGATGTCACCGCCGGCCGCGTGGTCAAGGGCGTAAACTTCGTCAACCTGCGCGACGCGGGTGATCCGGTCGAGCTCGCCGCGCGCTATAACGAGCAAGGCGCGGATGAGCTGGTGTTTCTCGACATCACCGCATCCAGCGACGATCGCGGCACCATGGTGGATGTCGTCGCGCGCACTGCCCGCGAGGTATTCATCCCTTTGACCGTCGGTGGCGGCATCCGCTCCGTGGACGACGCCCGCCGCATCCTGCACGCCGGCGCGGATAAAGTCAGCGTCAACACCGCCGCCGTACACCGCCCCACGCTCATCTCCGAGTTGAGCGCCGAATTCGGAGCACAGGCCGTCGTCCTGGCGATCGACGCCCGCCGCCGGCAGCCCCGCGCCGTCCCTGCCTGGAACGTCTACACCCGCGGAGGCCGCCACGACGAAGGCACAGACGCCGTCGAATGGGCGCGCCGCGGCGAGGAACTGGGCGCCGGCGAAATCCTGCTCACCTCCATGGACACCGACGGCGTCCAGACCGGTTTCGATTGTGCTCTCACGCGAGCCGTTCGCGAAGCCACGCAGATTCCAGTAATTGCGTCCGGCGGCGCGGGCAAGCCGGAACATTTCCTCCAAGTGCTCAGCGAACCCGAGGATAGCGCCACGGGCAAAACCGGCGGAGCCGGAGCCGACGCCGCTTTGGCCGCCTCCGTTTTTCACTACGGAACTTACACCGTCGGCGATCTCAAACAATTCCTCGCCGCCCGCGGAGTTCCGGTGCGCCTATGATCATCCCTTGCATCGATCTCATGGACGGCAAAGTCGTCCAGCTTGTGCAAGGCCGCGATAAAGCGCTCGAAGGCGACGCACCCCTGGAGATGCTGCGCAAGTTTGCCGCCTTTCCCGAGATTCAGGTGATCGACCTTGACGCCGCTATCGGTAAGGGTGAGAACAGCGCGCTCGTCGAACTGCTCGCCTCCCGAGCCCGCTGCCGCATCGGCGGAGGCGTCCGCACTCCCGATCGCGCGCGCCGTCTGATCGATCAGGGCGCCCATCGTGTCATCGTCGGCACAGCCGCTTTCACCCCGGCTTTGGAACAAATCGCCGTAGAAGTCGGCCCCGAGCGCATCATCATCGCGCTCGATTCGAAACATGGAAAGATTGTCGTCAAGGGCTGGCGCGAGGCCACCGAGTTTACCGCCGAAGAAGTCATCGGCCGGCTCGAGCCCTTCTGCTCCGGCTTCCTGTGTACGTATGTCGATAAGGAAGGCATGCTTCAAGGCACCGACCTCGACTGGTTTCGCCGCCTGCGCGCCGCCACGCATCATGAGTTGACTGCCGCAGGCGGAATCACCACCCTCGAAGATGTCCGCGAGCTTCTCGCGATGAGAGTCCACGCGGCCCTGGGAATGGCGATCTACGCCGGGCGGCTGGATCTAGCCGAATTACAGAGAATCTCGGAAGGCATCGAATAGCGCCGCGTCTTGCGGCATCAAGTCCTCGGGATGCCATTGCACCGCCACGGCGAATCTGCGATCGCGCCGTTCCAGCGCCTCGACTACGCCATCCGCCGCTCGCGCCGAGACGATCAAGCCCTCGCCCAGCCGCCCCACCACCTGGTGATGCCGCGAGTTCACTGATCGCTTACCGGCGCCGAAAATTCCCGCCAGCGCCGAGCCCTCGTGAATCGTCGCATCGTGCAGCGGAATTCGGTGCCCTTCGATGTGTTGAATCAACGTGCCGCCGGCATGCGCGATATTGAAAAACTGCATGCCCCGGCAGATCGCCAGCACCGGCAGGTCTAACTCCAGAGCCTCACTCAGCAGCTTCCGCTCCATCGCGTCGCGTTCCGCATCCGGCTCCTCGGTCGAGGGATCGGCTTTGGCTCCATACGATGCCGGATCCACATCCGAGCCGCCGCTGAGCACCAGCCCCAGCCCGCCCAGCGAATCAAGCGGCGCGTCCGGCGTCACCAACACGGGATCGATTCCGGCGCTCCTCAGCGCATCCGCGTACGGTGCGATCCTCTTCTCATCCCGAAACACCAGTGCTGTGCGCTTCATCGTAAATCTCCCTGAAGCAACTCCTTTGGATCGTCGATCCAATAATCCGGTTCCCACCGAGCCATCTCCCGCGAGTCTCCGTAGCCCCAGCGAACCGCACACGTGCGTACGCCGGCGCGCCGTCCTGCTTCCATATCCGCCGGCGCGTCGCCCACCAGCAGACATTCCTCGGGACGCGCGCCCAATCCCCGCATCGCCGCCACGATCACGTCCGGCTCGGGCTTGGCTGGAAACCCGTCCGTGCCCTGCACGTGATCGAAGTACTGGATCAGCCCGAACTGTTCCAACACCGCGCGAGTCATGGGCGTGCCTTTGGTGGTGGCTGTCGACTTCTTCCCGCCCAGAGTCTCCAGCATCTCCGCGACACCCGGAAATACCCGCGTCCGCGCATGCTTCAACTCCGGGTAAACGCGCCGGTAATGAGCGATCATCGGGTCGATTCGCCCGGCCTCGAACCCGAGGTCGACAAACATGTCCAGCAGATGGACTCCGATGTAGCGCAGCAAATCTGCATCGGTCACTTCGGGACGTCCGTTCGCCGCCAGGACTATTTTGATCGCGGCGCAAATGTCGCGCGCCGAGTCCATAAGGGTCCCGTCCAGGTCAAAAACGTAGACGGGAAATCGCGGGATCAAGCCGCGCGGAGTCGAGCCGCGCGCAATCAAGCTGGTTGCGGCCCGCCTTCGAGAACGCCCGGAACCCGCCGCGGCGGCTCCGGCTTGATGACTTGCTGCGCGCCGTCGCCCGGAGGCTTGGGCTGGTTCACCGGCGTGAAGGGAGGAAGCTGTTTGCCTTCCACCAGAAGGCGCACTTCGCTCTGGTCAAGCACCTCTCGCTCCAGCAGTGCCATCGCGACGCGTTCCAGCGCGCCCGCCTGCTCCTCGATGATTTTGTGAGCCCTCTGGTAGCCCTGTTCCACCAGCTTGCGAACTTGTTCGTCGATGCGGATGGCCGTGGCCTCGCTGTAATCGCGATGCTGCGCGATTTCGCGGCCCAGGAAGATCTGCTCTTCCTTCTTGCCGAAGCTCAAGGGCCCGAGCTCGCTCATGCCCCAATCGCACACCATGCGCCGGGCCAGATCGGTGGCCTTCTCGATGTCGTTGCTCGCGCCCGCCGATTGCATGTGGCAGAAGATCTCGTCGGCGACTCGACCGGCCATGCCCACCGCGATTTGCGCTTCCGCCTGCCGCTTATTGAAGTCGAACTGATCGGTAGTCGGCAGGAATGAGGTGATGCCCAGCGCCATCCCGCGCGGAATAATCGTCACTTTGTGCAGCGGAGTTGCATCCGGAATCATCAGCGCCACCAGTGCGTGGCCGGCCTCGTGATACGCCGTATGCTTCTTTTCCTCGTCGCCGACGACTCGGCTCTTGCGCTCCGCGCCCATGATGACCTTGTCTTTGGCCATCTCGAAATCGTACTGCGTGACCACCTTGCGATTGGATCGCGCCGCCAGCAGTGCCGCCTCGTTCACCAGGTTGGCTAAGTCCGCGCCCGCGAATCTCGGAGTGCCGCGCGCGATCACCATCAGATCCACATCGTCGGCCAGCGGAGTCTTCTTGGTATGGACTCGCAGAATCGCCTCGCGGCCGCGAATGTCCGGCAGATCCACCACCACGCGCCGGTCGAACCGCCCCGGCCTCAGCAGCGCCGGATCCAGAACGTCGGGACGATTGGTGGCCGCCACCAGAATCACGCCTTCGTTGGACTCAAAACCGTCCATCTCCACCAGCAGTTGGTTGAGCGTCTGTTCGCGCTCATCGTGTCCGCCGCCAAGGCCCGCGCCGCGATGCCGGCCCACGGCGTCGATTTCGTCGATGAAGACGATGCAAGGCGCATTCTTCTTGCCCTGTTCAAACAGATCGCGCACGCGGCTCGCGCCCACGCCCACGAACATCTCCACGAAGTCCGATCCGGAGATGGAGAAGAACGGCACGTTGGCCTCTCCCGCGATCGCCCGAGCCAGCAGCGTCTTGCCCGTTCCCGGCGAGCCGATCAGCAGCACGCCCTTCGGAATACGGCCGCCCAGCTTCTGAAACTTCTGCGGTTCGCGCAGGAACTCGATGATCTCCTGCAACTCTTCTTTGGCTTCCTCCACCCCCGCGACGTCCTTGAACGTCACCTTCTTCTGCTGCGAGGAGTGCAGCCGCGCGCGGCTCTTGCCGAAGCTGAGGGCTTTGTTTCCCCCGCTCTGCATCTGCCGCATCATGAAGACCCAGAAACCCGCCACCAGCACGATGGGGAACGTTTGCAAAAGAATCGACATCCACCCGTTGCTGTTGTCTTTGTCATACTTCACCTGCACGTTGTTTTCCGTGAGCATGGTGATGAATTCGTTATACGTGGGCGGTATGGTGGAGTGAAACTCGTCCTTGTTCCGGTAATGTCCCGTGATGTCGCCGGTGGCTTGATTGATCACCACGTCCGCGACGTCCCCGCTCTTGGTTTTCTTGATCAGGTCGGAGAAGGCGGGCTGGTCCGGAGCGGTTGCCGGCTTGCGAAAAACGGTCCAGATCATCACGACCAGGGCCAGGATAATGAACCACAGGATTAAGTTACGGACACTTGAATTCATGCGTACTCCCACATTGAGGCTACTATTACTAAAGACGACGCAACCGGGCGAAATGATTCATGACTCGCCGTTTTTCTCTTCCCAAATCCACAACGACGCACCCGCTTCAGCCTCCCAGGCGAACTCGGCCGCGGCTCCAAACTCTCTGACCCACAAGATTTTGGACCCATTCGTAACGATCGGCCAGAAGCCCCTCTTCCAAGAGGGTATGCGGGCTTTCTGAAACATTTCCTGGATCTTTTGATCCCGTAATCGTCCCCAGGGACGGTAATGATCGCCAGCTCTCCACCCCCGCAATTCCAGGCGGGCAGCCGCAAGCCGCCCGTTCCATTTCAGCCTAACACAGCCGGCGCGCTGCGGTTTTTCAGCCACTTCGAAACACACCTCGGAGCCCGCCCAGCGGTACCTCCCGGGCACCTCCACGCTCACGGGCCGGGTTGCGTTCATAAGTTCCGGCCCCCGGCCCCCCGCAGTGAACCTCACCCAATCGAAGGATCGCTCCACCCGCAATCCCAGTAGCTCCAGGCATCCTGAACCCCGTGTGTTCTTAGCCAGATCCAGCACCTTTTCCACGTGCTCGAATTCCAGATTCCCAGCCGCATGCCGAATCAAGCGGCGCGCCACGGCCTTCGGCAGCCGCGCCAGATCTTCCGCCCGAAGCTCAAAGCCGCCCTCGGAAGCGACCATCAGCTTATTGGCCAGACGCGCTATCTTCGCCCGCCACCAGCGCTCCTCCTCCCCTGCCAGATCCGCTACATGCCCCAACACTCCCGCGATCTCCGGGTTCCATTCCCGCGCGAGCTGGGGCAGAAGCTCGTGGCGGATTCGGTTCCGCGCAAAACGGCGGTCCTGATTCGAGCCATCCTCCCGCCAGCTCATCGCCCTCGCATCAAGATACGCCTCGACCTCGGCACGGCTGACGTTCAGGAATGGGCGAATCAATCCCTCGCGAGTCACCGGCAGAATTCCCGCCAGCCCCGCCAGTCCAGAACCCCGCAGCAACCGGAACAGAACCGTCTCCGCCTGATCGTCCCGCGTGTGACCCGTGGCGATTCGATCCGCCTTGCCTTCGCGAATCAGCCGTGAGAAAAACTGGAGGCGAGCGCGCCGAGCGCGCTGTTCCAAATTGCCCCCGGCCTTTCCAACCGATGCCTCCTCGCGAAAAAACGGGACATCGAACTTCGCCGCCAATGCCGCGACGAAGCGTTCGTCTTCTTCCGACGCCTCCCCGCGCAATTTATGATTCAGGTGCGCTACCCCTGCGACCGTGACGCCCAGCCGTACTGATAGCTCGCACAAAACCGAGAACAAGCACACCGAGTCCGGCCCGCCCGACACCGCCGCCACCACGCGGTCGCCGGGCGCCAGCATGCTATAACGGAGCATTGTCGTGAGCGCCTTATCGAGTACGGAAGTTTTGTCCAAGACCGAAGCCTTATCCAGCGGAGACGCCTTCATTGTAAGCCTCGACGTCGGGACCTCCTCCGTGCGCGCGGTGCTGTACGATTCCTCCGCGCGCCGGATGGAAGGCTATGGCGCGCATTTGCCCTATCGCATTCGCACCACTCCGGACGGCGGCGCCGAGATCGACCCCGAGGAGCTGGCCCAGCACGCCATCGACTGTCTCGATGAATTACATCGCCAGGTCCATGCCGCCGGATTCCGCATCGCCGCGGTGGCTGGCAGCGCCTTCTGGCACAGCTTCTGTGGTGTGGACCAGGCCGGCAAGCCCACTCTTCCGATCCTGCATTTACTGGACACGCGCAGCGCAGCGGAAGTCCCGCGCGTCCCCGACACGCATGCCTCCACCGGCTGTGTGCCGCATTCCAGCTACTGGCCCGCCAAGCTCCTCTGGCTTGAGAAGCATCGTCCGGAACAGTTCCGCGCCACGCACCGCTGGCTCAGCTTTCCCGAATTCCTGTTCGAGAAACTCTTCGGCGAAGCGCGCGTATCCACTTCCATGGCATCCGCCACCGGCTTGTGGAATCAGAGCGGCAACAACTACGACTACGCCGCCCTTGCGGCTTTGCCCATCCGGCGCGAGCAGCTCGCCGACCCCTCGTCGATGGACCAGCCTCTCTACAATCTGCGGGAAGAGTTCGGTGGCATGTGGCCCGCTTATTCGAATATTCCATGGTTTCCCGCTATCGGCGACGGGGCCGCGAATCACATCGGCAGCGGCTGCCTGCGCGCGGCCGGGCCGTCGGGAGACGCTCAGTTTTCGCTCATGGTGGGCACCACCGGCGCCATGCGCGCGCTGGTCTCCTCCGGCGCCGTCATTCCCGCGGGCCTGTGGTGCTATCGTCTGGATCGCCGCCGCGCCCTTCTGGGTGGTGCGCTCTCCAACGGCGGCGAAGTCTACGCCTGGCTGAAGCGCACTCTCGCCTTTCCGAGGGATGCGGAGGCGCGTCTTGAAAATTCCGAGCCTGGTCAACACGGCCTCACCGTGCTGCCGTTTCTCGCAGGCGAGCGCTCCCCGTATTGGCGCGCCGATCTGCGCGGCGTCATCGCCGGCCTATCGCTCTCTACCGGGCCGTTTGAGATTTTGCACGCGTCGCTGGAATCTGTAGCGCTGCGCTTCCGGGAGATCTATGGCGCGATGTCCACAAGCCTGGGAGTTCCGTCGGAAGTCATCGCTTCCGGCGGAGCACTGCTGCATTCGCCCGCCTGGACACAGATGATGGCGGACACGCTGGGACGTCCCGTTGTGGCCTCGACCGAGCTCGAGGCATCCTCGCGCGGAGCCGCCCTGTATGCACTGGAACGTATCGGCGCGATCCCCGCTCTCGAAACCCTCCCCGCCTCCACCGGTGCCACGTTCTCACCTCGCTCGCAGTTCGAGCCGGTCTACGCCCGCCTGCTCGAGGAGCAGCGCGGCCTATTCGAAAAACTTTTTGGATCCCACACATGAACCCTGACATTCAAGAACGCGCCGCAAAGGTACGCCTGCTGCTGATGGACGTCGACGGCGTCCTTACCGACGGGCGCCTGTTCAACGTTCCCGGCCCCGATGGAAAGATGGTCGAGACCAAGGGTTTCGATTCGCAGGACGGCATCGCGCTGCAATGGCTGGAATGGCACGGCGTCCACACCGGCATCATCAGCGGACGAGTCTCGCCTGCCGCGGAGGAGCGCGCCCGCCAGGTCAAAATGCGCTACGTCTACCAGGGCCACATCGAAAAAATCCCGATCCTCCAGGAAATCCAGCAAGCCAGCGGCGTTCCCCTTGCGGAGATCGCCTACGCCGGCGACGATCTTACCGACATCGTGGTGATGCGCCGCGTGGGCCTGGCTATCGCGCCTGCCAATGCCCGCGAGGAAGTCAAGCGCGCCGCGCATTTCATCACTGCTGCTTCCGGCGGCCGTGGCGCCATCCGCGAAGTCGCCGAGCTCATCCTCACCGCGCAGGGACGCTGGACCGATATCCTGAAAAAATACGAGGTGGAGTAACACGTGGAAATCGGCATCGAAGTGTCCGCGAATGCGGGCCACGGCATTTTGCATCAGCTCACCGGCGTGATCGCCGGCCATCACGGCGACATCACCAGCGTGGAGATCGTGAACCCGCGCCTTACTTATTTCGAGATTGTAATTCCAGGCGATCCCTCCCCTCTCATTCACGCCTTGCGCGAGTTGCCCATCGTGCAGCAAGTCGTGCAGGTGGAGACCATGGAGAAGATTTACGGCAAGCGCATCATCATCATGGGCGGCGGCGCGCAGGTGGGCCAAGTCGCCTTGGGCGCGATCACCGAAGCCGACCGCCACAACATCCGCGGCGAACACATCTCTGTCGATACAATTCCGCTGGTGGGCGAGAAACCTCTTGCCGACGCCGTGCGAGCCGCTGCACGCCTGCCCCGCGTCAAGGCCGTGGTGCTGGCCGGATCGTTGATGGGCGGTGAAATCGAGCACGCCGTCCGCGAAGTCCGCGCCCAGGGCCTGCTGGTGGTCAGCCTCAATATGGCCGGCAGCGTTCCCGACGCCGCCGACCTGGTGGTCACCGATCCTGTTCAGGCCGGCGTCATGACCGTCATGGCCGTCGCCGACACCGCCAAGTTCACGGTCGAGCGTTTGACGAGGCGGGTGTTTTAGATCGGCAGGGACCAGCCGCGGCATGGGCGAAGATTCATAGAGGGGAGTTGCTGGAAGACTGGCGACTCTGCCGCGAGAATATCCCGCCGGCGAAAATTGAACCGCTGCCGTGAGTGGAGAATCGTATCCATGTATTGGGACGTAATTGAAGTGAAGCCGGAGCCCGGCTACTGCCTTTTTGTCCGATTCAAAGACGGACTCGCGGGGCATGTGCGATTGCGCCGGGAAAACTTGACTGGACATGCAGTTTTTCGAACAAGTGTTCGTTGATGACGGGGCAGTCGCGTGGCCCGGCAAAATCGATCTTGCTCCGGATGCGATGTACGATCAAGTTGCAAACCGTCGTGAAGGACAGCAGGCGACTGGTCGCATTCATTATTTGTAAACTCTCGCGTGATTCCGTCTCCTAACCGTCAGGAGAAATCCCAAGCTCCTCTACAGGAAGATCGAGGTGCCACGTAGTCAACGCGGGCCAGAGATCCTGAGGCTCGAACGTCAGACCAGGTTCGGGATCTTGATGATCTTCTTCTGGATCGCGTACTGCACCAGTTGCGCTTTGTTGTGGATGTCCAGCTTGCGCATCAGGTTGAACTTGTGGGCTTCGACGGTTTTGACGCTCAGGTTCAGGTCGCAGGCGATCTCTTTTACGGAGTTGCCCTCGGCGAGCATCTTCAGCACTTCCCGCTCGCGCGTGGTCAGTGTGGCGAAACGCGGAAGGCGGTTAGCGGACTTGATGCGGCTGCGGAAATCGTCGACCAGTTGAGACAGCATGCGCGGGCTCAGGTAGCTGCCGCCCCGGCACACATCGCGCACCGCGGCCACCAGTTGTTGGCTGGGGCTATCCTTCAGCACATAGCCGCTAGCGCCCACTTCCATGCCCTCGACCAGGTAATCCTCGTCGTCGTACATGGTCAGAAACAGGACCTTGGTCTCGGGCCGGTTCTTCTTGATCTGGCGCGTCGCCTCGAAGCTGCTGAGGCCGGGCATACCAATGTCCATGAGCACGACGTCCGGACGCGCTTCACCGGACTTATCCACGGCATCGCCGCCATTGGAGGCCTCTCCGACCACCTCCATGTCCGGTTCGGCCGAAATCAGCGTCCGGATTCCCTGGCGGAACAGCGTGTGATCATCCGCCAGCATGATTCGAATCTTGGCCATAAGTTTTCCCCGACCCTCTTCTAAGGAATTTGCGCAATACGGAGCACGGCGCGATCAGTCCCTGCCTGGTTCGAAGGTGCCCGCCTCACGTTTGCGCTCATTAAAGTCATCATTCTTCTGACCTACGCTGCCTCTTCCAAAAAGCCCTACACCGTTGTACAACCCTTACAGTCGCGCCTCTAACTTGGCTATCGGCAGTTCTATGGAAATCTTTGTACCTGTTTTAGGGCCTTCCATACGGCTTTCCACATAGAACTTTCCCCCTAACAGTGCTACTCGCTCCCGCATCCCGGACATTCCAAACGAATCCCGCTTAGCGAAAGCCTCCTCCACACTGAAGCCTATGCCGTTATCCTCGACGCTTAGCTTCAACCTTCCATCGGCGGTTGTGAGGGAAATATTTACGTGGGAGGCGCCAGAGTGTTTTCCGATGTTGTTAAAGCATTCCTGGAGCAGACGATAAGCGATAATCTCGATCTGTTGCGGTAAGCTCCCCATCTTAGAAAGTTGGAGCCGGATGCGGCAGGTGTGGAGACGCTGGAAGCGATTCACCAACTGGCGCAGCGCCGCACCAAGCCCCAATTGCTCCAGCACGGCCGGGCTGAGCGCGGCAATCAGACGCCGCATCTCTAGAATCGTGCGTTCCGTCAGATCGCGCGCTTCGCTCAACTTCGTCTTCCATTCGCCCGGGAGCTCTTGCTCCAGCAATTCCATTTGCAGGCGAATGCACAGAAGGCTTTGGCCGGCCTCGTCGTGAAGCTCGCGGCTGATGCGGCGGCGCTCCATTTCCTCCACGTGCAGCATGTGTTCCGCCAGACGCCGAACCTGTTCCTCGCGCTGAGCCAGATCTTCCATGAGGCGCTGCTTTTCGGCAGCCATCAGGCAGCGTTCGGAGGCGGCGGCCAGCAGTTCCTGCTCGCGGGGAAGCCATTCGTAGTTCTTGGAAAAGCCGAACTGCATGACTCCGGCGGTGCGGCCCTTGGTGGCCAATGGAATCGACCAGCAACAAGCGAAACGATCCTGCCATGATTCATCCAGGATCACGCCAGCGCTCACGGCGGCATTGTGGCCGTGCCCGTTCAGAAAGCGGGGTTTTGAGAGCTTCTTGATCAGCCCCGCTCGATTGGGCGCGATGAATGGCTCGGGTTTGGGCGAGGCGGCCCTGAGCACCCATTCCGTGGAACCCTCATTGAGCATGTACAACCGGCCGGCATCGGCGCGGCAGACATGGACCAGGGATTCCAGGAACCGGCGCAGCAGCTCTTCGAGATTCTTGGCCTCCATCTCGATGCGGAACAGTTCGTAAAACGCCTGAGTTTCGGCCTCGCGAACCTGGTAGTACGCGTTATTCAGCGTCAGGATGACGCAGAAGTGGAGCTGCTCGCGAACCCAGCGGAAATTGGCGTCTTCCTCTGGAATCAAGGCTTTAAGCGTAGGCGAGAGCACCAGGTCGTACTCTTCCAGCGCCTCCAGGATGGCGCTGGGCGGAAGGTTCAGTTTGGCCAGACGGCGGCCGTTGTATTCGACCTGCTCGATAAACTTGAGGGCGGGATGGCCCTGCGCCAGAATCCCCGCGGCCGCTCCTGGAGTGATGGCCGAAAGCGCCAGGCGCTGCCTGGGCTCGAAACCGAGAGTCCGTAGCCGATTCAGGAACTTACGTTCGATTTTCTCTGTATGCGGCTCCAGGATCACGGCCAGGCGCTGCAAATGTACGCGAAGCTGATCGCTGAGTACATCCGCGGCATCGGCCAACTCGGGCGACAATTGTCCCGTCTGCACAAGTTTCTATCGGCAGAATAGGGGCTTCTGTTTAGTACTCCGCTCAGGCGCTACGCGAACGCTAAGGGGCGAAATAGCCGACGATGTCGATAATCAGGTCGGTCGGGTTCCCGGTGACCACGGTGATCGCCCCGCCCGTTCCAGCGGGCACAATCGCCGCATTCGCGATTACGTCGCCGTTGGGCGAATTCAGCGTCGAGACGCTCGGGTATGGTTGTCCCGCCGGCCAAGTCGACAGAAAATCCAGCGGTCCTTGCGGCACCACCGTCATGTTCAATGCGTACGCTTGCGCGGTCGCCGGGATTCCGCACGCGCTGGATTGAATCGGGAAATTACGATCCGTATACGCCGCCAGGCTCGGTGGTCCGAATGGTCCCGTGAACGGCTGGGTGGTTCGCGTATCCGCGACGCGGCAGGGAGTCACTGCGTAGAATTGCAGCCCGCCTGCTTCCGCAGGCGCGAACTTCCCGTTGATATCGATAATCACATCGGTGGGATTGCCCACCACGACATCGATGTCGCCACCGGTTCCCGCCGGAACGATCGCGGCGTTCGCGATCACCGCGCCATCGGGCGAGTTCAGCGTCGACACGCTCGGATACGCTTGTCCAGCCGGCCACACCGATAGGAAGCTTTCCGGTCCTGGAGGCACTACGGTCATGTTCAAGGAGTAGGCCTGCTCCGAACCCGTTATGCACGGACTCGTGGCTATCGGGAAATCCCGCGTGACGTACGCGCTCAAACTCGGCGGTCCAAACGGGCCCGTGAAGGGCTGAGTGGTTCGCGTGTCGGCGATCCGGCATGGAGTGAGCGGGAAGAACTCGAGACTCGATGCCCCCGGCGGCGCGAAATACCCGTTGATATCGATGATCAAGTCCGTCGGATTTCCGGCGACTACAGTGATCCCGCCGCTGGTCCCGGCGGGGACGATCGCAGCATTGGCGATCACGCTGCCGTCGTTCGAATTCAGCGTCGACACGCGTGGGTACGCCCCCCCGGCCTGCCAGACCGAAAGAAAACTCAGCGGTCCGGATGGAACCACGGTGAAGTTCAACGAATACGCCTGCGCGGTCGAAGGAATGGAACATGCCGACGACGGAATCGGGAAGGTGCGGTAGGTATAGGCTGCCAGCGCCGGCGGCCCGAACGCGCCCGTGAAGGGCTGGGTGGTCCGTGTGTCGGCGATGCGGCACGGCGCGTGCGGATAAAATTGCAGAGCGACAAGGAAATTCGCCGCGACGGTCACCGGGGCGGCCATGGTCACGGTGGTCGCAGCGTTGGCCGCGTTCGCGACTGGCCCCGACCAGCTGGCGAACCCAAAGCCCGCGTTGGCCGCGGCAGTGATCGGGACCACTGAGCCCGAATCATAGAACCCGCCGCTGACCGGGGTCACGGTCCCGTCCGTTGGCGGCGCGGCCGAGATGGTCAACTGGTACTGCGTTTTAAAGCTGGCCGTATAGGTCGCCGCCGACGCACCAACATTAATCGAATGCGACACCGCTCCGGAGTCACTCCAGCCCGTGAAAACAGACTGCGTGCCCGCCACCCCGGTTTGAACGGCCGCGACCGCGATGGTGTGCGAGCCCTGCGCGAGACTGAACGTGTGCGGCGCAGTCTGCGCGGTCCCTCCATCCACGCTGGCGAGCAATCCCGCTGGACTCGTCTGAAGGGTGATGTTCGTGGAAGACGAGGTATTGATGACGATGTTGGCGCCGTGGCTTATCGAGCCCGATGCCCCCGGAGCAGCCAGCGTCAGACTCACCGCCGTAGCGCCCGGGCCCTTGATGGTCCCGCCGTTGAGCGTCAGGGCGCCGGTCGAAGTGTAGTCGAAAAGGGAGCTGTTCTGCCCCAGCCCGACGACATAAATGAAGGTGAGAATGCTGGTTCCCGACCCCGAACTATAACTGGCCGTCCCACTCGAGTTGAGAGCCAACTGCGGAGTGCCGGTCACCGTCACCGCTTCGCTAAAAGCAATCTGAATCGAGATGGAGGCGCCATACCCGTAGGTGCCGTTCGAGGTCGAGGAGCTGACGTTCGTGACCGAGCCGGATACGGATGAGTTCACAAGCGTGTACCCGATCACATCCAGCACGATGATTTCGGCGGCGGGAGAAATGTCCACTCCACCGG
>Ga0070733_10001472_pt1 | contig 17513 bp, 19 predicted proteins | sample Coa_R1_9_FD_66450 | JGI IMG/M metagenome (GOLD analysis project Ga0070733, IMG submission 66450) | Surface soil microbial communities from Centralia Pennsylvania, which are recovering from an underground coalmine fire - Coalmine... | ecosystem: Environmental > Terrestrial > Soil > Unclassified ... | reverse complement strand
CTTCTCCCGCGAAAGAAAGATTTCGTCTACTGCTTGGCGCTGCGACGCATTCAACTCCGGGTGGCGGTCTTCCGTGGCGATGCGCACTTGCAGCGAGACCAGCATGGGGTCACTGTAATCGCGTCTATTGCCTTCCTGCATCCGGCCAACGATCTCACGCTCCATGCGGACCATCACGGCGGTTGTGTACTGTCTGCCAGCGCCAACGTGCGAGACTTCGCGGAACTCTCCGGCCTCGATCCGGCGCTCGAACTCCTGCCGGACCTGGGCATAGGTAGTTTCTCCCATGCCGCGCACCAGCGCTGTTTCAAGGATCGCGCGGCGGTCCTGCACTGCCGATCGCTCGAAGACATGATCGCGCGCCCATGTCACGGCCTGCTTCGCCCGAACCTCTGGCTCCGGCATCTGGTATTGCCCATGTTGGTGCGCCTGTGCGACGACGCGGTCCGCCTGATGCCCGTACTGCGCGGCCAACTCGCGGTGCCGCTGTAAGACTTTTCCAGGCGACAGCAGTTCCTTGCGGTCGCGCGTGCGGTGGGCCGCGATCTGTGCTGCCGCGGCTCCGTCGATTCCTTGTTCTCGGAGATGGTCTTTGATCTGTTCACGCCTCGGACTGGAAGCCTCCAGATACTCCTTCGTGTAGCCTTTTACTTCCGGCTGTCCATGCTTGCCGCGCTCCAGATCGTAGTCGAGTTTTTCCAGACGCAGTGCCAGCTCGGATCGGTAGACCGCCGTGACGTAGCGCTGTGACACGAACATCTCGTGTGGCTGCAAAGCTCGCATCTGTTTCCCGTTTTCGAGATCGTTCTCGCGCTCGGTCATGTTGAAGATCACGGCATGAGTATGAAGCTGGGGGGCAGCATAGCCATCGACAGGCCGGGCAGTATCGTGCTCGAAGGTGGCGGCGATGAATTTTCCGGTCGTCTCCGGGGCATGAACATTGCCGATCCGCGCCTGCGTGTATCGTTCAAGCTCCTGAAGCGCCGCGCGTACACTCTCCCGATGGGCTTCCCGCACCCGATCATCGCCGCCCACAAGAGCGGTAAGCGATACCGACTTCGGCGCGGAAAACGTGGCGTCCCACCCGGCGCGATGCTCGGCGCTAGTCACCTCTCTGCCAAATTTGCCTTCATAGGTTCTCGAAACTTGATGCCGTACGAGCTGCTCTTCGGTGTGCGGATGTTGGCCTTCACTCAGTCGTGCAAAGTGTTCGGAGCCAACGCCACCTTGCAACCCCCACTGCTCGGCAAGCCTGCCTTGCCATTCGCTGTGGCCCTGCTGATCGCGGCTCCAGTAGTTCTGTTCCTGCGAGGCAAACTCCAGCGCATGGTAGGTCTGCGCCTGGCTGGCTGAGAGCGGTTTCGAGATCGTGAGCATACGAGCGTTCCTCAGTCATGAAGTAGTGTTCTTGCCAATTTGTCTCTCATTCGATTCCCTTCGCTTTCTCCCAGACGAACGCCTCTTTGGGTTTGGTCTCGGGCGCACCGCTGGTCGAACCATTGACGGTCGAAACAAAGAGCGCAAGCATCGGCTGGGTAGGCTTCTTCAGCGGATCGGAGGAAGCATTTGCGGGGCCTGATGGCGCTGGTTTCGGCGCGATCTCTGGCATCTGCCGCTGCCAAAGTCTCGGCAGTCTGAATCGGATTCTGCCCATGTTTGTCCTCCATCTCTGGATCAAACTCGGCCGAGGTGGGCCCCATTCGATTGTTTCCACATCCCGCCCTTTACGTGAGGGCCGGTTCTGCAACACACTCCGCACAGCGAGTAACAAAAGCAACATCGCGGCTACCCAAAGCAACGGGGGCAAGAGCGAAAAGCTTCCGGGAAATGGCATGGCACTCATAGCATACGAGCTCTTTCCTTGTTCTCGCGGGCGAAGAAGTCATCAAGCAGTTTGCGCGCCTGCTGAAGCTTTCGTGCGTCTGCCTGGTCGCGAATTTTGAGGACGGAATCGGGCGACAATTGTCTGCCTTCCGATGCCGCTTGAGAAGCTGCATGGAAGAGATTCAAGAGCGCGTAACGCACCGCCCAGACTTCGGACAATACCAGTTCGGCGGGATCAGCGGGCCGCCGTCGCGCAGCGCACAGAGCGGTCCCGCGCAGCCACTCGGAGAGAGCCTGTCCCGCGCTTTCCGCGGCAGCTTCTATCTCTCCTAGTTCTTCGGGAGTCAGTCTCGTGGCCGCGGTCTTGGTGCGGAAGCCGGGCTTCTCCTCCTCTCCGAACGGCAAACTGGAATGGGGGTTGGCTTGAGCGCGAGGATTACTCATTGGACGAACCGCCTTGTTGCACTTCTGCGCTTGACTCCGCTGCGATTAAATTGCGTAATTGTTAGTTCACAGAAAGCTCTTGTGCTTCAACGCGTTTACGTGATCGACGATGGGCAGCGCTTTGTCGCAAACAAACATCATCCGTTCTATATTGCAGTCACCCAGCGGAGACTAATTTTGTTGACGCAGCGAAAGTTAACCTGCGTAAACATTGAAACGCGGTCTGGCGACGCCGCAGTTCCCAACTTGGGGGTGACGTGTCCACTCTTCTTCCGGTGCGAAGCACCGCGCTTTTACAGCTCGCCATACTCCAGCGCCTGCGCCTCCCATGTATGGATCACTTCGGGGGCTTGCCAGGCGCGGCGAAACAGATTCCGAATTGACTGCCAGTGCTCCATCGGGAATCGGAAGGCGATTCCGTTCTCCCGCGCAAAGAAAAACACACCCCTCTGCTCGTTTTCCACGATCGCCGTGTGCGCGTAGAAGTAGTAGCCTTGCCATTGGCAAAGGTCCCGCTCCAAATCGAGACCCTCCAGCAGCCTTCGGAACTCCGCAATCCTCGGGTATCCAACCACCGGATACCGCGGGCTAAGGGTTCCGGGAAACTGCAAACGAGGGGAGAATTCATTCCCCTCTTCCCGCACAAGATCGAGGCGGTATTCGCCTTCTTCCAAGGACGGCAATGCTGGCTGAACCGCAAGCTCAAAATCCTCGTCGTTTGTCTCCGAAGGCACCTTCTCACGCAGGGGCTTTCGGTGAAGCGAATAGTGGCCGCGCGCGCACACCCGCCACAGGGCCGACCAGTGCGGCCAAAGCGCCTCGTTCAGCTTCTCGACATTCGAGAACTTCTCCTCGTCGAGTAGTGTGTAGAGATTCCGGACGGATAGAATCGGTTTTCGCCGCTTTTGAGCCGGGTTCCTCAGCATCTGAATGGTGCGCATAACCACCCGGCGCACGTCATCGCTTCCAATGTCGTCAACTTCCTTGGCCTCGACCTGTTTGTCCCATGGAAGCGTCCGCAGATACACAAAATCTCGCATCGAGTTCTTCGGTCTGCGTGCGATAGTGTAAGCTGCAAGAAATGCCTCCAGTATTTCGGCCAGGGACTCGTATGAAATCTGGCCTTGTGCGGTATTCATAAATGACTCTGCTCCCACCGCACAGTAATGGGCCACGAGGGTCCATTCCGCCAGCGAAAGCGGGAGTCCTGAGTCCGCCTTCCGGCGAATGCTCAGCAGGGAATCGGTCGGCTGACTGAGCAGGTCTACCAGCTCAAGGCGGTCGTCTCGGGCAGACTCAAGAAGCTGCTTCGCGGCTTCCGATGTCGAGACATTTTGGCCGCTCTTCAGGTACATGATTTTCTTCAGGGTTTCAAGCCTTAAGCGCAACGCCTCCGAAATGCGGATGGAGATCACTGGCTGCTGCGGTGTCGCGGCGTTGTCTACCATGAAGCCCCTTTCTGGATGGTTACAGTAAATAAATATGTAACGTTACGTGTTGACTCTACGTGTACATTTGCGATATTGTCAAGTGCGAGGTCATAGTCGAGGTGCACATTGCACGAAGCGATGCCCCAGCATTTGCATCCGATCCCATCGAACCCTTGCTTGGCGTGAGCAGAGCTGCCTATTTGCTAGGCATCTCGGTGAAGACCTTGCGTGACTGGATTCAGGGTCGTAGGATCGACTATGTGAAAGTGGGCACAAGAGTCATGATTCGGCCGGAAACCATTCGTCAGTTCGTGACAAGCAACACTCGACGTGCGGCAAGCTGATGAAAGTATTCAAACGCTCCGGAAGCTCGTACTACGCCTACAAATTCCAGTACCGAGGCAAGGAATACTACCGCTCGACTGGGACCGAAAACCGGCGTGAAGCAGAGGCTATCGCGGGTGCGGCGCGGGCTCGCATTGTTCGCCAGGCGGCTGGTCTCGAAAAACCCGAGCCCCAGCGGAAATCTCCCGCGAGTGATGAAACGTCCAAAGGCATTCCTACGCTGAGGGAGTTCCAAACAACTTTCGATGAGTGGGTTGAGACTGCCAAGGCGGAACAACATGGCACAGTTAAGTTTTATCAAGAGAGCTATAGGAAGCTACTCAGTTATGGTCCTTGGGCTGATCTCCCGCTCGACCAGATCGACGAAGCTCACATCGAAGCGTTCAAAGCTTGGGCTTTGAAGCACGCGGGGCGACGGCGTGACGGAAAACCTACGCCGGTGGGCAAAACCACCGTTAATCGCTATTTGGCCACTTTCCGCAAGGCGCTGCGTTATGCGCATCTCAAGCTTAAGTTGATCGCCAAGGTGCCGACGGTTGAACAGTACACGAAGGACGAAGGAGCCGAGCGTGAAACGGATTACATATTCAGCACGGCGGAATATACGCAATGGACTTCGCGTGCTGCCGAACCTTTGCGATCCGCTTCCATTCTGGCGCGCCACTCCGGTATCTGTCGTAACGAGATGCTAAAGCTGATGAAGGATTGCGTTCGCCTCCACTCGGAGCAGCGTGCAGATGGGAAAATCTGCGGAGAGCTCATAATAAAGCGCGGTCTGAAACGGCGAGCGCGAAAACGCAAGCTCGTGATTGATCACGAAATGAAGGAGGTACTCGAACGGCTTCTGAAAGGCTCGAAGTGCGACTACGTCTTCACGAGCCCACTAGATCCGACAAAGCCTCTTGGCCCCTGGGTGCTGGAGGAACAGATGGGCCAGGTGCGGAAAAAGATCAAAACTCATCCCGATGCCGGCCTGCACGCTCTGCGTCATACATTTCTGACCGTGGCCGGAGAGTATACGGACCCCTTTACGTTGCAGTATGTCGCCGGACACGATAACATTAAGACGACGATGCGCTACGTACACCCACGCGAGGCCGCAGTCCACAAGTTGTTTGCGCGACTGGCAGACTTGCAGCGACCGGAGGAGCGCATCGCGTGCATTAAGTCGGTGCAAAATCCGGTGCGGTTGGAAATGCCGTCACACGACGAACTTGCTAAGCTATTGATTGCAAGTAATTTACAAAGTGCGGAAGTGGTGGAACTGGCAGACACACCATCTTGAGGGGGTGGCGCCGAAAGGCGTGGGGGTTCAAATCCCCCCTTCCGCACCAATTTTAAGGCTGTAGATTGAATATGTTACAGGCAGCTACCTAATTTCGTACAATTATCGTACAATGCTCCCGGCGGGCTCACCTTCTCCCGGAGGCATTTATGTTGAGCGTATATACTCGTCACTACCCTCCTTGCGCGCAGTCAGATCCCTATTACAGACGTTGCCACTGCCCGAAGTGGATCATGGGCATGGTCGAAACGACAGGCACCTTCGTGCGCGTCAGCGCCCGCACCCGCGCCTGGGAGAAGGCGGAAAAGAAGGCGCGGCTGATGGAGGCGGAGGCGGCCGACCCCTCGCCGGCACGCATGACCGTAGAGGCCGCGCTCGACGCATTCATCGCAAGGAAGCAGGGCCAGCGGCTCTCGCACAGCTGGCTCTACAAATTTTCTTTGATGCAGCGTGAGCTGGTTAGCTTTGCGCAGGGTCGAGGCCTGACCTACATTGACGAATTCACAGACGACGAACTCGGCCTGCTCAGTCGATCCTGGAAGGTCGCACCGATCACTGCCCAGAAACGGCAGGAACGCTGGCACTCGTTTTTCTCCTACTGCGTGCGCAAACGCTGGCTGAAACAGAACCCCGTCGAAGAATTGGGCTCAATTAAGGTCAGACCGGTGCCCACTGATTATTTTTCGCAAGAAGAGTTTCAGAAGTTGGTGAACGTAACTTACGATCTGTCTCATTGGAACACGAATCCCGGACACCGAGTCCGGGTGCGGGGTCTTTTGCTTCTCATGCGCTTCGGCGGACTGCGCCTCAATGATGCGGTAACACTTGAGCGGGCGCGCCTGACGGAAGATCGCCTATTTCTGTACCAGCAGAAAACAGGGCTGCCAGTATACGTACCCCTGCCGCCTCACGTAGTCGAGCTTTTGCGCACGCTGCCGAACAGCAACTCGCGGTACTTCTTCTGGACTGGAAATGGGCTGCATTATCGTGCCAGCAATTGCTGGCACGCCAGTTTGCAACGCCTCTTCAAGTGGGCGAAACTCGACAAGAGGGCGCACCCCCACATGCTCCGGGACACCTTTGCCGTAGAACTGCTGTTGGCAGGGGTTCCCATTGACCAGGTGTCCATTCTGCTGGGACACGCTAGCGTGAAGACCACGGAGCGGCATTACGCTCCTTTCGTCAAGGCCCGCCAAGAGCAATTAGTTTCGTCCGTGGAAAAGAGCTGGCGACTCCAGGGATTGCGCCTCGTGAAGAAGCACGCTTAGCAACCCTCATCGTTTTTGCGGTAACGGTCGATAACTGTCAGCTTGCTTTTCGAAGCTTACGATGTACGCGATGAAGAACCGTTTCTGGGACGCGCAACGTACGATATCCGCGTTTGTGCAACTTCTCTTCCCTGCTCCAGCGGATCACGCCCGGTTCCCGTTCAAAAATCCTTCGAACTGTCTTCTCACTGAGCGCCCACAGTTTGGCGATCTCAATAACCGAGTAGTGCTTCTCACTAGCCAAATCGACAGGGCCCAAAGGTAACCCGACGGAAACCGGACGGAAGCCGTCTGATGGCTCTATTGGTCTTCTAGCGGAGTCAGACATGGTACAAACCCCAACCGCGGCTGGATATTAACCAACTTGATTCCACCCGTTAAAAATGTCCAATGAATTCTTAGGCGATACCTATGCCCAACAGGAATAGCTCGGGCAGAAAGCGGCTCAGACTTTGCCTTTGTTGATCGGGTCCATGAAGCAAAGTCCGCACCAGCGAGGACGCCAGCACGGGGGTTCTGGACGCAGCGTCCGGTGCAGATTCAGAACCCTCTCTGCTGCAATTGACTAGGTCCCAGGCAGCACACTAGAGTTCAGAGTTCAGATGGCCTAGAGCCGATTCTTAAATGTAGCGCTGGCGGAAGGACACGAAATGATTACGGATGAATTATTCACTTGGTTGCTGGCGCAGCCGGAAGGGCCGCAAATCGATTTCAAACGCGACCCATACAGACTTCAGGAAGAGGAGGGTCGCGCCGACTTCATCAAAGATGTTCTTTCAATGGCCAATACTCCTAGAGAAATTGATTCCTATATTGTCCTTGGCATCAAAGCGCATTCCGATGGCAACAAGGATCTTTACGGATTGGCGGCTTCATCCGACGACAATGAATACCAAAGCGCCATTGCCCCTAAAGTTCACCCGTGTCCGCGTTTTGTGTACGTGCCGATTCAGTATCAGGGTAAGAGCTACGGCGTGATAGAGATACGTCGAGAGCACCGTGGACCGTTTCAGGCTACGGTGGATGTTGGGAAAAAAGTTCGGCGATATGTTGTTTACTGGCGTCGAGGTACGACCAATGACGAGGCGCGATCCGATGAGCAAGAATTGATTCGTCAGTGGGTTCGTGGCGGTGTCTCGATCAAGCAGAGTCTCGAAATTCCCGACAATCCCTCTGCGCCATGGGACCGCCTACTGGCTGCCACTCATGCATTTGAGCCTAATCGAGTATACATTCTGGTGACCGGTCCTTTTCATCACGAGGAGGCCAAGCGGGCCATTGGATTGACCTCTGTTTGCTGGAGTTTAGTCCTTGACTTTGACCCAGAAGGGGCGGACGCGGGGCTTGGGGAAGTTCTTCAGCCCTTTATCCGGAAGCGTTGCTCACTGCATGAGGTGACGATTGGCGATAGACCTACAATACGGCCCTTCACATCCTGCTGTTGGTATTACGCACGAGGCTTGACTCGGCGTCCAAGCACGCTCGCAGGGCCTTCGTGGATTGATTGGAAGAGTAAGTATGGTCTGGATCTGCAAGATCAGCTAAGTGGACTTGCGAAACGTCGCGAGTCTTGCCCAACCACCATCGTAAGCATCTGGGATAGCGAGGAATATGTAGAGGCTGTGTTTTCTGCCGCGTTAAACGCGTTTGGAGCAGCAATCGACTTCGTTGTTGCGAGCCCATCCGCGGGTGTCGCGACGAGATTAGAAGACCGTTACGGTGCTCGATTGGTCAGCATTGAAGCCAACCACATAGGAGAAGGGTTGGCGGCTGCCTTCGGAACAGATAGTGAACCGCCGGCGGCCGGAGTGTTACTGCCGACCAAGAGCGGTGTGCAGGTTAGACTCAGCGCTGAAGATGAAAAGTACCTCGCGGAAGAACTCGAATTCGTGGGCACCAATGCTGGCACAGTTGCTGACGAGGACCGCGAGAGTTGTCTGGCCTTCTATAAGGGCAAGGAAATCACATGGTTCGAACTGGGCCTGCATTGTGATGTGGACCGCGAACACTCGGACCGAATTTACAGGGTGATACGTCAGGATTTGGGAGGAGGCGCGGACAAGCGCGCCCGAGGTACGACGCGGATCAACATTTATCATTCGCCTGGTGCAGGGGGCTCAACCGTTGGACGTAGGATGCTTTGGAATGTGCACCTTGAGTTTCCCGCGGTGGCGCTACGACAGACAATCCCGGAAGAAACTGCCCAGCGTATTGAACTTATCTACAAATTAACTGGCCTGCCCATTCTTATCTTAGTTGAAGGCGCGGAGATTCAGGAGACCGTTGCCGAAGACCTGTACTCGATCGTTAGAGCCCGTCAAGTGCCCGCCGTCTTCCTTCAGGTCTTGAGGCGTTTTACAAGTCAGGAGGAACGAGACCGCTCCTTTTTTGTTAAATCTGAACTCTCGACCGTGGAGTCTACAAGATTTGCGCACCGACTTGCCGAAGCAAAACCAGTCCGCAGAACACGACTTCTGGAACTCGCTGCGCAAGGAACCCGCGAAGAGCGGTCAGCTTTTTACTTTGCGCTGGAAACGTTTGAGGAGGAGTTCCAGGGACTAGAGCGATACGTTGACGCCAGGTTGCACAATGCAACCGAGGAACAGCGGAAGGTATTGTTGTATTTATCGTTTGCATACCACTACGGTCAACAGGCAGTCGCTTCCGGTGCGTTTTCGTCCCTCCTTAGTCTTCCTGAGTCGGCACATGTTGATTTCGCCAAAGTTTTGCCCGACCACATGAGGCAGCTACTTCGGGTTGCATCTGGCAATCAGTGGCGACCGGCGCATGATCTGATCGCGAGAGAGGTTATCAAACGTATTCTGGCACCAAATACCTCCGATGATCGCGTGTGGAAGCAGAATCTGTCGACTTGGGCGTGTTCGTTTGCTCAATTCTGTAAGGGCGACGATCCCAATCCGAGTGCCGACTTGCTTACCGTTATCTCAAGATGTTTTCTCTATCGCGATGATCGAGATCCTCTGGGAAAGGAGTCTCCTGAGCAGGTGAGCGGAGGACATTTCTCGCAGCTGATACAAGACATACCGTCTACTGAAGGCCGACTGACAACCCTCATCAAGCTCACAGAGCTATTTCCTCTGGAAGCGCACTTCTGGGGCCACTTGGGGCGGTTCTATTCGATTGAGATGCGGGATTTCGAGAATGCGATCCATTCTCTCGATGAAGCGCTTCAACTCGATCCTGAAGACCACGTTCTTTATCATATGAAGGGAATGGCTCTTCGGAACCAGGCTTATGAGCTGATGCAAAACAAAGGAATGCATCCCCCAACAAAGAACGACTTGGAACAGTGTTTGTCAATCGCCGCGAAAGCAGCCGAGCAGTTCGACATTGCGCGACTAAAACAGCCCAACGATGAGCATGGCTACGTAAGCCATATCCAGATGCTGTTTCGCCTCGTTGAATTTGCAAGAGTCGTATTAGGAGCTCACTCCGGGCAGGATGTCGTGATCAGCCCATACGTTGACAAATCAGTCCGTGAGAGCATTGATGTGGCCGAGGATTTGCTGGAACAAGCCCGAAAACTTCGTGAAGGAGAAAAGCAAAGCTCTCATGTCGAGAAATGTCGTGTGCAACTCGACTCACTGTACGGCAACTTCGAATCTGTCTTGCACGGCTGGAACAATTTATTGGCTCGACAAGATGTGTATCGACCGACTATTCGTCGGCAGCTCGTGTATGCGTATGTGGCGCGACGTGAAAGACGATGGGATCGCCTATCCGTTAATGAAATCGCGCGCGTCGTCGAACTACTTGAGCAGAATCTGATCGAGGAACCGAACGACCGTAGAAATCTTCGGTTATGGATGCAGGCCGTCAGAAGAGCACAACCGCCCAGATCTATCGACCAAGTAATAGAACGAGTCTCCTACTGGAAATCGAACAGCTCTGAAATTGATGCAGTATATTACCTCTACGTCCTCTATTCGCTAAAGGCGTTGCAAGGATTTTCTCTCTCCCTAAGCCTGATGACCGAGAACTTGGAGGAGTGCCGCAAGAGGAGCCGGCTAAGGCGGACCCGAACGGGATCATTCGAATGGATTGGCCTCGGTAACGGACTTGCGCAGTTGGTCCATTACTCAGAACTCGGTAGCTGGAACTCCGACCAAGACTTCTGGGGTAAGCCCGAGAAGCTTGCTCGGCTCAAGGGAACGATCGTTTCTATTTCCGGTCCCGAGGCTGGCTTAATCGAGGTTGGTGCTGGCGTTAAAGTATTCTTCGTCCCCGGCAAGTCTGGGCACTTGCGTGGGAGGGATGAGAACCGGGCTGTAGAGTTCTTTCTCGGTTTCAGTTACGACGGGCCGCGCGGGTGGGAAGTAAAGAACGCCTAACGATGGCTAATGCCGGGTGGATTCTAAGAAATAGCCTCGGACGCCACGCGCTTCGTGCTGGCGATGCTTGTCCCGTCAACGGCGCGGCGGACCTATTGCCTTTTTCATGCTGACAACTCGTGTCGACGGCGCGGATTCAATCGGCGTTGGTGGACGGCGCTGCGGTGCATATCTGCGGAGGAACGACCTGGCGAACTCGTTCGCCAATCGTGAATCGTCGTCCTTTCTCATAATCACACACGTATTGAAACACAATGACTCATCCGAAAGAGGCTTTACCACTACACCGTCAGCGCGCCAGCCAAGGGCCATAGGTTTGGTGAGGATGGCCACGCCGACGTGCTCAGATACCAAGTGAATCGCCTCTTGTGGCGTAATAATGTCGTGTGCGCGCTTCGGAGCAATTCCCTCACGTCGTGCCGCGTCCATGATTGCGTCATGAACGACTGGGTGAACTCGGCGCGCGAACAGAATCCATTCATCTTTTCCCAGATCTTGGAGCGCGAGGCGTTCTTTTTGGGCAGCCGCGTGGCCGTCTGGAAGAGCTGCATACAGCGGCGTCAGAACAAATGGCGCGGCCTCGATCTGAGAGTCCTCCGGCGGTGCTGTCACTAGGGCCAGATTCAGTTCGCCGGCTAGAACACTGCGGACCAACTCGATTGAGAACTGACTCATCAGTCGAATAGCGAGCTTGGGGTACAGTGGGAGACGAACTGCAAGAAGGTCCGAAACCCAGGTTTGATCGGCCTCGTGGGAGTGTCCAATCGCCAAAAGGTTGTTTGCTCCATCATGGGCTGTACGAGCAAGATGAACAGCCCGCTCGATATGCAAGAGCGAAGAGCGAGCCTCTTCTACAAAAACTCGCCCAGCATCCGTGAGTTCCACGCGGACAACCCGTCGATTGTCGCGAGTGAAGAGGCGAAATCTATGCTCTTTTTCGACCTCAGTGATCTGTCTGCTGAGCGCGGATTGGGTGATACGCAGCCTGTCCGCGGCGCGCGTGAAGTTAAGTTCCTCTGCCAAAACAACCACTGCATGCAAATGCCGCACTTCAATCCTGGGAGACACGGTTTAGACCTCTCCGGGCGTAGGACGGATTCTTCACTCTCTTCGTCCTGATTTACGCCCTACATCTAGTCAAGGAACCGGAGGGAAAGAAAAAGTATTAAAAAGAAATTGTTGGACTCAGGCAGGTTTGAGTGGTCAGAACCCTTGACAGCCGCTGGTTCTGGATGGCACGCTTCTTGTCATCTGGCCATCTAAATTATCAGTCGGGTTGAGGCCCTCCCAGATGTCCAGCCGCGAGTTGGGCCCAGAATGGGTTCTTTCAAGGTTTATCTCTCCCGTCGGGGCTGCCCAAGACGAGATCAGTGAATTGGTCATCGTCGCGCGACGCCTTTGGCCGCGCATTCAGAAGTATGCGCGTAGAGAGCAGCCGGAGAAAAACTATGACGAGGCGCTGGGTTTGGCCACGGAGGTATGGGAGGGTCTGTTGCAGTCTGTCGCGAAAACAGTCCAGCGATCCAACCGGAAAAACTGGCGAATAAAGAACACGGAAGCCTATCTTTTCGGCGCGTTCCACCACAGGTTCAACCGTGCTCTAAAAAAAGAGCGCCGACAACGCGAGATAATACAGCATCTCCCTTCGAGCGGTGATCTGGAGCGCTTACGACAGGCCCATGATTCAAAAGTCGTGCACGATCTGGAGCAATCGATCCAGGTCAACGAGGCCGTGCGGAGGATGGATGATTGGACCCGCAAGGTATGGGCGGCTCGGCAGTACGGATACTCATGGAGGGAAATCGCGGTACATCTGGGCCTGACGGAACCTCAGGCCAAACTTCGATTTCGTTATGCAATAGGCAGGCTGCGTGCTCGGCTGGGCCGCGCCGCGTGACTGCTGCATTGCGGAAGTTGGATTGCATCGATCGCGGTAAACTTGGCGTGTGTTTGTGCCGATTTCAACTGAGAGCAGGCGAGTTCTGAAACAGCAGGAAGAATTCAACGTAGAAGAAAAGCGGATATTGGATCTGCTCAGTAGAGGTTTATCCCAAGATTTTCCAAACCCGCAGCGTGCCGGGTGCCCCGATTCGGCGATGCTCAAAGGCATCGCCCTTCACAAGGTGCCACTGGCAGAAGCAGACCCTTGGCTAGACCATTTCAGCTCATGCAGCCCGTGCTTTCAAGAGTTCACACAATTTCGTAAGCAGGCAGTTGATGGGCGCCGTCGTGCGCAACTCTGGCTAGCTGCTGCGGCGGTCCTTCTTTTCGCGGTAGCGGGATGGCTATGGGTGCGCACTCAGCCGTCTGTGCAAACGGCCGCAACTGTCGTGTTAGATCTTCGTGAACGCTCAGTCGCTCGCGGGGAAAACTCGGCAGAAACAAAGCAGATTGCTCTGGAAATACCGCGAACGGCCAAGCACTTAGTGATGGACTTGCCGATTGGGAGCAAAGAGGGAAGTTACGATCTGGCGTTGCTGAATGAGGCTGGAGATGAAGTCTTGCGTGCAACGGGCACAGCGACGTTAGAGAATCAGATCGTCATTCTCCGTGCCGACATTGACATTCGCAATGTTAGCCCTGGGTTTTACCTTCTTGGTCTGCGCCGACTTGGGCTGGAGTGGAGCCGATATCCGACTCGCGTCACTTGAAGCCTCAAATCGAGACTGCTAACACGATCCGTTGACAGGGCAGCCTGAGAGAGGAACATGGTCTTGTGTCTAGAGGACGCTGTCACCGTATTGAGCAAGTGGAAGGACGATTCTACTCAAATCCTCGTAGTCTCTGAAAGCCCTTTCCAGCAATCACGTCGGGGTATCCTTGAGCAAGGCATCGATTGGGCCATAGGCCTGCAGGGGAAAGTGTCGAAGGTCTCAGTTAATCCTGATACGAAGGGAAACAAAGCTGGAACGGTTGTGTTTGAGACGCCCGGCAGTACTTTGTCGCTCTCCATCGGCGGTGGTTCCTTTGTGTACGAAGAACCACGCGAAGCCAAGCCAGTTATACGAGAAGAAGCTTAGTCTACGACCGTCTCGGCACGGGCGACCGGGCAAGGGGTTTTACGACCTTGCAAGAGAACTCAGCTTCGATGTCTCTGACCGGGAAGCCTTTTGGGTTTCCGAGTTTCGGAGAGTGACGGAGTACTGGAGGAATCATCCTTGAAATACGCCGCGCTGCCTCCGCGCGGCACGCCCTTTGAACAGCGAAAATTCCGCAGCAAAACTGAGATGAACGTGACTTCTGGAGTGGAGGGCCTATGGCCAGAGCGCTATCGAGGATACCAATAACCAAAGCGATGCTGGATGACACACTCAGGGAGGTTCTCCGCAACGCTGCGTCTGATCGAGAGATTGCTGAGAAATGCTTGGGCGACCCGTCACACCATAAGACGGTCAGCGACATCCGAACGAGTCACGGATTTAAGAAGGATCGCAAGACCGGCAAGCTGGTCCCCTCAAAACCTAGAGGGTCGAGGAACTGGGAAAACAGTTCCATGCCGTCGCCAAAGTGAGAAACCTCTAAAAGGACCTCGAAATGTTCTTTGCAACTTAGAGGCGCTGAACGGCTCGCTTGACGGAAGAATTAGGGAGAGAGCCGACAGTTGTAAACTCAGCATCTCCCAGGATGGACCGTGCCGGCTTGATCTTGGTTACCCGAAAAGATCGATGATCCCATCGAGTTCGCCGCGCATCACTTTCAGTCCGGCCCTTACCGATACCCAGGAGACGGCACCGTGATGAGGTGCGGGGATCGTGACCGCGATGTTGGCGCCGACAATCACTGCCCCGGCTAGAACCGTCGCGCCCTTCCAACTAAGCACCCAATCTACGCCCCGTCGAATGCTACCTTTCCGTTCCTTGCAGATCAGGTTTGTGGCGATTGCGAGTCGTTCTTGGAGCACTTTGAGGCTGTCGTGCGAAGGGCCGCCTTCCAACCCTTGCGCCAAGTTCAGGGCTCCATAAACATTGCCGATGATGGGCCCCGTCCGCGACGGATCAATTCCAAGCTCGGCGAATATCTGCTCTTCTTGTTCTACAAGGCTGGCTAGCTCACTTAGAATCCGCTTTTCCTTCTCCCGGTATTGAGCCAGCGTCTCGGTAGCATCCTTGACATCGGCCCAAAATGTCCCCCTCTCCTTTAGTAGCCAGTTGAACTCGTCGCAGAGAATTCGCGCTGCACCACGGGGTTCTCTCTTTTCCAGAGCCCCACTAACGTTTTCATGCGCCTTGAGCAACCTCTCCACGTCTTCTGGGGTGATCATGTCGTATGCCTCGTTTGACCGGAGTAATTAAGAGAACAATGATATACCGCATGTGGTCTGTTAGTACTGTGAACGCGGTGCAACTCGTCTTTCCTGGCGTTACTGTTCTTTGCGCTTACAACTCCTGAGCGAAGAAACACTGGCAAGATGTTGATGAAAGGTCTGGGGTTTTTCGCAGTATAATAGCGGCAATCGTCAGCCGCTCTTCGTCCCCGGAGGTCTGCCATGCACATTCTGGTTCCGTGGAAGCCAGTCGTTCTCGTGTGGGGATTGCTGAGCGCGATGATATTCTTTGGTTTCCTTGCATCGTCGGTACTTGAAGGAAAGGATCCCTTCGCGCCAGGTGCAACCATCACACAGCCTTCATCGGTGAAAGCGGGTGCTGCGCAAGCGGGGCGACAACCTAAGCACTCCCAAAGACCGGCTCGGACTCCGAGTCAGTGAGAGCTCGGAGATGTCTTCCGGCTGATTTGTTTGCTTAGCCTTTTCGGTCACGTCCTCGCGTGGTTTACCTTGCCCAATATTTTCTCCAGCTTTTGCTTCAATATGACTTCCGCGGGAGAACGTCCTTGGCGTCCCAGCCATGACACAAAATCCTTTATTTTGACTTCGTGCTTTACGGGTGGCAGCTGGACAAGAACGGTCACCGTTGCAAACCCCTGACCGATCTCTCCTACCCAGTTGTCCTGCTGCAACGCGGCGAGAGCCGTGGCGATCGCTTCATAGAGAGTCTCCGCGGTAACCTCTATGGAGTGCTCAACGTCTCGAAGATCCCTGACCGCAACCGTGCACGTTCGAAGAACCACGTGCAAGAGCGTAACATATTCGCGTTTTGTTCGCCAGTGCGAGCAATCGCGATCCTACAAGCCGATTTGCGAGCAGTCCAAGATCGCCGCGCGACCTTTTCTTATTTTTAGTTACGAAAAGCGAACAAGTCGCACTCGCCACATCTATGACAGCGCACCTTATTACAGGGTTTAGCGCAAGTGTATCGCAGTTCTGTTCTGTTTTCGTAACATCCTGTTGACCTGCCCCCAGCTTTCGTTCACGTAAGAATACGACAAGTTACAACTGCCCTATCTCCGGTTTGAGCGGGGATGGGGGTCTGGGGCAAGGGGCCGGCGTTTGAGGCCTCTTGCCCCAGTTCAGCTCTATAGAAGTTCGCCGCCTGAGCTGCGGCAAATTCCTTCGGTGTTTTGTACCCCAGACTACTGTGCGGTCGTTCCTCGTTGTACTCCGTCCGCCACGCCGCGATCTTGCGTCGCGCGTCGAACAGATTCTGAAACCAGCTCAGATTCAAACACTCTTCCCGCAGCCGTCCGTGAAAACTTTCGACTCGCCCATTCTGCATCGGCTTTCCCGGCTGAATGTGCACTAACTCGATCTGCCGCTCCACGCACCACGCCAGAAAATGCCGACTGGTGAGTTCCGGCCCATTGTCGCAGCGGATCGCCAACGGCAGTCCGCGTTCTGCCACAATGGCTTCCAGCACTCGCGTCACTCTTCGGCTGGCGAAACTGGTGTCGACTTCCAACGCCAGACACTCTCGCGTGTAAGCATCCACCACGCTCAGCACGCGGATGGTTCGGCCGCACTCTACCGCGTCGTGCACAAAGTCCAGCGCCCACTCCTGATTGGCCGAAGTTCGCACCACCAGCGGCTTTCCCTCCCGCACGCAATGCTTTCGCTTCTTCCGCCGGATCGCCAATCCCGCCTCCCGATACACCCGATGCAACCGCTTGTGGTTCACGTGCTCTCCGCTTCGTTGCAACAGCACCTGCAGTCGCCGATACCCGAAGCGCGGCTTCTCCCGCGCCAACTCCACCAGCTTCGTCCGCAACGGCTCATCCGTTCGCAGCGACCGGTAACGATACGTCGTCACCGCCATCGTCATCAGTCGACACGCTCGCCGCTCGCTGAAGGCATACTCTTGCTGCACCTGCTCGATAGCTGCCTTCAGCGCTACGAGCTCCAACCGTTTTTTCGGATCACCGACTGCAGTGCTTCCTTGTCCAGACTCAGATCCGCCACCAGCTTCCGCAGCTTCGTGTTCTCATCCCGTAGTTGCTTGGCTTCCTGCGCCTGGCTCACATCCATCCCACCGTATTTTGCTTTCCATGCGTAGATCGTGTGTTTCGATACCCCTGCCTCTCGCGCCACGTCTTCCGCTTTACGTCCCGCCTCCAGTTGTTTCAACACTCCGATAATCTGCGCCTCTGTGTGCCTGGTCTTCGACATACCCGCTTCCCCTTTCCTTCGCTGAAATCATACTCAGCTTTGTGCCGAAAACGGGGACCAGGTCAG
>Ga0070733_10001471_pt1 | contig 17516 bp, 12 predicted proteins | sample Coa_R1_9_FD_66450 | JGI IMG/M metagenome (GOLD analysis project Ga0070733, IMG submission 66450) | Surface soil microbial communities from Centralia Pennsylvania, which are recovering from an underground coalmine fire - Coalmine... | ecosystem: Environmental > Terrestrial > Soil > Unclassified ... | reverse complement strand
ATGTAGTCCGGATCGGTCATGCTGCGGTAGGGAGCGTTCACATCCGCCGGTCCGGCATAGAGCATCACCGGGTCGTCGCTTAAGCTGGTTTTGAAAATATGCTGGCCGTTTACCCGGGACACGACCTCAACTTTTTCCGGAACGAAGACCGTTGCTTCCGAGCATTGCTGCGGATTCTGGCAGTACTGCAGAGAAAAGCGCTGAAAACCTGCGGGCGCGAGCGAACCTTCGTCGTCCAGCTTTGCACGGGCGGTTGCGCTGGATTGCCGGCTTTTCCGGGCCAGGTCCGCGATTGAAGGAGACTGTGCTTCGATCATTGCGGCCCCGCCCACAACCGGAGTCGAGGCCGAACCGGACAGGGCCACCGGTCGGGGATGATTTTCGGACGCAATCGTGGCTGGATGCACCACGACGTCTTCCTTGAGCTGAATTGAAGGATAAATGATCTGTTCGCACACTTGAGCGGTGGTACGCTCGTCGCGGAAACGCAGATTTTGATCGGCCATGGCCTTGCGAGTCTGGTCGGCCGACATCAGATGATGATTGCAGTCGAAAACGCCGGTTCGCGTAATACCCACGCATTGGAACTCGTCGGGACTGACGCACATAACAGGAATCAGGCTGCTGGATCCGACAATGACGATCATCGTCCCGAATACTTCTTGCCCAAGGACGATGGGTGTTCCGTTCCAGTAGCAGTGAAACGCTTTGTGCTCGCCGATCTTAGTGGGAGAGCAGGAAGGATGATCCCCATGGAGAGCGGCGTACTGGCGTACGATGTTCTTAATTTCGATATCGGATGAATTTGCCGGAATCGGAACTGGGGCAGCAGCCAAAACCTCGGTATTGGTTACGCCGACTTGCGAACCCGCTACGACCGGGCCTCCGCTTTCCCGCCCCTCCAGAGTAAAAGGATTGGGAACGAAGAGCCGATAGTCGCCGGCATCGAGATTCGTATATCCCGTGGGAGCGTTTTCCGCGGCTTCCTGCTCCTGCTGCATTTCGTCCACTACGGCCTGGGCCTGGTTCGCCTGACCATTGTTGTCGCTGTGCGCGCTGCGAGTTTGCCGGGCGATGTCTCCGAGGGAAGGTGGTGGCGCAGGTGCGCCGGGGTCTTGTCCGCGGAGCGTACTTGCGCTCATCGCAGTGAGAATCAGGAACACCCACGTGTGACGTTTTTGGCAATTTACCAACATCGCTGCTGTCTGAAAGTCTCTTTCTACGGCAAGCGCAGAGAATCGATCAGGTCAGAGCAGATGGCATCGCCATCGGGGAAATGATCCCGCGGCGCGACGCAACCCACCACGACCTGGGTACCGTTGGTTTCCACCTCGGCGCGTTTGCCCATGAACTCAGAAAGGCCCTTCCTGAAGCCGATCGTGATGATCGCAGCCGGTTTACCATCAATTTTTGTCGTCTCACTGCTGATGGTGGAAGATGTTCCCGGGGCGCGACGAGTCTCGGGGTCCACCAGTTCCTTCCAGCGAACCAGATTAGTATCGCTCGCGGGCCTGGGACCGCAATCATTCGACGCTGGGCCAGCCATCAGGAGAAACGGCGTTCCCTGTACGTTCACCTGGAAGGCATACTGCTTGCAGTCGGAACTGACCAGTTGCGCGTCCGCAGGAACAAGAACCGACGCATCCCAACATTGAGTCGGAGCGGTGCAGTACTGGAAAGCCTGCGCCTTGTATCCAGTTGGCACTGTGCTGGGTCGAGCCGGCGCCGTACTCGCAGCCTGAGCGGCCGGCTTAGGAGCGGCCGCCTGCGGGGCGTCAGAGGCCGGCTTCGAGTCTGCCACTTTCGTCGCCGAGCCCGGCTTGATGTGGAACGAATGGAACACGGTGTCGCAGTTTTGCCAAACGCGCTTCAGGTCGGGGTCGCGGTCGAGCGCCTCCCGTGCCGCGGCTTTTTGAGCCTCGGTCGAGTGCGGGTTGCTGAGTGTCTCCCAGGCTTTCCCATCAATCGGCGTTGCGCAGAAAACGGGGTAGACATTTCCTGAAGCCGGAATGAACCAGGCACTGCCAGTCACGGTGCTTCCCATTAGTTTCGCGCCTGACAGGTCGCATTCATAAGCACTCTGACCACCCAGAGTGTTCTTGCTGCAGCTGGCCGAAGCCAGATACCTGCGCACGAAGCCGGTCGCCGCATCGAGGATGGCATCCGATCCGGCATTGTCGGAGTACGGTATACGATTTCCGATGAGCACCAGGTTGTGACGGCTGCCTACCTCGGGGCCGCTGAGCAAGATGGCATCGGAGTTGTGAGCGTCTTCGGTAAACGGAGCCGGAACCCACAGCTTGTAATCGCCGGCTTTGTAGGTCTTGAATCCGCCCGGAGCATCGTCGTTCTGATCCTCCGAGAGTTCGTTGGCCACCTGGTCGGCGGCGCTGGTGCTGCTCTGAGCCTGCTTCTGAGCACGAGCCTGCCGCGCCACATCGGCGAGCGATCCGCCCTGGTTTTGAGCGTTGGCCGCCGAGCACAACAATAGCGCTGCTGCGGCGAGCAAAATATTACGAAATTTGCGAAGAGGCAAATATTTCTGGGAATTTTGAATTGCGCGCATGTATGGCTGCTCCGGTCCGGTTTCAATTCCAATTTCAGTTCGTACCGCTGGTTGCGTTGGCCGGTTGCACAGCGGCTTCCGGCACGTCAAATTCGATAGCCTTGTTGTAGTCGGAGTAAGAGGAATGCGTGAGATTGCCCACGGTCGCGACTTCGTAGGGCAGATGATCGTCCAGCCCGATGCAAATCGTGTCGTGCTCGAAATAAGGGCCGTTCCTGGTGGTTACCAGCCATTCCCGGCAGCGAACGCCGTTCACGGTCTTCTTGCCGCCTTTTTCCAGGATAGCGTGTTGAATCAGGTTCGCAATCGGCGGCAAGACGCCCGTATCCGAGCCGTCTGCCAGGCGAAGGCAGAAGTTGTGGGATCCAGGTATGCGGAAGGCATAAGCGCTCTTCGACCACTGGCCGTCTTTGCGATGGTACTCATTGCCTCCAATGTGTAACTCGTCGTCGCTGATTTCCTGGGAGGGGTTGTCGGCCGGCACCAGGTGCGACTCGTAATGGAGAATATTGCGCGAACAGTCGAGCTCCCACAGCGCCTCCGTGCGGTTGCCGCTCACATTCGAGGTATAAGAAGCGCGGAGGCTGTGCACCTGCTTCATCGCGTCGAGTGTCTTCTGGAATTCCTTCTCTCCGCTGCCCGGGCCCAGGTAGCTTGCGGCCCATAAGATGACGATGGCCGCGACCAGAATGCGAGCTCCCGTCCAGAGCCAATAACGATTGCCCATGAAAACAGCTCTCCCCAAGCCCTGCCATCAAGGGTAGGCGAGAGATTTGAGGAGAGAAAGTTACTGACGTGCCTGCACGAATGCCGCTTTTTCCGTGATTTGCCGCGTTTCGTCCGGTTTTTTTCGGGTCCAGGGTCAGGTGGGCAACTGCCGCGAATGAGGTCGTTAGTGGATTACGATCCCAGCGTATCCAACCACCAGGTTGCGATCGCCGGAGACGTCGCCCGAGGTGGCGTACTTCACCAGCGCAGCGGAGGTCGCGCCCAGGGCCCGCGCCGCCGTCAACATCGCAACCGCCGGACCGAACCCGCACATGCTGACGTTCCGCTGCAGCACGACTTCGTGCAGGCCGCGGGGATCGAGGCTCAGAACGCGTTCGATCGCCTGGTGATCTTTGATGCGAGTCACGGCGTCGGACTCGTAGTGATTCATATCGCTCGAGGCCACGATCAGAATCCGGTCTTTCTGCCTGGAGATCACTTCCGCCAGAGCCAGGCCCAGCGCCTCCAGGGCATCGAGTTGTCCCGTGCCTACTGCAATCGGCACGAACTGCAGCGCCGGCTGGCGCGATTGCAGGAAAGGAAGCTCAACCTCAATGGCGTGTTCGGCGCGGTGAGCGGCGGAGTCTTCGTGCAGGGCAGGGAAACACTGCTCCAAAGCGACGGCCAATTCCGTATCCAGCGGAACCTGGCCGAGAGGAGTTTCCCACGCGCCTTCGCCCATGATGGCGAGAGGCGTTCCCATGCCGGTGTGATTTGGGCAGAGGACAACGCAGCGTTCCGGGACTTCAATCGCGGAAAACACGGCGCCGGCGACGTGTCCGGAATACACGTAGCCCGCGTGCGGTGCGATGCAGCCGATGGCCGGAATCGGCGGCTGATTTGCCGGCTCAGCGAGCGCGAGGTACGACTTAACTTCAGCGCGCAAATCCGCGGCGTTGCCCGGATAAAACCGCCCTGCGACTGCGGGATGGCGAACGACCGAGAGTGACATGGAAATAGTCCCCCGGTGAAATCAGATTCTGCACGCCACCCAAGATTGGCGTTGTAGCGCGAAGCGTTCACTCCATGCTACGAGCCGGATTGAACGCGACGCAAGGCGCGATAAAGAGCCGCGCTCTGCTCGAGACTCAAGGTCTCGGCGCGCGCCGACTCTTTTACTTTTGCTTCCGACAACGCCCGCCGCAGATCCGCCGGCGCGTAGGTTTCCTTCAGGTTGTTCCACAAGGTCTTGCGCTTCTGCCCAAACGACAGGCGGAGAAAATCAATGAATCCGTCTCCGACGACGCCAAGCTTTTCCTGTTGCGGTTCCATGGTCAAGCGCAACACGCTGGAGTGCACTTTGGGCGGAGGGGTAAATGCCGCCGGTGGCACGGTGAAGAGATTTTCCACGCGGGCGTACAGTTGCGCGGTGGCGGAAAGCAGGCCGTAGTCGCGGCTTCCCGGACTGGCCGCGATCCGCTCCGCGACTTCGCGCTGTACCATGATCACGATGCTTTCGAAATATTTCGCATAGTCGAACAGGCGCAGCAGAATGTCCGATGTGATGTAGTAGGGAAGATTGCCCACCACTTTTGCGGGCTGCGGTTTGATCTCGATACCCGGCCGGCTCAGTCCTGGCTTGGGGCCAAACAGAGAATCGAAATCAATGGACAGAACATCGGCCTCGATGATCTCGACGTTCGCGAACATCCCGAACTTCAGCCGCAGTTGAGCGGCGAGCACACGATCCAGTTCCACCGCAATCAGCTTCCGGCTGCGCCTGGCCAGCAGGGAAGTCAGGATGCCTTTCCCCGGGCCGATTTCGAGTACGGCGCCGTGGGAAGTGTCGCCTAGCGCGTCCACGATGCGTGCAGCGATTTCGGGGCTGGAGAGGAAGTGCTGTCCCAGTTTGGGTTTCGTACTCGGGCGGTGCGTGGAAGCGACCTTTGGCACGTTGACCCCTTCGTTGACCGAGCAGTAGACTTGCGAGTCGGTCCCGGCCTGAAAGCCATACCCGGACCCCAAAAGAATCATCATAACGTGCGCGCCGGAATCGCGCTGGGAGGTCCGCCTTCATGAATATTGCGTTTGCCGCGTCCGAAGGAGTGCCATTTTCAAAGACCGGGGGTCTCGCCGATGTAGTGGGCGCGTTGCCCCGAGCCCTGGCTGCTCTCGGACATCAGGTTTCGGTTTATCTGCCGCGTTATCGCCAGACCAAATTGACTGATCCGGCCACGGTGGTCCGCAGCATTACCATCCCATTCGACGACAAGTATCGTTTCGCGTCCGTGTTGTCGGCGGGAAGCCAATCCGGTGTCCGGTTCTATTTTGTCGAGTATCCGGAGTTCTTCGATCGCGACGCCCTTTATGGCACGGCGGCGGGCGATTATCCCGACAATGCCGAGCGCTACGCGCTTTTCTCACGCTGCGTGCTCGAATCTTCCAAGATCCTGGGCGTACCCCAGATTTTTCATTGCCACGACTGGCAGTCTGCTCTGATTCCGATTCTCCTGCGCACGGTATACGCCGAGGACCCTGCCTTCCGCGATGTCGGCACTGTTTTCACGATCCACAACATGGGTTACCAGGGCCTGTTTCCGCCGGACATCCTGCCGCTGCTCATGCTGCCCTGGGATCTCTTCACGATTTCGAAGATGGAATTCTTCGGACAGGTGAATTTTCTCAAAGGCGCGCTCGCCTACTCCGACTTCATTACCACGGTCAGCCGCAAATACAGCCAGGAGATCCAGACTTCCGAGTACGGATTCGGACTGGAAGGCGTGCTTCACACCCGCGCCGCGACTGTCACCGGAATTCTCAACGGCGTGGACTATGAGGAATGGAGCCCGCAGACCGACAAGTTCGCGGCGGCGCATTTTTCGCCTCAGGATCTGGCGGCGAAGGCAAAGTGCAAGCAGGATCTGCTGGCAACCTTCGGGTTGTCAAAGGCAGATCCGAAGCTGCCGGTCATCGGCATCGTTTCGCGCCTGGCCGCGCAGAAGGGTTTCGATCTTATCGCCCAGATCGCCGATCGGCTGGCGCGCGAGGAGATGACCCTGGTCGTCCTGGGATCGGGAGACAAGCCGTATGAGGAAATGTTTGCCCGTCTGAGCAAGCTCTTTCCTAAGAAAATCGCGGTCAAGGTGGCCTATGACAACGCGATCGCTCATAAGATCGAGGCCGGCGCTGACATGTTCCTGATGCCTTCGCGCTACGAGCCGTGCGGCCTGAATCAGATCTACAGCCTGAAGTACGGCACCGTGCCGATCGTCCGGGCTACCGGCGGCCTGGACGACACCATCGAGCCCTGGGACGCGCGTACTGGGAAAGGCACGGGCTTCAAGTTCGTGGACTACAACGGCGAAGCTTTACTGTTGACCATCAAGCAGGCGCTGGATGCGTACAGCGATCAAACATCCTGGCAAACGCTCATGCGGAACGGCATGAATAAAGACTTTTCCTGGAATGCCTCAGCCCGCGAATACGGCAAGGTCTACGAGCGCGTGCGGCAGATGCGGGGCTCAGTGCAGGCGCTCGCGGACAAAGCTTTGGTGTAGAGCCGTCCTATCCAACGGAGTCCGCTCTTCTACCCGTCCCCTGTTAGAATTTTTCCGGCATGTCGGCGCCTTGCCAGCCCGCATTTTCCCGCATCATCTTCCACGTGGATATGGACGCCTTCTTCGTCTCCGTGGAGGAGCTTTTCGATCCTTCGCTCAAAGGCAAGGCTGTGGTCGTCGGCGGCCAGCGCGACGAGCGCGGAGTTGTCTCCGCCGCCTCTTATGAGGCGCGGAAGTTTGGGGTGCACTCCGCCATGCCCCTCCGGACGGCGGCCCGCATGTGCCCGCATGCCATTTTCGTGAATGGCCATCCCGAGCGTTACCGCGAGTGTTCGGAAAAGGTCTATAAGGTCCTCGGCGCGTTTACTCCGCAGGTTGAAATGGCTTCCATTGACGAAGCGTATCTCGACATGACCGGCACGGATCGCCTGCATGGACCCCCACTCAAAGCGGCGCACATGCTCCATCAACGCATGAAGGCGGATACGAAACTGAATTGTTCGGTGGGGATAGGCGCGTCGCGGCTGATTGCCAAGGTTTCATCCGCGCAGGCCAAGCCCAACGGCGTCCTCTGGATTCTGCCCAGCCAGGAAGCTAAATTCCTGGCGCCGCTGGATGTCCGCGAGATCCCGGGTGTTGGCAAGGTGACGGAGAAGCATCTGCACGAGCTTGGCATCAAGAAGGTCGGCGACCTGGCGAAATTAGGAGAGTCCGAACTGGAGGATCGCTTCGGCAAATGGGGACTGGCGCTCGCCGGCAAGGCCCGCGGTCTCGATGCTGGAGGCTGGTTCGATTTCGAAGTCGGCGCGGAACTCGGAGCCAAGTCCATCAGCCACGAGCATACTTACAACGAAGATACCGCGGACGCGAATCAACTCGAGGCCACATTGATGCGGCTCTGCGAGATGGTCTGCCGGCGTCTGCGGGAAGCGAATTACTATGCCCGCACGATACAGCTGAAACTCCGCTACAAGGATTTCTCGACGATTACGCGGGCGCATACGCTGCCCGAGGCCAGCCAACTCGACACCGAAATCTTCGAAGCGGTTCGCATTCTGTTTCGCCGGAACTGGAAACGCGGGGAACAAGTCCGTCTGCTCGGCGTGCAGGCTTCGTCGTTCGCCGACGCGCCCGGCCAGATCAGTTTTCTCGACCAGGATCGCCAGCAACGCTGGAAGAGCGCTTTGGCGGCCGCGGATCGGCTGCGGGATAAGTTTGGAGAATCGAGCGTCAAACTCGCCGGCGGAATGCGTGGATCGTTCCGCGAGCGTACTCACGAGAACCCCGCGGGACTTCCTGGAAAAACCTCGCCTCAGAAGAACAAGCCGTCCGGCCCAGAACCTAAGCAGTAGAGATTGAAGAAGTAAAGGCGGGCTATCGCTGAACCGACGCGACCAGCGATCCGACGCTGGGACGATAGCCGTAGAAATCTCCGACCGTGTGCAGGTGTTCGATGATCTCTTCGTCGTACTGCTGCTTGAGCGCGGGCGTGAGAATGCTGTGTTCAGCATTTGGATCGCGCGCGAGATCGAAGAGGTAGCTCTGGGCGGGGGAATCATAGGTGGCGTAGAGATAGCGCCCGTCGGCGGTAAGGATGCCATACACGGCCCGCACATCGGATGCGAGCAGCAAGTCTTTCGCGGGGTAGCTGTCGAGTTCCTGGCGCGTCGCGGTGAACAACGGGCGGCCGTAGATCGGATTGCGGCGAATGGACCGATGTCCCAGCAGGTAGTAAAGGCTCGGCACAACGTCGGTCAAAGTGGAGAGCCGGGTATCGTCATAAATGACCTGCGCGCGCAGCGCCGCCGGCAGGTGAATGATCATCGGAACCCGCATGATCTCGGGCCAGATCGAAGTGGAGTGGCTGCTGCGTCCAAACTCGCCGGTAGCATCGCCGTGATCGCTGGTGACGATGATGATGCTGCTGTCGTACATCTTCCGCCGCTTCAGGTAGTCGAAAAACTCGCCCAGGCGCGAATCCACCCAATGGACCTCGTAAGTGATGCGGGAGTTCATTCCGGTCGGCGACTGCCAATGCTGTGAAGTAGGCGATGGAACGTCATTGCGCGCGAACTGATGCACGTTCTTGGGCTGCGCGTAGAAAAACACTGGAGTCTGCTTGTCGGTCCGCGCATCGAGCGCGGCCTCTGCTTCTTGGACCGTGGACCCGATTTCGAGTTGATTCCAGAGCTGTTTGTCGGTATCGAGTTTCGTCATGTTGTCAGCGGGCGAAAGAACCTCTTTCACCACATCGTCCATGCTCACGTACATGTGATAGCCATCCACGCGCAGAAGCTTCTCAAGACTGTTCACGTTGGTGAAAGGCTCCACGTAGTGGGCATGCAGCATCATGGCGCCGGACCACAATGCCGGCTCAGACAGCGAAGTTCCCGCATATTGCGAATATGCGTTGTGCAGAACAATGCTGTCGCGGGCAAAGGCATCGAGGTTGGGAGTGTAGTAGACGCGGGGATTGTAGGCGCCAAGATAGTCGGGCCGCATCGCATCCACGACGATGATGAAAATGTTTGGCCGCGGGTTCGAGGTCGGAATCAAGTTGTCCACCAGGCTCACTTCAGCTTGCGTGCGCCCGTCACGAATGTTGGTGTAATCCCGCATGATGCGGCACAGGTCGCCGCAGGCAACGCCGCGTCCGTTTCCGAGGATGTGATGAGCCAGCAGAAATGAGGCATCATTCTCGCCGTATTGTTCGAGCCGCAAGGAAATTTCATCATCGGTCGAACCCAGCGGACGGGCCCAGAAGATTTCTGTGGCGCGCAATCCTACGTACACAAAGCTGCTGATCACCAGCGCTCCCACGATGGTCGCGAACGAGTAACTGGCGCGCGCCGGACGCAACCGGTAGATGCAGATGCTGATCCCAATCCAGCACAGGAGGGCGGAGGTGGAGGCGACGAATCCGTTCCAGTCTTCTCCGCCGATCAGCGCCCTCGAACTGAGAGCCAGCATCACGATCAGCGCCATGGCAACCCAGGTCGCGATCACGCTGCGGGAGGACGGCTTCGTCGAAATCCTCGATGAGCCCGGCCCGGATGAGAAGGGTTCAACCAGCGAGAATCCCCAGAGTGTCAGGGTAACTGCCAGCGCCGTTGCGTAAGCCCAGGCGCGCCAACCGTCAAAGCTCATGGCGCTGCCGACAAAGCGCGCCAGCGCGATACCCAGCGCCACGGTGAGGCCGGTTCCCAGCATAAGCCGAGCCATCGGTCGCGGCTGCGGAGTCTTCGAGGCGGTTAACAGGATCAAATTGATGGCGGAGAGAACCGCGATCGACAGAGCCATATGCGAGGCCAGACTCCAGAGCGCGATTTCGATCTCGGCGAAGTGCAACCCGAGAGTTCCATTTTCGCTGAAGAATCTGGCTCGCTCGGCGCTTGCGTAAATCGCGCTGACAGCAAACGCCGCCAGCAGAATGCTCGAGAAGGGCAGCGCTCGCGCGCCACGATTGTCATCAATAGCACGGCCGGTTGTGCTTTGCGGAAGCGGATTCCGGACGCATTCAACGCCAGCAATACCGGCCAGCGGCAGCAGCGAGACCAATCCCCAGACAAAGGCTGCCGTGTTGTCTTGCAACGACGGCAGGAAGGGCCGGAAGGTCAGGTATGTGCCGCCTGCTGCCAGCAATCCGGTTCCCGCGAAGCCCCAGCGGCGGACTCCAATCGAGCCTTCGGAAAACCAGCGCTCAGGGCCAGTCGCCGCCACCAGCGCGATTACCGACAGCCAGTAAAGCAGCGCCTGATGGTGGGCCAGCCATGGCATCCAGGAGTAAGGTGGAGTCTTTATGAAAGCGCAGAAGGTATAAGGCAGGTAGGCCAGAAGACAATAGAGCGACACCAGGAGGAAGTACGTCCCGGCCGCGAACTTCAGCAGCGCGTTGATGGCGGGCTTCAAAGGCAGCATGCTCACTACACTGGTGCGGCGCGCAGGAACCTACTCCGATTGTCGGCGAGCCTCATTACCTTCGGCAAGTTACTGTGGACAAAGGCCCGGCCGGTCGCGATCCAGCCGCCTACCGAGATTCGAACACGCCTCTGGAATTGACGGGCCACGCGGTTTTCCGGTGACCAAAGTACCGCAGATGTTCCTCATCAATAACGAGCAGGCGGCTCAGGTTCGGCTACGATGAATTCCGTAGCAACAGAATGTCTCTGCGAGAACGCAGGATGCCTGGACCTCCCGCACAAAAGCCGGCAAAGCGGTCTTCCACTCTTCTTTTCGCCCGGAACTTTCTGAAGAGTCCCGCCATGCTGGGCTCGGTCGTTCCCAGTTCGCAATTTCTGGTGAACGATATGCTGAGCCACGTGAACTGGGATCACGCAATCGTGCTCGTGGAATATGGCCCGGGAGTGGGTACGTTCACGCGAGAGATCTTGAAGCGGATGCGTCCGGATGCGCATTTACTGGCTATCGAATTGAATGCCGACTTCGTGGAATATCTTCGACTCAATGTCGCCGATCCGCGTTTGCAGGTGATTCATGGATCGGCGGCGAATGTGCGGGAAACGCTGGCCGCCCATGGCCTGAGTGCAGCCGACCACATCATCTCCAGCCTGCCCTATAAGAATATGAGCGGGAGTCTCCGGCGGCAGATCCTGCAAGAATCGCGGCGAGCCCTCAAGCCCGACGGCACGATGCTGCTGTTTCAGTACACGCCGACTCTCTTGCCCGATCTGGAGTCCAGCTTCAGCTCGGTTCGTCTAGGATTTCAGTTGCTCAACATTTTTCCCGCCCTGATTTTCCGCTGCACGCCCTAAGGGACTCTGGGGAATCGCAAAGTTTCCGGAAACGCTCACCTGCAAGAACGTAAGAACTACTAAAGAACGAAGGCCGGGCATACCGGAAGAATTTTCCGGCCCCGGCCTGCGTCTTACTTCAACTTGAGATGCTGGCGTGGCGTCCGAGCCGCGCGCCAAAATCCCGAGCGCAGCGAGGGATTTTGATCCTTCGCTGCGTCCAGGGTGACGACTCAGTTGCCTGAGTTTGAGTTCGAGGCGGTAGTGGGCGCGTTGGGGTTGACCACAGCGGCACCGAAGCGGGCCAGCCGCGGATAGAACGGCGTGACTTCGAACGGCATTTTGTCTCGCGCCGAGGTGATGGCGACTGGAGCCGTTTTCACCATCTCCGCCTTGTCGTCCCAGGGATTGACCTTCACGCGCCCGCCGAGAGGCAGGGCCGCAATCTGGTCGAGCTTGTTGTTGTCGAGCGCCGGACCGAGAGTGGCCAGCGCGGACAGGCGGGTTACGGTTCCGCCTTCGGCCAGCGGATTTCCCAAATGCGTCGTAAGGAGAGCCTGCAGCTGCGGAACCCGTGCCTGGAGAGCTTTCAGGAACAGGCCGACATTGTCGAGCTTCTGCGCGTAAGGGGAATTCTTGAGGATCTCAATGGCCTTCTTGTCGGCCGCCTGTTCTTCTTCCGGGATGTGCTTGAAGCCCAGGTTCTGGTAAGTGCCTTCATCGGAGAACAGCATACGGTCGTTGAAGGCGAACTTCGAACCCAGGTTGTGGCCGAGCACGATGTGCGCCAGTTCGTGCGAGAGCACGGCGGCGAGGCTGGCCTCGTCGGGCAGCACGTCTACCAGGCCGCGGCTGATCACGATAGTGTTGCCGACGCTGAAGGTCTCAAGCGGCGCCGTCAACAGAACGCGGGTGCGGACCGGGCGCGGCAAGTCAATGTTGTTGGTGACTTCGAGGTTATTGACCACGGTTTGCAGGATGTGGTCCACGTCGCCTTCGGGAGCGAGCAAGCCGGCCCGCGTCAGGCGCTCAACCACGTTATCTTCCGCCTGCTGTTGCCATTCGCGTTCCGCCTGCAGCGGTGAAGCATCCTGCGCTGTCGGGCTGTCGTCTTTCACGCTATCCACACGAATCTGCGTGAGCTCGTCGTCTTTGTCGCTTCGCTTCAGGTCGTAGCCCCAGATGCGGGTCTGCGCCTTGAAAGCCTGCTTGTTCTTGACGCCCGCGCTGAAGTCGCCTTCTTCGCTGTAGATATAGGACGGCACCCAGTAGCCGGGGATCAGATTCAGCCGCCAGCTGTCCATGTGGAAAAAGTAGGAATTGCGGGCCGCCGGCGCATAAGTGCCGTTGAGGCGCACGATATTGAAGTCATGGTCTTCGACCCACAGGCGGCCGAGGAAACGGCCGCGGCCGGCACTCTTCTTGGGAGTTACGTCGAACACGAGACAGCGCACATCGCCCAGGAACTCGCGGCGGACGTAGCGGAAGTCATAGTGTTCGCGGTCGAAGTCGGTGCGGTCGGCGTAGACCATCCAGGAGAAGCCAAGAGGCTGATACTGCGTCTTGAACAGCTTGGTGAAGCCGCCCATCAGGCGCGTCTGGAAGCCTTTTTCCTCTTCCTTCAGATAATCCTTGCGGTCTACGACCTCGCCCATATCCATGCGGCCAAGAAAATAATGGTCCTCGGCCGGAATCGGACCAAGCTGCGGATCGTTAGTCAGATTTTGCAGGTAGGTCTCGACCACCGGCGTGCGGTTCGAGAGCATTTTGATAAGGCCGTGCTCACGCTCGATGAACAGGTTCACCACCTGGTCCATGGTGGTGGGTGCGACTGTCGTCGGAACCGGCGCCGGGCTCGGAGCCTGCGCCGGAGCGCTGGCGGCCGGCGTATTGGAGACCGGGGCGCTGGCGTCAGGCGCGTTCATGCCCGGCTGGGCAGTGGGAGCCGGCGTTGCCTGACCGGCAGACGCGTTTGCTGGAGAAGATTGCGCCGCGGGATCCGTCGTTGGCTGGGCCGCCGGTTGTGCATCCGTCGTTTGTTGCGCGCCCGCGCTCAGCGAAAGCGATCCGAGCAGCGCCGCGGTGAGGATCCAATTCCAAGTACGCATAACTCTTCTCTCCAATGTTCTCTCGAAACTTTTTCTCTCGAAACTTTCGTTTCTTCGAAACTCTCTTTCGAACCGTCTCGACTTCGCCAACCCTCAGGCATTGCAAAAACTTCCTGACATTTCTCAGTACGCCATCTGAAACACCACATGTACGATGGCGGTTGAATCCACCGGCTGCCCGCCGCGCATGGCCGGCTTGAACCTGATTTTCTGCGCGGCTGCCACAGCCGCCTCATCCAGACCGTGGCCCAGGCCGCGGACGACCTTGTTCACCTGCAGCGTGCCATTGGCTGCGAAACTCATTTCCAATAGCACTTCGCCTTCCAATTTCAGGTTGCGTGCTTCTTCCGTGTACACCGGATTGGGCTTGAACGTGATTTCGACCGGCGTTGTGCTCGCCCCCGAATCGGTTAGCACCTTTGGGCCCTGATGCACGACTTGCTCGGATCCGAAGCCGCCCGTCGAGACGCTTCCGCTCGGTCCACGGCTCGCCGTCGCAACCCCGTTGCCGAAGTCCGCGCTGGCCACCGTTCCTTTGATGCCCTTAGCCCCGCCCGATCCGTTGCCTTGTCCCGGACCGGCGGGCATGTCAAACGATCCCATCGAAGCTGCGTAGAGTTTGGCGGCCTGCTTGCCTGTACCCTTCAGGCCATTCGGATCGCCGAATCCGCCGGTCTGCACTTTCTCGATCGGAGCATTTACCGTGGCCGGCTTCGAGCTCCCGAAATCTCCCGTGTGAAGAAGTTTCGGAGTCACCGTGTTCGCGGCAATCTTGATCTGCGGCGCGGTGAACTGATTCACCACCACCTGAGGCGCATCCACCGGCTTGGGTGCTTCCCGCTTGACTTCGCGCGGCACGACGAGCTTTGGCGTCTCGAGCACCGGTACTTTCACCACGGGCTGGAGTTTCGGCTTGATCTTGGGCACTTCCGTCTTAACCGGTTCCGGTTCCGGACGAAGCGACGGCATGGGGATAAGTTCAGTGACGTGGTACTGCGTCAACTGCAATCTTTCCGGCAGCAGGACGCCGATGTTGATTAAGATCAGCACCACCAGCGTTACCAAACCATAGCTGGTCGCTAGAGCCTGTTTGTTGATCTTGCGTTCAGGCAGAAGTCCGAGTTGAAATCCGCGGTCAGCTGTGGCCATGCAATTTCGCTCCAGTTGGGACCCGGATGGGGAGAACGCCGGGACTTGGAGCTTTCAAAATACGGGAGATAGGACAGGGGGTAAACGTGTCCACGGCTCTTGACCTTAGGTAACCGCGGACACGTCCTTTTGTGAAATCGGCCCAGAACGGACCGGCGGTGGGCGTCGTCACACTTGGCCCGGCTAACAGCCTTAAATTTCACTTGGAGAGCGGAAAAAAGAGGTACAGAAAGCCGTTTTGGGCAATATCGGCAGTAACTTCTGTGCAGAATTAGGACGGGAAGGATTACGACGTCCGTACGCCATCTCTCCGGCGCGAGAAGTATATGAAGACCGGCAGTCCGGCCAGAATCACCAGCAATCCGTACCCGGAATTCGGCCAGTCATTCTTGAACGTGTAGCCCAACAGCGCGGTTGCGACGGTGACGAATACGCCGGGAACCACCGGATATCCCCACATGCGATACGGCCGGGGCGCATCCGGTTCGCGGTGGCGAAAGACAAACACGGTGCTGCCCGCGATCAGGTAGAAGAGCCATTCCGCAAAAATGGCAAGTGAGAACAGTTGCCCGAAGCTGGCGCCGACCAGCAGCAGGACAATTGAGAGCACAGCCTGTACCCCGAGGGCGACCGATGGAGTATGAAACTTTGCGTGCACTTCGGCCAGGGCGCGAAAAAAATAACCATCCCGCGCCACCGCATACGGCACCCGCGCGCCGCTCATGATCGTGCCGTTCAGCGTGACCAGCATGGAGAGCGCCATGCCGGCCGAGACGATTCCGGCGCCGAACTTGCCGATCGTCAGCGCCACCGCGTCCGACGCCGGCCGGGGCGAGGCGGCAATTGCGTTCGCCGGCAGCACGTACTGCACTCCGGCGTTCATGAGCATGTAAAGCGCGCCCACGGTGGCTACGCCCGCGATGAGCGCGATAGGGATGCTACGCCCAGGTTGCTTGATTTCTCCTGCAACCATGTTCAAGTCGTTCCAGCCGTCATAGGCCCACAGGGCCGCCACCAGCGCGGCCGTGAATCCGGTCATCCCGCCGCGCGCACCGGAAAATGTACTGGCGAAATTGTTCCAGCCCCGTCCCGGCACGTTTCCCAGGCCGCTAAAGCATATGGCAATGATCCCCAGGATGATCGCCACTTTCAGGATGGTGAAGACCAGCTGAAATTCTCCCGCCTTCTTGATGCCGGCATAGTTGAGCAGTGAAATGAGAAGCGCTGCGCCGATGGCGACCGTTTGCCCCCAGGTTATGGCGAACGGCGATGAGACGATGCGAACCGAGAAAAAGGAAAACACCGGGAACGTGCCCAATATTCGTACGAACCCGGTTGCAACCGTCGCGATGGACGCCGGTTTGGCGACGATGAACCAGGTCCAGGCGTACAGGAATCCCGCTGAAGGGCCGTAGGCGTCGCGCACGTAGACGTATTCTCCGCCGGCCTGCGGACGCATCGCGCCGAGTTCGGCGTAAGTCAGTGCTCCGAAAAACGACAGCAGTCCGCCCACAATCCACGCCAGATACACCAGCCGAGCCGACCCCACCGCCTGCATCATCTCGGCCGGAACAAGAAAAATCCCACTGCCGATGATCGTTCCCACGACAACAGCCGAGGCGTGGTTCACGCCGAGGTCGCGAGAGAGTTCAGGACGCGATGTGGCTGACTCAGGCATGATTGAAGTGAGCCAGTATACGTGAGGATTGAAGATGGATGGCGATGTTCGCAAAGCTGGCAGCGATAATTAGGAGTTGGTTAATTGCCTGTTAACAACAGTTATCATTGTCCGGATCGGAGTCTGCCATGGCACAGAGAATGGTCGTTCTTTTCCTATCTCTTCTGATATCTGCATCGGCTCGGGCTCAATCGCAAGCAATGACTGTCACTGAGCCCGGCGTATACGAGCTAGGCGATCTGTTCAAAGCCGCTGACGTCGTAGCTCTTGTGAAAGTTCTGTCCGGCGATACGGAGAATTACGACTGTGCCGTCTACAAGGGCGAGGTCGTTAAGAGTTTCAAGGGAATTCAACAAGGAACAAGGATCTACTTCGGCCCCTTTCTCGGAGACAAACTAGGGTATGAATACGTTCTATTTCTGCGCAATGTGGCTGATCCCATCACACCGAAGACAACGGCAACCGCCAGCTACGGGACAATTCACTACTCCAAGGTTTTTGATCAAGGCTACTCATCAATGGAAACTTCCTACGAGTGTGTCTTCGATGGAAAGGAAATCGCTCAACAATGCGACTATGGTGTTAGGGTTTGCCCCGACTACATCAAGATCCCAAGGTCGATGCCAGCCTTTCCCTCTAAAGAAAACGATGCTCCGTTCGGCTGCCGATGGGTGAGGAAGGCTATCTTCAATGCTCTACTCGATACTCTCGCGAACCCGAAGAAATAGCATCCTTGGGCAGTTGGCAATAAGTCGCCGTTGACCTCGCGCGATGGCGAAAGCGGTGTTGACGTGAAAATGATCTATTCTGGCTTTTCCCCCAATATCAAACTCACCCCATACCCCACCCCAAACGTCACCGCCGTTCCCACCATCACCCACCAAGTCCACGGCACGTGAGTCCGCAGCCATAAGTAAAGATCAACGCCGAACCCGCAGACCATCCCCACCATTGCCCCGCGCTGATTCGCCCGTTTCGTCAGCACGCCCAGCAGAAATG
>Ga0070733_10001470_pt1 | contig 17517 bp, 14 predicted proteins | sample Coa_R1_9_FD_66450 | JGI IMG/M metagenome (GOLD analysis project Ga0070733, IMG submission 66450) | Surface soil microbial communities from Centralia Pennsylvania, which are recovering from an underground coalmine fire - Coalmine... | ecosystem: Environmental > Terrestrial > Soil > Unclassified ... | reverse complement strand
GGCGCTGCGTCTCGGTGGCAAACCAACAGCCCCTGCGCGCCGCGGCAACAGCGTGTCTGTCTACGGCCTTGCGAAGTGCTGAGTTGGGTTTCAGCATTGTCCCGAACAAGTCCCTCTAACTATATTTGGATGACAGAAGCGGGGCGTTGTGTTGCGACACTTCGGTCCTGTAATCCGCTAAGGATGTTGTAAGCGACTGAATCTCCTGGGCTGCCTGTCGCCTAACGCGCCAAGACTCGACCTCAGTCAGGTACCGCTGCCATCGCCCTTAAGAAACGCGTACTCGGAGGGCGACACGTTCTTCATGTAATCACCCTGCGGCGTACGGGCGAGCACGGTGGAATCGAAGAATTGCAGTTCCAGGGTGCCGCAGCGAACGATGATGCCCTTGGCAGGCGGCGGCGCGTAGTAGTGACCCCATGACCAGCCCGAGTGGTTGCTTGAAATCCAGTGCTCGAGCATGCGGTACCCGTCACGGTCGGGATCCAGCTTGTGCTCAGCGCCGCCCACCTCCATCACCCGCGCCGGGGTGTTGGGTTGCAGGGCAAGCGGCAATTGCCGCGCGCAGCCGGCGAGCAGCGCCGCGCACACGACGATGATTGGCGCGCGCTTAAGCACCGGCGACGACAATACAGTCCAAACGCGTCGCATATGCCGCTCGACTTGCCGGGGGCACACTGATCCCATTCTCGCCAGCTGACGCCGCGGTCGTCGGGTGCATCTGGAGGACAAAGTCATGGAAAGCCAGCCCGGCTTGCTCACGGTGGCGCGGGAAAGAATGCGCACCCGGCATCTTGCCCTGAGAACAGAGCACGCTTACCTGCAGTGGCTGCGGCGTTACCTTGCGTTTCACAACCGTCGGCACCCTCGTGAGCTCGGCGCTCCGGAAGTGGAGCAATTCTTGACCCATCTGGCGGTCGACCGCAAGGTTAGCGCCGCCACCCAGAACCAGGCGTTGCAGGCGCTGTTGTTCCTCTACCGCCACGTGCTGGAGGTCGAGCTACCGTGGCTGAACGAGGTGACGCGCGCGTCCCACTCGAAGCGCCTGCCGGTGGTGTTGGATCGCAGCGAAGTGCAGGCGCTGCTGGCGCAGTTGCACGGCACGCCCTGGCTGGTCGCGAACCTGCTCTACGGCAGCGGCCTGCGTCTGCTGGAGGCGCTGCGGCTGCGGGTGAAGGACCTGGCGCTCGAGCGCGGCGAGCTCATCGTCCGGGAGGGCAAGCGCGGCAAGGACCGGGTGACCATGCTGCCCGGCGCGCTCGATACCCAGCTGCGCGCGCATCTGGCACGGCTGCGCGCCTGGTACGAGGATCAGCGGCGCCGCGGGCAGCCCGGCGTCACCGTGCCGTTCGCGCTGGCCCGAAAATATCCGCAGGCGGCCACGCAGTGGGGCTGGCAATACCTCTTTCCGGCGGCGCAGCTGTGCCGCGATCCTTACTCCAGGGTGCCGGCGCGCCATCACCTGCATGAAAAAGCCGTGCAGCGCGCGGTGCAGGCGGCGGTGCGCAAGGCCGGCCTCTCTCGGCCCGCGAGCTGTCACACGCTGCGTCACTGCTTCGCGACGCATCTGCTCGAGGATGGCTACGACATCCGCACCGTGCAGGAGCTGCTCGGCCACTCGGACCTTAGGACCACCATGATCTACACCCACGTCATGGCGAAAGGCGCGAAGGGAGTGCGCAGTCCGCTCGATCGCAGGGCGGGCGCGTAACCTGCGAGCTAAGCGAAGCCGTTCTGGCGCCACGCCTCGTAGAGGACCAGCGCCACCGTGTTGGCAAGATTGAGGCTGCGGTTGCCCGAGCGCATCGGGATGCACAGCTGGCGCTCGCGGGGAATTTCCCTAAGCACCGGCGCCGCAAGCCCGTGCGTCTCGGAGCCGAACAGGAGCGCGTCGCCTGGGGCAAAGGCGGCCTCGCTGTAGGGACGGCTGCCGCTGGTCTCGATGCTGAAGAGGCGCGCGCCGTGCAGTGCCTGCAGGCAGGCGGGAAAATCTGCGTGCACGGAAAGCCGTGCCACTTCGCGGTAGTCGAGGCCGGCGCGCCGCACGGCCTTGCCGGCGAGCTCGAAACCGAGTGGCTTCACGAGGTGCAGCGTGCAGCCGGTGTTCGCGCACAGGCGGATGATGTTGCCGGTGTTGGGCGGGATTTGCGGCTGCGCGAGCACGATGTGGAACATGGCCTTCGGGGACTCGGCTGCCTGAGGCATGTGCGATAATGCCCGCCATGGCGACGGAAAATGCGCTGGCGCTGAAATTCTGCGGCCTTAACTTCGCCTCCCCGATTGTGCTGCTGTCCGGCTGCGTGGGTTTCGGCGAGGAGTACACTCGCATCGAGGGCTTCTCCAATCGCGACGCCGGCGCCATTGTCCTCAAGGGCACGACCGGCAAGCCACGGCTCGGCAATCCGCCGCACCGCGTGTACGAAACGCCGGCGGGAATGCTCAACGCCATCGGGCTGCAGAACCCGGGGGTGGAGTACGTGGTCGACACCATCCTGCCGCAGCTGGACTTCACCGAGACGCGTTTTATCGCCAACGTCTGCGGCTCGACCATCGAAGAATACGTCGAGGTGACGCGGCGCTTTGATCAGTCTCCGATCGATGCCATCGAGATCAACATCTCCTGCCCGAACGTCAAGCAGGGCGGCGTCGCGTTCGGCAACTACCCGGACATGTCGGCGCAGGTGGTCGCGGCCTGCCGGCGCGTCACCAGCAAGCCCCTGATCACCAAGCTCTCGCCCAACCAGACCGACATCCGCGAAAACGCCCGTTGTTGCATCGAGGCAGGGTCGGACGCGCTGGCGGTCATCAACACCATCATGGGCATGGCGATCGACGTGCGCACGCGCCGCCCGGTGATCGGCAACGTGCAGGGGGGCCTGTCGGGACCCGCGATCAAGCCGATCGCGTTGCTGAAGGTTCATCAGGTGTACGAGGTCGCCCGGCCGCACGGCATCCCGATCATCGGCCAGGGCGGCATCACGAGCACGAATGACGCGCTCGAGTTCATCATCGCCGGCGCGACCGCGGTCGGCATCGGCACCGCCTTGTTCTACGAGCCGCTGGCCTGCCAGAGCATTAACCAGGGCATCGCCGAATACCTGCGCGCGCAGGGGCTTTCCGAGGTGACGCAGCTCGTCGGCACGCTGCGCAGCACACGCGAGACCCAGGACTGCGCGGTCTCGGGCTGATACCAGTGACCTTACAAGGAGTCTGCCATGACGACGACCTCTGCCTCTTCCTTGGGCGTGGCGTTTCTCGCCGCCATGCTCGCGGCCACTCTCACGGGCTGCATCGTAACGCCCTACAACGCGCAATCCGCCGCGGCCCCGGCACCGCCGCTGGCGGACGAGGCCGACCAGGAGCAGACGAGCGAGCCGCCGCCGCCGCTGCCGGTCTACGAGCAGCCGCCCTGCCCGCAGGAGGGCTACATCTGGACGCCCGGCGTGTGGCGCTGGGGCGCGGAGGGCTACTTCTGGGTGCCGGGAACCTGGGTCGCACCGCCGCAGGTGGGGATGTTGTGGACGCCCGGTTTCTGGGCGCTAACGGGCGCGGTCTACGTGTTCCACGCCGGTCACTGGGGAAGTCACGTCGGTTACTACGGCGGCGTTAACTACGGCGGCGGCTATACCGGCTCGGGTTACGTCGGCGGCCGCTGGTCGAACAATCGCTTCCAGTACAACACCGCGATCACCAACGTGAACCGGACCAGCGTTCACAACACCTACGTTGACAGGACGGTGATCAACAACGTCACCATTAACAATACAAACGTGCAGCGGCCGAGCTACGCCGGCGCCGCCGTTGCGCGCCCCGAGCCCAACCGGGTTGAGCTCGGGGCATCGCGTGAGCCGCACTACGCGCCTACACCGCCGCAATTCCAGCACCACGACGCGGCGCGCACCAACCCGATGCAGAACGCGGTGCGCAACGAGGGGCGCCCGCCGGTCGCGGCGACGCCGCGGCCTGGCGCGTTCCAGGAGCGCGGCGTGACGGCGGCGAAGCCGGTGGGTCCCGCGTATCGCCCGCAGCGTGCGCAGGGGGCGCCGGAAAACAAGGGCCGCGAGGAAGAGCGCCACTAGGCGCTGCAGCGTCCTCAGCGCTAAAGCAACAGCTGCTGCCCGCCCGGACCTTCCGGTGCGGCCGGCGGGTGCTGCAGCTGCACGCTCGTCGGCATGGCGGCGGCGAGATTGACGTCCATGGCGCGCAGGCGTTCGAGGATGCGCAGGTTGATGCGCTGCTGGGTATCGGCGTAGGCGGCGTAGTCCGGCCGGGTCATGAAATACACGACCTCGAACTGCAGCGCCGTGTCCCAGGTTAACAGGTGGCAGCGCTCGAAGCGCGTGTCGGGGGTGCCCTCGATGATCTCGCGGATCGCGCGCGGGATAGCCACCAGCGCCGGCACCGGCGTACCGTAATCGACGCCGATGCGAAACAACGCGCGCCGCTCGCGCATGCGACCGAAGTTACGCACGCGCGCCTTCACGATATCGCCGTTGGCGAAGATGATCTGCTCGCCCGAGACGCTGCGCAGCCGTGTGCTCTTCACCCCGATGAACTCGACGCTGCCCTGGAAGTCGTCGACGGCGAGGGAATCGCCGACCACGAACGGCCGGTCGAGCGCGATGGACAACGACGCCAGGAGATCCGAGAGCACGGTCTGCACCGCTAGCGCGAGCGCGATGCCGCCAATCCCGATGCCCGCCAGGAGCGGCCGGATCTGCACGCCAAGGTTGTCGAGCGCCAGCAGGAACGCGATCGACCAGATCACGATCGCGGCGACGAACAGCACCACTTCGAGGGAGCTGGCGAGCACCGCGTCCGGGCCGCCCGCGTGCTGCTGCCGCGCGGAGAGGCCGTAGTGCACGGCGGCCATCGCCCACATCGCGGCCTGCATCCAGAACAGCAGCACCAGCGCGATCGTGAGCCAGCTCTCCAGCCGCGGTGGCAATGCCAGGTGGCGCGAACCGAGCCACACGGCGACGCCCCAGAGGAAAAGCCGATGGGTGCGCTCGACCAGGAACGCCGCGAGGTCAATCGCGTGGTAGGCGCGCGAGGAGCCCAGCGTGCTTAAGCGTGCGCGCCGCGCGGTGATGTAACGCTGCGCGAGCGGCAGCACGGTGAAGGTGATGAGGAAGGTCGCGAGCGCAAGCGTCCACGCGCCGAGCGGATTGCCCAGATAGTTGCTGTACCACAGTTCAGGCACGGCCGGCATGGGCGCGAACCTTACCTTAACTCAGGCGCGGGCGACTATTCGTCGCCGGCCGGCGGCGCGGTATCGGCGTTCATGCCCAATTCCCTGAGCTTGCGCGTCAGGGTATTGCGGCCCCACCCCAACAGCTTCGCCGCTTCCTGGCGGTGTCCCTGCGTGCGCCTGAGGGCGGCACGAATCAACACCCGTTCGAACTGCGGCAGCGCCGCATCGAGTAACGGAGCGCCACCCGCGGCCAGCTGCCCTTCGGCCCAGCTCCCTAGGCGCGTCATCCAGTCGGCCGGCGCTGCGTCGGCGGCGGCGATCTCCTGCGGCAGGTCCGCGAGGTGTACCACGCTCCCCGGCGCCAGCACCGACAGCCGCCGGCACAAGTTGACGAGTTCGCGCACGTTGCCTGGCCAGGCGTACGCGGCCAGGCGTGCCAGCGCCTCCGGGGCCAGCGCTTTTTGCTCCACGCCGAGCTCGCGCGCGGCCGCCTGCAGGTAGTGGTGCAGCAGGTCGGGAATGTCCTCGCCGCGGGCGCGCAACGGCGGCAGCTCGACGCGGATCACGTTGAGGCGGTGATAGAGGTCTTCGCGGAACAGGCCCCGCGCCAGGCGATCCTCCAGATCCTGGTGCGTGGCGGCGATCACGCGCACGTCGACGCGCATGGGCGTCTGCCCGCCGACCCGGTAGAACTCCGCTTCCGCGAGCACCCGCAGCAGGCGCGTCTGCAGCGACACCGACATGTCGCCGATCTCATCCAGAAACAAGGTGCCGCCGTCGGCCTGTTCGAAGCGGCCGCGACGCTGCGCATCGGCGCCGGTGAAAGCGCCGCGTTCGTGGCCGAAGAGCTCGGACTCGAGCAGGTCGGTGGCAATCGCCGAGGTGTTGAGCGCGATGAAGGGTTTGCCGGCACGCGGGCTGTGCTCGTGCAGCGCGCGCGCCACGAGCTCCTTGCCGGTACCCGACTCCCCGGTGATGAGCACGGTCACGCTCGAGCGCGCGAGGCGCCCGATGGCGCGAAACACCTGCTGCATGGCGGGCGCCCTTCCCAGGAGTTCCGGGATGCGCGCCTCTGCGCCCTCGCCGCCTCCCGGCAGCCCAGCGCTCGCCGCGCGCCGCACCAGCGCTACCGCCTGGTCGATGTCGAAAGGCTTCGGCAGGTACTCGAACGCGCCGCCTTCGTACGCCGACACGGCGCTGCCGAGATCCGAGTGCGCCGTCATAACAATCACCGGCAGCGCCGGACGCTGGTCGCGAATCTTGCGCAGGAGCTCCAGCCCCGAGGCGCCCGGCATGCGGATATCGGTGATCAGCACGTCGGGGACTTCGCGCCGCAGGGCATCGAGCGCGCCTTCCGCAGCGTCGAAGGCGCGCGCCGTCATGCCGTCGTTGCGCAGCGCACGTTCCAGCACCCAGCGGATCGAGGCGTCGTCGTCAACCAGCCAGACATTCAGCGGTACGCTGCTCATGGGCGTTCTCCGAGCGGCAGGAGCAGCGTGAACACGGTGCGCCCCGCCTCGCTTTCGAATTCGATAATGCCGCCGTGGCGGGACACGAGCTCCTGAGCGACGGCGAGCCCAAGGCCTGTGCCCTGGGAGCGCCCGGTGACGAGCGGGTAGAAAATGCAGGAGCGCAGGTGTGGCGGCACTCCCGGGCCGTTGTCCTCGACCTCGACACACGCGACCAGGCGGTGCGTCACTGAGCCGATGCTGACGTGCGTGCGCGCCCGCGTGCGCAGCACGATGCAGCCCTTGCCTGCCAGCGCCTGCAGCGCGTTGCGCGCCACGTTCAGGAGCGCCTGGATGAGCTGATGGCGATCCAGGTGCGCATCCGGCAGGCTCGGATCGTAGTCGCGTTCGATGCTCACCCCGGCGGGCGCCTCGGCGCGCAGCAGGTGATAGACGTGCTCGCAGATCTCGTGAATGTTGAGCACAATCTTGTTGGGTGCATCGCTGGGACCTGACATGGAATCCACCAGCGCCGCCAGCCGATCCGCCTCGCCGATGATCACCCGCGTGTATTCCTTCAGGGCTGGGGCGGGCAGCTCGCGCTCCAGCAGCTGCGCCGCGCCGCGCAATCCGCCGAGCGGATTTTTTATCTCGTGCGCGAGCTGGCGCACCATCAGGCGGCTGCCGTCCAGGCGCGCCATGAGGTCGTTCTCGCGCGAGATCTTCTGCCGCTGCGTGGTGTCGGCGAGCTCGAGTAACAGATGGGTGCCAGTCATCCCCGGCAACGGAGTGATGGTCACATCCAGCGTCCGCAGCTCGCGCGGCGCACCGGCCGGGCGCACCGCGAGCTCCCGGTCGGCGATGCCCTCGCCGCTTTCCAATGCCCGCTTCAAAATCCGGTTCAGTCCGTTGGGGTCGTGCAGGAACTCGGCAAACGGCCGGCCGCGCGCCGCCTTGAGACTAAAGGCCATGAGATCCTGCGCGGCGACGTTGGCGTACACCGGACACAGCTGCGCGTCGAGCATGATGATGCCGGTCGCGAGCGCATCCAGGAGATCCGCCGGATCGAAGTGCGCCAGCGCGGAGGGACTTGAGTACTCAGCGGCCATGGCGTGGCCGCCGGTTCGCGAGCGCTAGCGCGGTCTGATCGGCGGCGGCGGGGTCATGGGGGGCGGAGCCGCGGGCGGGCTGCCCGGGGGCGGCGGCGGGGCAGGCTGGGACGACGGGCCCTGGTTGCCGGGATTGAGCGGGTTGGCGGGAGCCAGCACCGTGGGCAGGCGGACAAAGAACGTCACGGCGGGCGATGCGCACGCCACCTTGCCGGCGGCGTCGCGCACGACAATCGACAGGTTGTGCTCGCCGCGCTCCAGGCCCTTGAGCGTGAACTGCAGGGCGTCCGTCGGCTGGTCCATGACCATGCGGCCGTCGAGCATCACGAATATCGGCGTGTCCGCGCGCAGCGCGGGTTCCACCTGCGCGCCCACGCCCACCGCATCGGTGTTGGTGAAGGTCTGTTGGTCCGCGGGCGAAGTGACCGCGCACTTGTAGGAGACCGGCGACGCCGCCGCGGCAGCCCCCCCGGGGTCGGCGTACTGCGTCGCCTTGTACGTCTGCGGCTCCCCGATATGAATCTTCTGCGCGTTCTCGTGCGGCTGATCGCTGTAGTGGATCACGCCGTTCTCGTCCACCCACTTGTAGACCGGGCCCGCAACGGCGAGCGGGCAGGCGAGCAGCATTAAGGTAAAAAGCTTCCAGCGCATGGTGAGCGAGCATAGCGCCGCCGAGGGGCTCGGACACAAGCGAGTGACGGCATTCTGTGAACGCCGCCACCCGCACGCCCCTGTTTTGCGCGCCCGCGGGTCCGCGAGGTGACGCCGTGCGCCTCATTTGCACCCTCAGCAGCTGTAATACAGCTCGAGCTCCACCGGGTGGGTCGACATGCGAAAGCGTGTCACCTCCTGGAGCTTGAGGTTCATGTAAGCGTCGATGACGTCGTTCGTGAACACCCCGCCGCGGGTGAGGAACTCGCGATCCTTGTCGAGGCACTCGAGCGCCATGTCCAGTGAGTGGCACACCGTCGGGATGTGCTTCGCCTCCTCGGGCTCGAGGTCGTACAGGTCCTTGTCGGCGGGATCCCCGGGGTGGATCTTGTTCTGGATCCCATCGAGGCCGGCCAGCATCATGGCCGCGAACGCGAAGTACGGGTTGGCACTGGAATCCGGGAAACGCACCTCGATGCGGCGCGCCTTAGGGCTTGACACCCATGGAATACGGATCGAAGCGGAGCGGTTGCGCGCGGAGTAGGCGAGCATCACGGGTGCTTCGAAGCCGGGAACCAGGCGCTTGTAGCTGTTGGTGCCGGCGTTGGTGAAGGCGTTGAGCGCCTTGGCGTGCTTGATGATGCCGCCGATGTAGTACAGCGCCAGATCCGACAGTCCGCCGTACTTGTCGCCGGCGAACAGCGCCTTGCCGTCCTTCTGCAGCGACTGATGCACGTGCATGCCGCTGCCGTTGTCCCCCACCAGGGGCTTGGGCATGAAGGTCGCGGTCTTGCCGTAGCCGTGGGCGACGTTCTGAACCGCGTACTTGAGGATCTGCACCTGGTCGGCCTTCGTCACCAGGCCGCCCGCACCGATGCCGATCTCGGATTGACCCGCGGTGGCGACTTCGTGGTGATGCACCTCGACCTTCAGTCCCATCTCCTCGCAGGCCAGACACATCGCCGAGCGGATGTCCTGGAAGGCGTCCACCGGCGGCACCGGGAAGTAGCCGCCCTTGATGCCGGGGCGATGTCCCTTGTTGCCGTCCTGGTATTCGGTCGGTGAATTCCACGCCCCTTGCACCGAGTCGATGGAATAGAACGAGCCGCGCATTTCGTTGCCGAAGCGCACGCTGTCGAAAATGAAGAACTCGTTCTCCGGACCAAAGAGCGCGCCGTCGGCGATGCCGGTCGACTTCAGATACCCTTCCGCGCGCTTGGCGAGCGAGCGCGGATCGCGCTCATAGCCCTGCATGGTCGTCGGCTCGATCACATCGCAACGGATGTTGACCGTGGTGGCCTCGAAGAACGGGTCGAGTATCGCCGTGCCGGCTTCGGGCATGAGGATCATGTCCGACTCGTTGATGCCCTTCCAGCCGGCAATCGAGGAACCATCGAACATCTTGCCGTCGCGGAACAGGTCTTCATCCACGAGCTGCGCCGGAATGGTCACGTGCTGCTCCTTGCCGCGCGTGTCGGTGAAGCGCAGGTCCGCGAACTTCACCTGCTTTTCTTTTATGAGTTTCAGCACATCACTGGGGGTCATATCGCCTCCGGAAAAGGGGGTAATCTCGCCAGCGCTTCTGGCGGGAGAGGGTCTCTAGTGCACGGCGTGTGCCAGGTTCTTCCGGTACCTCAAATCAACCAGTTAGACCACATTGTGCAGCCAATCGCGCACCATAATGATGCAGCAGCCGGGAAATCTTGCACCAATGGTGTGCAAAATGCACGGCCCGCGGGCGTCGCGCGGCTTGGCGTTTTGGGCTTGTGCGCGCTGCTGGTGCATCAGGTGGCCCGGCGCCGCACGCGGACACCCCGTCCCGGCGCTTGCTCACCGTATACTCGCGCGCTCTTTGAGATCTGAAGAGTCGTGGGATCCATGAAAATCGGCCGTGCGCCGCGCACCTTCCAGGAGCTGATCTTCGCGCTGCAGCGTTACTGGTCAGACTTGGGCTGCGTCATCCTGCAGCCGTACGACATGGAAGTCGGCGCGGGCACTTTTCACACCGGGACGTTTCTGCGCGCGGTGGGACCGGAGCCGTGGCGCGCCGCCTACGTGCAGCCTTCGCGCCGCCCCACCGATGGTCGCTACGGCGACAACCCGTTCCGGCTGCAGCATTACTACCAGTACCAGGTGGTGATCAAACCCTCACCGTTGCCGATCCTGGATTTGTATCTGGGCAGCCTCGCCGCTCTCGGCCTGGATCCGCTGGTGCACGACGTGCGCTTCGTCGAGGACAACTGGGAGTCCCCGACGCTCGGGGCCTGGGGCCTGGGGTGGGAGGTGTGGTTGAACGGCATGGAAATCACGCAGTTCACGTACTTCCAGCAGGTCGGGGGCCTCGACTGCCGTCCCGTCACCGGTGAGATCACCTACGGACTTGAGCGTCTCGCCATGTATCTGCAGGGCGTGGAGAGCATCTACGACATCCTGTGGAGCGAGAGTGCAGCGGGGCGCATCACCTACGGGGACGTGTTCCACCAGAACGAGGTCGAGCAGTCGGCCTATAACTTCGAACACGCCGACGTGCCGACGCTGCTCAGGGAGTTTGAGGATCACGAGCGTATCTGCCAGGAGCTGCTGGCAGCGAAACTCGCGCTGCCCGCCTACGAGCAGGTGCTCAAGGCCTCGCACACCTTCAACCTGCTGGATGCGCGGCGTGCCATCTCCGTGACCGAGCGCCAGCGCTATATCCTCAAAGTCCGCACGCTCGCGAGCGCCGTGGCGAAGGCCTATCTCGCGAGCCGCGAAGCGCTCGGATTCCCGTTGCTCAGGGCATCGGGTGTGCCCGCGGCGCGCGTGACGGAAGTGCGCACGTGAGCGTCGCACACCATGATTTCCTGGTCGAAATCGGCACCGAGGAGCTGCCGCCGAAGGCCTTGCTCGGCTTGCAGGACGCGTTCGTCGCGGCGCTCCGGGGCGCACTTGAGAAGGCCGGACTCGGACACGGTGAGGTCAAAGGATTCGCGACGCCGCGGCGACTCGCCGTGCGGGTGCTGCGCCTCGCCGCCGCGCAGCCCGAACAGCAGCTGAGGCGGCGCGGACCGCCGCTGAGCGGCGCTTTTGATGCCGCCGGGGCGCCGACGCGCGCGGCGCTCGCCTTCGCGCAAAGCTGCGGCACCACCGTCGATGCCCTGCAGAGGCTCGATGAGGGCAAGGGCTCGTTCCTGTTTTTCGTGGGCGCGAGACCCGGGCTGGCTGCGACCGCGCTCTTGCCGGGGATCGTGCAGGGGGCGCTGGATCAGCTGCCGATTCCGCGCCGCATGCACTGGGGCGACGGCACGGCGTTGTTCGTGCGGCCGGTGCACTGGGTGGTCATGCTCTACGGCAAGGACGTGGTGCCGGCGGTGCTGTTGGACACCGCCGCGGATCGCATGACCCGCGGCCACCGCTTTCACGCGCCTAAGGCCATCCGGATCGCAAGTCCCGGCGCCTATGAGCGCACGCTCAAGGAGCGCGGCTATGTGCTGGCGGATTTTGCGGCCCGGCGCGAACGCATCCGCGCGGACGTGACGGCGACCGCGGCGGGTCTGAACGGCCGCGCGCTGATCGCGGATGCGCTGCTGGACGAAGTGACCGCGCTGGTCGAATGGCCGGTGGTGATTGCGGGACGCTTCGAGGCGCGTTTCCTGTCGCTGCCGCGTGAGGTGCTGATTTGCACTCTCGAGGACCACCAGCGCTACTTCCCCGTCGAGGATGCGGCCGGGCAGCTCCTGAGCGCGTTCATCACGGTCAGCAACATCGAAAGCCGCGATCCGTCGCAGGTGCGCGCCGGCAACGAGCGGGTGGTGCGGCCGCGGCTTGCCGATGCGGCATTCTTCTTTGAGCAGGATCGCCGGCAGCCGCTCGCGGCGCGCCTTCACGGACTCGACGCCGTCACCTTCCAGGCGCAGCTGGGCTCGCTCGGGGACAAGACGCGTCGCGTTGGCGCGCTGGCCGCGGACCTCGCCGCGAGCGCCGGCGGCTCACGCGAGGCAGCGCAGCGTGCAGCGCAGCTGTGCAAATGCGATCTGCTCACCGCCATGGTGGGCGAGTTCCCCGAACTGCAGGGCATCATGGGTTCGTACTACGCGCAAGGCGACGGCGAGTCGTCGGAAGTGGCCACCGCCATCCGCGAGCACTACCTGCCGCGCGTGGCGGGCGATGCACTGCCGGTGACGCGCACCGGGCTTGCGGTCGCGATGGCCGACAAGCTCGACACGCTCGCGGGAATTTTTGTCATCGGCGGCAAGCCCACGGGCACGAGGGATCCCTTCGGACTGCGCCGCGCGGCGCTCGGATTGCAGCGCATCCTGATCGAGAAGGGCCTCGATGTGGACCTCAGGAGCTACATCGGCAGGGCGCTGACCAATGTCCGCGCGGACGTCGCGCGCGTTCGTATTGATACGCTTTCCGCGACAATTACAGCTACACTTGCACCTACTGAGGCACCACAGCAACAATCGCCCAAAGCGGAGCTGAACCCGGAGGCGGTTGGGGACGAGATCTACGACTTCCTGATGGAGCGTCTGCGGGCCTATTACCTCGAGCGCACAGGCTCGGCGCCAAACCCGGGCATGGCGCCGGTGACCACTGAGATGTTCGATGCGGTGCTCGTCGCACGTCCCGCATCGCCGGTGGATTTTGACGCGCGTCTGAAAGCGTTGAGCACGTTTCTCGCACTGCCGGAGTCGCTGAGCCTCACCGCAGCGAACAAGAGAATTGCCAACATCCTGCGCAAGGCCGCGGGTGAGACAGCGAGCGAAGTTGCCGTCAGCCGCCTGCGCGAGCCGGCGGAGGTTCGCCTCTACGACGCCGTGCACGGGCTGCGTGATTCGGTCGCGGCAGCCACGCGTCGGCGCGAGTACACGGCGGCCTTGGGACAGCTGGCGCAGCTGCGCCCGGCGGTGGATGCCTTCTTCGACCAGGTGATGGTGATGGATGAAGACCGGGAGCTGCGCGCCAACCGCTTAGGGCTGCTCGTTCAGCTGCAGGGACTTTTCGCCGGGGTCGCGGACCTGTCGCGACTGCCCGGTTGAGCAGCAGCCCGCCAAAGCCCGCGCAGCGCACCTGGCGCGGGCCGGTGGTGCAGTGGGTCGGCTCGCTCTTCTTCACGGGCTTTCTGTTCGCGTGGACGTTCCTGTACGCCATCCCGTTCGTCATCATCTGTGCGTTCCTTCCCTTCCGGCGCCGCTTCCCGCTCGCGCGCGCCTACGCGGCGAGCGTGTTGTGGGTGCTGAAGTGCACCTGCGGGCTCGACTACCGGGTGGAAGGAGCCGCGCTCCCGGACGGCTGCCACATCGCGCTGTGGAAGCACTCCTCGTCCTGGGAAACCATGGCGATGATGGTGGTGTTCCCCCGCCAGGTGTGGGTGCTGAAACGCGAGCTTCTGTGGATACCGGTCGTGGGACTGGCGGTTCGGCAGATGCACGCGATCGCCATTAACCGTAGCGCCGGTCACTCCGCCGTGTCCCAGGTCGTCGAGCAGGGCAAGGACCGCCTGGCGGAAGGCGACTGGATCATGGTCTTCCCCGAAGGCACCCGCATGCCGGCGGGCGAGACCCGCCGGTACGGGGTCTCCGGCGCACTCCTGGCGAGTGAGACCGGGAGGCTCATCGTGCCGGTCGCGCACAACGCCGGGTCTTACTGGCCGCGGCGCGGCCTGCGCAAGAAGCCGGGCACCGTGCGGGTGGTTGTCGGGCCGCCGATCGCCCCCGCGGGCCGCTCGGTGCGCGAAATCAACGAACAGGTCCAGGCGTGGGTCGAAGCGACGGTGCGCAGCCTCGATCCGGCGGGCGTTTAAAAGAGCGCCGACCCCGATACGAGTTGCCGCCCGCTTGCGCCTTTATTCGGAGCACTGTGGGCGGCTCACCCCTGCGTCGTGCAGCGCCTTCCTCGACGGCTGCGCGACGCCGGGTGTGGGCGGGGACTGTTACTGCAGCGTGTAGCCGATGCTCGCGTACACGAACCGGCCGCGCGGGTCCCCGTAAGCCAGGTCGTATCCGCCGACGAAGTTGTTGGCCGAGGCGGCATAGTTGGCGTACGGCGGATCCTTGTCGAATACGTTGTTGGCTCCCAGGGTGAAGCGGAAGGACCTGATGCCCGTATAGGACAGCTGCAGATCCGCAGTTTCGTATGCGGACACGAACCGCGGCACCTGGGTAATCGAGGACGCCGAGTCGTGGTAGCGCTTCTGATAGTGCTGGGTCAGCGAAGCTTCCCAGTCACTGACCTGGTAGAGGGCTGTCAGGTTGTAGCGGAACCTCGAGATGACGCCGCCGATGGTGTTCAGGCCCTGGTCGACCTGTTCCGTGTAGCTGCCGTCGAAGTTCTGGGTCACGTACCTGAAGAAGTACGAGCCGTTGCCGAGCAGTGAGATGCGACCCGCATGCCCCAGGTCGAAAGCGTAGCGCAGGTCCATGTCGAGACCGCTGAGATCGGTCTTGAACAGGTTGGCGTTCGTCTGGCTGATCGAGATGATGTTGCCGCTGGCATCGCGCGTGACCAGGCCGGCGAACTCCTGCGCGGTCTGCGCGGTCTGCAGGATGTTCGCATAGTTGAGGCCGCCCACCACGATCTGGTTCCTGAGGAAGATAAAGAATGAATCCAGATCGATGCGCAGATTCGGGGTCGGCTGGAACACGGTCCCGAAAGTGAAGTTGCGCGACTTCTCCGGCTGCAGGCCGGGGTTACCGCCGTCCACGGTGGTGAACTGGAAGCTACAGGCCGAATTGTTCGGATCGAACACCGGGCACTTGATCGGATCGCGCGTGCCGTTCGAGGTGACACTGGTCGTCTGCGGGGCAAACAGGTCGGGGAGCGACGGGGCCCGGAAGCCGGTGCCTGCCGAGGCACGGAACAGGACCCACTGCACCGGCTGCCAGCGCAGCGAAGCCTTCGGGTTCACGGTGCTGCCGACTTTCTGATAGTTGTCGTAACGCACCGCCGCGTCCGCGGACAGACCCGTCAGCACATCCGCGTACAGCTCGGCGAACGCCGACTCCACGTTCCGGGAGGCATTCTCGGGGAGCTGATTGCCGCCCTGTCCGGTGACATCACCACTTTGGATGACACCGGCCGGATCGAACTCGAATGTCTCGTGGCGAAGCTCGCCACCCACCGCGACGCTCAGCTTGCCGGCCGGCAGGGGCATGATTTCCCGGCTGGCGGTGCCGGCCAGGCTGGAAAGACTCGTCTTGCTCGCGAAGTCCTCGCCCGTGAACTCCGCGGCCTTGGCCGCGGCGAGGGCATTCGGATCGGTCGTCGGTCCGAATGGGTTGATCGTGCCCGTGTCGAGCAGCGGCATGATCTTCGAGTACAGCGCAAAACCCGACTCGAGGTCTTCGTGCACCTTGATCTCGCTGTACAGCGCCGCGCCGTCGTAATCCCAACCCGCCACGTTGCCCTTGATGCCGGCCACCACCCGATAGGTATCGGCGGTATCGAGCGTCTTGCGGTCGCCGTTCGCAAAATCGCGATAGATCAGGTTGAGCGGTTGCCCGGCCTGCCCGTTGGCCGCTGCGAAGGCCGCCGGGTAGTACGGACTCGTGGGCGGCAGAAGGAACGCGCCGTCGCCCGGCTTCACGGCCGGGTTGTTGTAGGTCGGATACTGGGTCGCCAGCAGGTTAGCCAGATACGCGATGTACGGATTCCCGGGCAGCAACGGGTTCTGATACGAAAGCGGCACAGGCTGAACGAAGGTGGTCGTCTTGGTCTGTGCGTAGCTCGCCTCGCCGTACAGCTGATTGTTGCCCGCCAGGGCCCGCGTTGCGGTGAGGTAGAAATTGAGCTTCTGCTGCTCAGGCTGCAGCGAATCGAACTTCGAGTTGTCGAAGCGGCACTGCTTCGGAAAGTTGGTGTCGAAGAGCGAGTCGGGGCCGCAATCCGGCGTGTCGGGGTTGCGAGAGCCCACCTTCGGAATCGCGACGTTGGCCGGGAAGGCGAAGGACGAGGTGACGTCGTTCCCATAGGCCGGCGAGTAGCGCTGCGCAAATGCGCGTGACGCGCCCAGGATCGGCGACATGTGATCGAAGTTGAAGCCCAGCGCAATATTGTAACGATCCGAGTTCAGGTCGCCGTGGCCCACGGAGCCGGAAAGGTTCTCCTCGGCGCCGCCACCGGAGCGCGTCGGCGTGCCGGCGTAGGCGGTGATCTGCGCTCCCTGATAATCCTTCTTGAGGATGAAGTTGACCACGCCGGCGATGGCATCGCTGCCGTAGATGGCCGAGGCGCCGTCCTTCAGGATTTCCACGCGCTCGACCATCGCGATCGGAATGGAGCTGATGTCCACGGAGTCGCCCGCTGGCCCCTGTCCGCCGCCACCGTAGGGAGCGGACCGGCGGCCGTTGATCAGCACCAGCGTGCGTGCGCTGTCCAGGCCGCGCAGCGAGATGGTCGAGATGCCGCCGGTTATGAAGCCTGTGGCCTGTGCGGCGTTGGTGAGGCCTGAGCTGCTCGCCGCGCTGATCTGCTGGAAGAGTTGCTCGGCCGTCGTCACGCCCGTGCGCGCGATGTCCTCGGTCGTCAGCACCTGTACCGGCAGAGCCGTCTCGGCGTTGATTCCCTTGATCGACGTACCGGTGATGACGACTTCCTGGAGCGTTGCAGCGGGCCCTGTCGCCGCATTGGCCGGTGCGGCTTGCGCCGCAGCCACCTCGGAGCGGGCGGCGGCCACAATCCCTAAGCTGACGGCCAAAACAACCAGGCCACTCCTGCCGAAGACCAGATCAACCACGCCTCGTGCGTTCATTCCATTCCCCTTTGTTATGTGGGTTATGTGGCTCCCGATCCGCTGCTGCTGAAACTGCGCTGGATTGTGGCTAATGGGAAAGAATTTGACGATAAGGTCAAATAACCATCGCGTTCCCGCTGTTGGTGTTTTGCAACGATCGGCAGCACCTCTGTGCCGAGGTCGCGGGCGAGATTGGGGGGCTGGTGGCTAAGCTATCCGCAGCCTGTTACCAGCCAATTCCGTAGTCCTGGCCGAAGTTGCTCGACCCGCCCCATAAAGTGCCGTGGGCCTGGTCTACGAATATCGCGTTGATGGGACCCGAGCTGCGCTCCTCGAACTCGAGCGCGTAACCCATGCGCATGAGCTCCTCACGCACCCAGGGTGGCGTCGCGGTGTTGACCGTGA
>Ga0070733_10001469_pt1 | contig 17533 bp, 10 predicted proteins | sample Coa_R1_9_FD_66450 | JGI IMG/M metagenome (GOLD analysis project Ga0070733, IMG submission 66450) | Surface soil microbial communities from Centralia Pennsylvania, which are recovering from an underground coalmine fire - Coalmine... | ecosystem: Environmental > Terrestrial > Soil > Unclassified ... | reverse complement strand
AGTAACAGTGTTCTAGTGTGGACACGCCGACCATCGACTGGCGAGAACGCACGTCTAAAGCTGACTGTCGAAGTCGCCGAAGACGAGACCTTCGCTCACGTAGTAGCGACAGCTACTGCTCCAGTCTCCGCGCAGTCCGATTGGACCTGCCGCGTGCTCGTCGGCGGATTAAAGCCCAGCCGTGTCTATTGGTACCGATTCACCGATCCGGAAGGCTTCGGCAGCCGCGTGGGCCGGACGATCACAGCCCCTGCGGACGACGACCCCGGGCCGGTTCGTTTCGTTTTTGTGAGCTGCCAGAACGCGAACGACGGAGCGCAGAACGCCTACCGCAGAATGATTTTCGAGGACGAACGCGCTCCCCAAGCGGAACAAATCGGCTTCGTGCTGCACCTCGGCGACTTCATCTATGAAATTGTCTGGTACCCGGAGGACCGTCCGCAGGGCATGTATGACCGCCGCGTGCGCGATCTCGTGCGCTATCCCCACGGCGAAAAGATTCGCGACTTTCACATCCCCACGACCGTGGAAGATTACCGCGCCGTGTACCGCGCGTATTTGAGCGATCCCGATCTTCAGGACGCGCGCGCTCGCTGGCCCTTCGTGAACATGTGGGACAACCACGAGTTCAGCTGGCTGGGCTGGCAATCGCTGCAAAGATTTGAAGGAAAGAATCTTCCGGCGCAGACTCGCAAAGTAGCCGCCAATCAGGCCTTCTTCGAATACCAGCCAGCGCGGATCACGAAACCGAGCGGGCCGTCGCTCGATCGTTTCGATCCTCCGCTGGTCGTCGATACTCCGGTGACTCATTTTGACGAGCACGGCCTCGGCCAGGAACCGAATAATCTGGCCGCCATCGGCAGCCTCAAGGGTTACCGCGCCCTGCGCTGGGGCAGAAATGTGGAGTTGATCGTCACCGACCAGCGCACCTATCGGTCCGAGACGCCTACCGATCGTCCCGAAATAAAATCCCTTTCCAGCGATGATTTTCCCGAGTTCATTCCGGAAGATGCGATGGAGATTCTGGATGCGGGACGAACCTACAATGGCGGCCGCCCGCCCGCATCGATCCGTTTCGGCAGCGTCGAGATCGACAATTTCTGCAAAAATGCGCCCGCGCAGACTATTCTCGGCGCCGAGCAGAAGGCGTGGTTTCTCGATCAGCTGCGCACCTCGAAAGCGACCTGGAAGATCTGGGGCAACACCACCGCCACGCTCGACATGCGCGCCGACCTGCAGAACCTGCCGCCCGGGCTGACAAAGCCATGGCCTGTTCCCGGCTACGCCACTTCTCCGTTCGGCGATCACGGCACCGCCTATGTGGAGCGCGGAGAAATTTACGACTTCGTGCAGGCCAACGGCATCACCGGTTTTGCCACCATCGCCGGAGATCGTCACAGCTTTTGGGCTGGACTGGCGGCGAAAAGTTTGCCGCCGAAACCTTTTGTGCCAGTCGGGATTGCTTTCGTTACAGGATCAATCTCCGCTCCAGGAATCGTCGAAGCACTGGAACACAACTTTCCGAAAGACCACCCGCTGCGAGCACTTTACGTTGGCAAAGGTCCGAACGATCACGCTCCGCAGCCTACCCTGAACCTGCTGGCTAAGCATGGAGTGCGAGCATGTCTCGAGTACGTGCGTAGCGGAGACATTGCAAAGGCCCGGGCGCTGTCGAATCCTGATTTGTCGCCGCACGTCTCGTTCGTCGACATGGGAGGCCACGGCTACTCGGTGGTTCACGCCACGAGTGAATTCCTCGAAACCGAATTTGTCTGCATTCCCCGCCCCATCGAGCGCAGCGATCGTCCCGATGGTGGCGCCCTCAGTTATCGCGTTAAATCGCACACCGCTCTTTGGAAAAGTGGCGAAGCACCAAAGCTCCAGATGCAAATCCTGGAAGGCGACCCTAGGTTCTCGGAATAGTCCGTTCCCACGCTGACGATTATCATGCGCGGCGTGCCGCCTGCGGAACTACCACTACCGTCGATCAGAGCGGCATCATTCCGCTACTCCTGGCGTTCCGCAGAGAAAAACCAAGGAGATCGACCTAATCTAATAGGGGAGCAGACTTCTCTTACGCTGGCCAGCGTTCGAGGCGCCGCTCCCCGTCCTTGACAAGTCCCTCCCCCGAAGAACTGCCAGGCTAGCGGCAATTTAGCGAACCCACGGCGGACCCTAAATAGGGTAGATGCTGTAAGGCCGAAATCTGAGATCAGTATGCGGAATGCGAAGCATTGCCCCTTGGCCGAAGTCGAGGTTGTCGAAGGCCGCTGAGGACGGCCGCTAAGGACGACCGCTAGCTCCGGGCTAGGCGTGGGCCACAACGGCCAGAAGTTCCTGCGCCTGCGCGTCCGCGACCGGCAACTCGATGGTTACCAGCGCCCCGTGCGGTTCGATGTTTTCTATCCTGAGATCTCCGCCACGTTCCTTGACGATCCCGTAACACACGCTCAACCCCAATCCCGTTCCCTTGCCCACGGGCTTCGTCGTGTAGAAAGGATCGAGGGCGCGACTCAGATTGCCGAAACCGGGCCCCGTATCTCCGACTTCGATCACGGCGCGTAGGCCGTTCTGGTAGGCGCGAATGCTGATCTGCTTGCTGCCGTCCATCCCTTCCATGGCGTCGCTGGAATTGTTGACCAGGTTGAGCAGAATCTGTTTGATCTCATCCTCGTTCACCGCCAGCGACGGCAAGTCCGGCGCAATGTCGAGTTGCACGCGGACGCTGCGGGTGCGCGTGTAGTATTCGCGCAGGGCCAGCACTTCCTGCAGCACCGGTAACAACTGCACAGTCTGCGTGTCGCGCGTACTCTGCCGCGAAAAGCGCAGCAGGTTTTCGATAATCCGTTTCATGCGGCGCGCTTCGTTCACCAGCTTCGCGAGTTGATCGCGCGCATTCGGCGCGGTGATGGCGTCGCTGACGAGTTCGCCATATCCCATGATGACGGTCAAAGGATTGTTGAGTTCGTGCGCGACTCCCGCCAGCAGTTGCCCCAGAGCGGCCAGCTTTTCTGACCATATCAGCTGCGTGTGCAAGGCTTTCAGTTCCACGGCTACCGCAAGGTCGCCCGCCAGCATTTCGATGCGCGACAACTCGAGCGCGTCGCTCGTATTCGGGTCGCGCGGCGCCGCCAACCGGATGCATCCCAGGCACGTGCCTGCAGCGGAGCAGAGCGGAATTAAGATTTCTTCGCTCCCGCGGCGCGTATTCATCCTTCTGCGCAGTTCTGGATGAATCGCCTCATCCCTAGGCATCGCGTACGAATTCTTGCCCACGACTTGCGCCTGGGAACACAGACTCTTGATGTGATCGAGCGTCCAGTCGCGGGTTTGAGCCTGCAGTCTCTCCACCGACTCCGCCGACAATCCGCTGCAGCCCGCGACCTGCAATTTGCGTTCAGCATCCTCCAACAGCACAGCTGCCACGCTGAAGTTGCTGACCTCCGTGATCGCCGACGCAATCGCGGGACAAATGGCGTCTGGCCTGCCCCCACCCAACAGCCGCGAGGTAATCGCCGAGAAGCGTTCCAACTGGCAGTTGAGCACTGCCGCCTTGTGCTGCATGCCGGCAATCGATTCTGACTTTGCCTCCACCACGGCGAGAATCATTCCAAATGCGACGAAAAGCTTGGGAGCGTTCCAGAGTGCTACCGGGATCATGAAATTCGGAGCCAGGCGATCGGTCAGTAACCCGAGCGGAAACACCGCTCCCCAACAAAAAAATCCACCCGCAATCGTCAACATAGCCGGCGAGAGGGTGGCCGACTTTGGCGCATGAGGCGCCCCCCTTCGGTCGCGGCAAATGAACCAGCCCGGCAGACCAAAGCCAATTCCCAGCAGCGCGACCGTCCCTTCGTCAAATGATCCTCGCAAAGTGGCCCGACCCGCCCACGCGCCGGCCAGCGAGCACAGCAAAGCAACGGCCGCCACGGGCAATGACCACTTCCCGCTGACGCGAAAGAAGAAAAACGCAGCTCCGCCGAAGCAGGCCAGCAGACACAACACAAAAGGCCAGCGCGCCTGCACGCCATAGCCGTCGCATGCCACATACACGACCGACGGCACACCGAGCACAAGCAGCAACCAGGTCCGCTTGGCATAGTCTTCCACCACAGCGGAGACCGACACCAGAAAAGCGACGGCGGCGGCCTGCAGCGACCCCGAATCGATGGCCGAAAGAAGCGAGTTGACCGGCCCGCGATCCGGTTCCAGCAGTTGCATCAGGAAATGCGTGAACACCAGTGTCCATCCGACCGTCCAAAGAGTCAGGCGGGCGCTGTGCGCCTGTCGTTTCAGGCACACGAAAATAATGACCAGTCCGCCCACGGTCAAAAATGTCGGAAGTTTTTCGAGGACACCCATTCAATGATTACTTAGGGGGAGAAACATGTCCTCAAGAGTAACCAACCGTAACCCCACCCGCCAGCGCCAGAACGTGCCACCACCGTGGCACGAACGTTGGACGGGATGCACGGTGGTGCCAGTGGAGTTGCGCAATGAAGTGTTCAGAGGAACCCGGGATGATTTTGAGCGTAATGACCGGATTTCAACATTCACCCGCCCCGTTATAATCACGCCGATGGCCAGCGATGCCTTTCTCTCGTGGGCGAACCGGACCGTGCTTCGCCCGGGCCGAGCAGAGCCTTACCTGTCCATCCAGGACATCGTTGTTTTCGTCCGCGATCTGAAAGTGAGCAAGCGGTTCTACTTGGAACAATTGGGCTTCGAACTCCTCACCGAACAATGCCTTCCCACTGGCGAACGCTGGATCGAGGTGGCGCCTCCCGACGGCAGCGCGAATCTCGCGCTGGTGGAACCAAAGCCCGACGCGCCGGAATACCAGCTGATTGGCGGCTACCGCTGGGTCCTTTTCATGACCGAAGATGTCGACGCCAAGTACAAAGAATGGAGCGAACGCGGTGTTCGTTTCACTACTGCTCCGGAGACCCCGGGGTGGGGCGGCACCTATGCGCGTTTCGAGGACCCGGACGGGAATGCGTTTGGCTTGGAAGGCTTCGATGAGGTGAGGCAAAGCCTGGAGTCGCGCCAGCGGGAGCACGCCGCGAAACTCGAATCCGAACGCCGCACCGCCCAGGAGTTGGAAATAGCGCGGCAGGTGCAGGCGCGGTTGTTTCCGCAGATCCAGCCGGAGTTGAAAACGGTAGAGTACGCCGGAATCTGCGTGCAGGCTCGCCAGGTGGGAGGGGATTATTTCGATTTCCTGAATCTGGGGCCGCAACGGCTGGGGTTGATTATCGGCGATGTGTCCGGCAAGGGAATCGCCGCAGCTCTGCTGATGGCAAATTTACAGGCCAGCCTGCGGAGCCAGTCGGCGCTGGCCTTCGATGAGCCCGAGGCGTTGCTTCGGTCTGTCAATCGACTGTTCTATGACAATACCGGCGACAGCGCCTACGCCTCGCTTTTTTTTGCCGATTACGACGAGGCGGCGGGGCGGTTGCGCTATGTCAATTGCGGACATTTGTCAGGTCTCTTGGTAAGAAGCGACGGCAAGGTGGATCGGCTCGAGTCCACCAGCACGCTGCTCGGATTGTTCAGAGAGTGGAATTGCTCGATGCGGGAGCAGAAGCTTTTTCCCGGGGACGTGCTTGCGCTTTACACCGATGGGATCACCGAAGCCAGTAACGAGCGAGGAGAGGAATTCGGCGAGCGCTGCCTGGTTGAATCGCTTCAGCAACATCGGGACCTGCCGTGCCAGGCCTTGTTGTCCGCAATCGTGGATGGCGTTCGGCAATTCAGTTTTCAGGAACAACACGACGACATCACGGCGATCGTCGCGAAGTTCAAGGCTACCAGCTGACACGTCTGCGGGTCGATTGAAGGTCCTCTGACTCCTGTCCGTGGCTCTGGTTGCGATCATCCCCCGCTGGCCCTCCTACGTCCAGTACGTCCGATCCAAACTCCGATACTGAATCGCCTCGGCAATGTGTTTGGGCTCCAGGTTCGGCGTGTCTTCCAGGTCGGCGATGGTTCTGGCTACTTTCAGGATGCGGTCGTGGGCGCGGGCGCTCAGGCCCTGCTGGGTCATGGCGCGTTCGAGCAGGCTTTCGCAGCTAGCCGATAGCTCGCAATAAGCCCGGATGTGGCGCGAGGACATTTGGGCGTTGCAGTAGAGTTTCTCGCGCGACGAAGAAAAGCGCGTGAGTTGTTTCTGGCGGGTGCGCATGACGCGCTCGCGAATCTTAGCGGAGCCTTCCGGTTCGTTAGTCGAGCGCATTTCTTTGTAGTTCACGGCCGGGACGTCGATGTGGATGTCGATGCGGTCCATGAGCGGCCCCGAAATCTTCGAGATATAGCGCTGGATCATCGGCGACGTGCACTGGCAGTCGCGCGAGCGATCATTATGGAATCCGCACGGGCAGGGGTTCATCGCGGCTGCCAGCATGAAGCGCGCGGGAAACGTCAGCGACATGGAGGCACGGGCAATGCTCACCGTGCCATCCTCCAGCGGCTGGCGCAGGACTTCGAGCACGTTGCGAGGGAACTCAGGAAGTTCGTCGAGAAAAAGCAGGCCGTTCTGGGCGAGCGAGACTTCGCCGGGGCGCGGGATCACACCGCCGCCGATTAATCCTGCATCGGAAATCGTGTGGTGCGGCGAACGATACGGACGTTTTCCGACCAGCCCCGTCCCCTGGTCGAGCACGCCGGCCACGCTATGAATCTTGGTGGTCTCCAGCGCCTCTTCAAATGTCAGCGGCGGCAAGATCGTCGGCATGCGCTTGGCCAGCATGGTCTTGCCCGAGCCCGGCGGTCCGATCATGAGAATGTTGTGGCCCCCGGCGCAGGCGATTTCGATGGCGCGCTTGGCGGTCTGCTGCCCGCGCACATCTTTGAAGTCGACGAAGAACTGCTGCGATTCGCTCAGCAGCGATTCGTGGTCGGCCTTCATGGGAACGATTCCGTTGCCCGAGTTGATGAAGTGGATCACGTCGAGCAGCGAGCGAACCGGATAAACTTCCACGCCTCCGACCATGGCAGCTTCTTTGGCGTTCGCTTCGGGCACGACCATGCGTGAGATTTTTCGACCGCGCGCTTCGAGCGCAATCGGGAGCGCGCCCCGAACGCCGCGCACTCCGCCATCAAGCGAAAGTTCGCCGACGAACAAGCAGTCAGGGATCTCCTTCTTCGTAAGTCCGCCGTAGGCTCCCACGATCCCGAGGGCCATCGGCAGATCGAATCCCGAACCTTCTTTCTTAATGTCGGCAGGCGCCAGATTAATTGTGATCTGCGTGGGCGGGATGTCATACCCGCAGTTCTTCAGCGCTGCGCGCACCCGGTCGCGACTCTCGCGCACGGCCGCGTCCGGCAGGCCCACGGTGTGAAAGTGGTCCTGATCGGTCTTGATGCCCGAGCAGTCGACTTCCACCTGAATGATGTTGGCGTCGATGCCATAGACCGCGGCGCTGAGAGTTTTATAGAGCATGAGTCAGCTTGCTTTGCTTCAGTAGCTTGCTTCGGCGCTCAGTTTCCCACTTTTCGCAAAGAACCTTAGAAATGGAGCCCAGATCCTGCCCAATTCCCTCGAATCGTCTCTGAAGCGGACACACGAAGTCCTGAGCTTCCAGGTACCCACCTTACGGGTTCGGGTGCAGCGCTGGCTGTGACGGATGTCACCGGCGCCTGTGGAAAACGCCGATTACTGCCTCCAAGCGACGCCGATCAGGTCCGCGCCTGTCCGTTCCCGGACGGGACAGTCCACGTTCGGACGCAATCCGTTCCATACTCTCCAATTCCTGTTCCTCCTTTTCAACGCCGGCAAAGCCGAATCGTCTGGCGGCAGATTTGCTGTGCCCGAGTGACCTCTCAGCTTCGCAGGAGTCAACCGCCTATGGGAACGCTGGTCCAGGACTTGCGATACGCACTGCGGCAGTTGGGCAAGAACCCGGGATTCACCGCCATCGCCGTACTCACCCTGGCGCTCGGCATCGCCGTGAACGCCACCATGTTCAGCATGGTGAGCGCGTTCCTGCTGCGGCGCCCGCCGGGCCGCGATCCTGACCATATCGCCGTAGTCACGGGAATCGACCGTCGCTATCCTTCTAGTTGCAATGTTGGCCACGTATTTTCCAGCGCGTCGTTCGGCACGAGTCGAGCCCATGAGTGCCTTGCGCCAGGAATAGCGCCAGAGCACCGGCAATCTCTTACGGAGCAAGACTTGCTGCGCCCCTTGATCGCGTCACTGCTCAACCCTCAAATAGCTATTGTTGCGCGTTCTGGCGATAGCGCGGCTTGAGTTCAACGTCGAAATCTTAGATGGCGTCATCCGATCGAAGCCGTTTTTCAGGCGTAGTGAGGGATCTCGCGTGTGGCGCTCCTGCTTTCTGAGACCGAACTGCACCACTGCCCCGCGTTCAGCGGAACTGGCGTTGTCGTGTTTTTCGTGAACCAAGATGTCCAACAGAGAGTTGTTCGCCGGGCATGTAAAGAATTAGGATGACCTACAGCTTAAGGTCGCATTAATCCCTCATGACGCCGGACTCTTTGAATTCCTCGCGCGCTCCTCGACCTCCCGGAAATCTCGAACGCGAGGAATCCCAGCTTTGGCGCTGGCTGCTTTTGTTCATGGTCCTGCTGTCCGTTGCGCTCGCAGGACTCCTGTGGGAGCGCCTGGAAAACATTCCCTACTCGCTCCGCGCCATTCCCATCGGCGTGGCTGCTCTGTCGGTCCTGTTCGCGGTATATGCCTACGGCCGGCGCCGTGAAGTCAGCGAACTCAAGGGCTTGCTGCGCGGACTGCAGGAGCACGTGGGCGCTGCCCCTTCCGAAGAGCAACTCGACCAGCTCAGCCAGGTCATCATGCGCTCGCAGCGCAGCTTCAAGGAGCTGATCGACTCCTTTGACGAGCCGGCGTGCGCCGTGTCGCTCGACGGAACCGTGCGCACAGTGAATAAGCGCGTGGCGGAACTGACCGGGCTCTCTTTCTCCGAACTGGTGAACCGCAAGATCTACGATTTCGTCGAGGAGCCGAACCGGGAAGAGGTCGAACGCGGTATCGGACGCTTCCTCGACAAGAAGCGCTGGGCGGGAACGGTCCGGTTGCTCCTCAAGAACAATTCCCGGCCGCTCTATCTCGATTGCGTTGTCAACGCTATTGTCAAAGGGGACGAGGTCGTGGGCGCGAGCATTCTGGGGCGCGACGTCACCGAGCAGCGCGAAAAGGAACTCCGCTTCACCGAATTGTTTGAGACCTTGCAGGAAGGCGTCTACTTCAGCACGCCCGAGGGGCAGCTTCTGGACGCGAACCCCGCACTCGTCGGCATGCTGGGATACGGAGACAAACGGGATCTGCTTGCCGTCGAGCCCGCCGCGTTGAATTTCGATCCAGGGCAGCAGCCGGTGCTGGGCCGGGCCATCGACGACCGTGGCGGCATCCGCACCCGCGAAGTCAAACTACGGAAGAAAGACGGGACCGCTGCGGTCTTTCTCGACTCTTCCCGCGCGGTGTGGGACACATCCGGCAACATCATCCGCTACCAGGGAACGCTGGTCGACATCACCGAAAAGCGGAGCATGGAGCGCGAACTGGCGCAGCAGGAAGAGTTTCGCAGCCGCCTGCTGGAGAGTTTCCCCGACCTGATTCTGGTAGTGGACCTTGAAGAACGCTACACCTTTGTCAGTTCGCGGGCTCGCGATCTTCTGGGTTACCTGCCGAAAGAAATGCTGGGGAAAAAGATCTCCGGCCTCGAAGACCATTCGCCCGACCTGGCTTCGTTGTACCACACGGTAGTTTCCGGGCAGCAGGCCTTCGCATCGGCGGAGTATGGGGCTCGGCACCGCGACGGAAACTGGCGGACCATGCGCGCGGCCGGCAGCCGGCTGGTCGATGCCGACGGCAAGATCAGCGGCGTGATTATTTCCGTCCGCGATATCACCATCGAGCGCAAGCTGGAACAACAGGTCGTGCAGAGCGAGCGGCTCGCGGCTATGGGCGCGATGATCGGCGGCGTGGCCCACGAGCTGAATAATCCGCTGACCAGCATCCTGGGCGTGAGCGAACTTCTGCAAGACACAGAAACCAACGAAACCTCACGCAAGCAACTTGCGATGCTGCAGCAGCAGGCGCGACGCGCCGCGGAGATCGTTCAGAACCTGACATATTTCTCGCGACCGCCCGCGCCGGGCAAGAGCAGGATCAACCTGGTCGAAGTGGTCGAACGCACGCTCAACCTGCACGCGTATTCACTGCGCAAGAACAACATCACGGTCGATTTTCTGAAAGAGACCGGCGTGCCCTACGCGCTTGGCGATCCGCACCAGCTGATGCAGGTCTTCCTGAATCTGATTGTGAACGCCGAGCAAGCCATCCGCGAGGCCCGCGACAAAGGCACGTTGCGGATTCGCTTAGGCAAGGGCGACGGTGCCGTCTGGGTCAGCTTCCACGACGACGGCCCCGGCATCGCGAAGGAAAACTTGGCCAGCATCTTCGATCCGTTTTATACGACGAAGCGGCCGGGGCGCGGGACAGGGCTGGGGCTGAGCATCTGCAAGTCGGTGATGAAGGAACACAATGGCAGCGTGGAAGCCGCCAACGCCGTGGGTGGCGGAGCGGTCTTTACCGTAACGCTGCCGGTATCCACGGCGGGGTGAAGAGTCGGCCGCCTCGCGCAATGCGAGGCCTTGAAATCACGGCATCCCGGTCAGCGTCAGCCGAGCCTTCGTCCGGACTGCCAGCAGGTGACCGTCCGGCGAGATCGCAACGTCGGAATTGATTGGGTACTGCGCCCGAAGGACAATTGTGCCTGAGGCCAGATCCACTACTGCGACCCGAAGATAGTAGCCGAATCCGCCGGTGTCGGTGATCGGAAAACGGGCGCCGTGGCTGAAGAACAGTACTCGCGCCCTTCCTGACGCGAGATCCCAGCGAAATCCGGAATTCCATCCCGGCGCAAGCCAATGCAAATCGGCGATCTTCTTTGCTTGCCCGGCGGCGTCCAGAAGGTCAAAGTTGCTGCTTTCGCGTAAGCAAGAGGACAGTGTGAGGGTCGGGCAGGATGGCTGTCCCGGCCTTCCCCAGCAGGTCATTGTGAATGTTTAGTTCGCCATCGCTCAGGTGAATATCTAGTTGTTCCTTGCTGGCCTCGACACACGCGAAGCCGCCGTCGGTAACTGCTGCTGGCCAACACGAGTCCGCCGCCAGGGTTTGCCGGACCGGACTCCCCTCAAAATATGCAGTCCGAGTTGGCGCGTAGCCGTCTGCGATAACGAAGCCATGGCGGGACGGCGCAGTGATCAGCCTCCCCATCCAGACAGGTATCCGCTTTCGATCTTGCCCGCTAACCCACTCGAAGCCCTGAAGAATAGAGAAATCCGAATCAAGAACGCGAATCTCCCAGCCGCTGGTCATCAAAATGTGTCCGTCCGGTCCGGCTTGAAGGTTTTCTCCCCGCGACCAGTCTAACGAGTGTTGGGGGTGACCTGAGGTGTCGATGACGACAGAACGATACTTCTCGGCTGGAGGCTGATTATTCTTGTCGCAGGGCGACGTACGCAATGGAAAGCTGATGAGCAGATGCTCCGCATCCAGGAACTCGACATGGCGCTTGGCATAAGCGTCCTTGTCTTGGAACATGTAATCGCAGTTCGCAGGGTAACCGATCTTCGGCAAGTCAATCTCTTGATGAGATGCCTGCGAAGACTGGCCTTGGAGACCATGCGTGAAGGCCAACAGCATCACTCCGATTTGGAAAGGACGACGGTGCATATCGCCTAGAACTGGCCAATGCTCTCGTAAGGCTACCGCTCGACTGCCAGAGCGACGGCGTTCCCTCCGCCAAGACACAGGGCCGCGATCCCGCGCTTCACATCCCGCCGAATCATTTCGTAGATCAGCGTGACCAGAACCCGCGCGCCGCTGGCGCCGATAGGGTGACCAAGCGCGACCGCACCACCGTTCACGTTAACTTTGTCAGGATTCAGTCCTAGTTCACGCATCACTCCCAACGCCTGCACCGAGAACGCCTCGTTGAGTTCGTAAAGATCCACGTCTTCGTTCTTCCACCCGGTCTTCTCCCAAATCTGGCGAACGGCCCCCACGGGGGCCATCATCACCCACTTGGATTCGACTCCGCTCGTAGCCTGCGCTACGATTCGCACCATCGGCTGCGCGCCGAGATCTTTGGCGCGCGTCGCGCTGGTGACGACCACAGCGGCAGCGCCATCGTTAACGCCCGGAGCGTTGCCCGCGGTGACGGTTCCGTCTTTCTTGAAAGCTGGCTTGAGCGCTCGAAGCACTTCAATCGTAGTGTCTTCGCGCGGGGATTCATCTTTATCGAAGATCGTCGGAGGCGCTCCTTTTTTCTTCGCCGGAATCTCCACCGGAACAATCTGCGACTTGAAGCGGCACTCTCTGATCGCCGACACTGCCTTGCGATGCGAGTTCACGGCAAACTCATCCTGCTCCTCGCGCGTAATGCCGTATTTCTCCGCGACGTTCTCGCCCGTGATGCCCATGTGGTAGTCGTTGTAAATATCCCACAGCCCGTCATGCACCATGGAGTCGACGATCTGCGCATTGCCCAGTCGATAGCCCTTGCGCGCCTGCGGCAGCAGATACGGAGCGTTGGTCATCGATTCCATTCCGCCCGCAACCACGATCGAACTGTTTCCCGTCTGCACCGCTTGCGCCGCCAGCGCGACCGATTTCAATCCCGAGCCGCAAACCTTGTTGATAGTCATGGCACCTGTCGCCGGAGAGAGCCCGCCGAAGATGGCGGCCTGCCGCGCTGGGTTCTGACCGAGCCCGGCAGTGATGACGTTGCCCATGATGCACTCGTCGATCTGCTCGGAGTTCAGTCCCGCACGCTTCACCGCTTCGCGCACCGCAATAGCGCCGAGTTGGGGCGCGCTGAAATCGGAGAGGCTGCCCTGAAACTTTCCCACCGGCGTGCGGCAGCCGGAGAGGATGACAACATCGTCAAAAGAGGCCATGAATCAAGCTCCCGCGAAGATTTCGCAATTGTCATTATAGATGCGCCGGCTCGGGAATGCGTCGCATGAGCGGCAGACTTCTGCCGTTGCGCGCGTCTGTGTCATCTCACATATACAGCGAAGACCGGCTAGCGTGAGGCAGTCTGTGAACGATGCCGACGCGAAAACTCGGGAGCACGCTCACGCATCACCGAAGATTCTTGTTGACTTTTCTCGTGAGGCTTCACTCATCGTGACTTTGGTACAGCGACTTCACACGCTCGCATCATCATTTTTCTCTTGACTTCATTTTTCAATAACTCTATGTTTCAAATAGTTGCAACAAAACAACGTTGCGAATTTTCCATGAACAATGGAAGGGAGAATAGAAAACAATGGCAACCAAGAAAAAGGCAAAGAAGAAAAAGAAGCATTAAGAAAGATCTGTACAAGGCAAAAGGGGACGCGAATAGCGTCCCCTAAGTTTTTGAACGGGATTTTCCTCGAGCCCGGTCCCGCCTCGTCCTACGGCTTCGGCGCACTCGCCGCCCTCTGAGGAATGCGCTTCTCCTTCTCCGGACAAAGACTCCGATACGCGCAGAAATTACAGTGAATGCCAGGTCTCGCATCGAACCTGCCGTCCGCGATTCCCTGAGCCGCGGCTTCAACGCGCCCGCGAGCCGCCACCAGCTCTGCCTCAGTTCGCGTCGTGATGACCGGAACATTCTCTTCCAAGTTGTAAAAAATCAGCGCTCCGACTTCGTACGCCCACTTTTCGCGGGCGGCGATCGCGTACAAAGAAAGCTGCAGGCTCTCGTCCGCGTCTTCCTGGTCGCGGGCCTTGCCGGTCTTGTAGTCGACAATGGCCACGCTGCCGTCGGGCCGCCGGTCGATGCGGTCGATGCGGCCCCCAACGCTCGTCGCTCCCACGCGAATCTCAAATGACTGCTCCGTATGCAGAACCTCCGCCGGCGGAAGCAATCGCACCGCAGCGAGAAACTCGGTCAACTGGGCAATGCCCTGCTTCTCGTAGAGCTCGTGCTGGTAGCTTTCCTGAATCTTGGCCTCGACCAGATCGCGCCGGAACAGCTCGATGAGTTCCTCGTCTGTCTTAGTGCGCCCCAGGTTCACCGAATCAAAATAAGTTTTGAGAACGCGGTGAATGGCAGCTCCGTATTGCATCGCGGCGGCCGGCTGGGCCTTGATCCGCCAGTCGCGGTCGAGCTTGAATCGCAATCCGCAGCGCTCGTACGTATCGACTGCAGACGCGCTCAGCCGCGTGTGTAGACCCTCGATCACCGGCAACTCGAACCACAAAGTCGTTTGTGACTCCCTCGCAGCGGTCTGAGACGCCGTCGCGAATATGTCGAGGCTCGCCTGCGCCCCGCTCGCCGGAACCGCCTGCAGCCAGCGCGCGAGGCCATGATTCTCGATCAGCTCCCGCATGTAGCCGTCCGGATTCTTGTTGGCCTTCCCCTTTCCCTGCTTGGAGTAGATGCGCAACGAGTCACGGGCGCGAGTCATGGCGACGTAGAAAAGGCGCCGCTCCTCCTGGGTGTGCAGGGTCTTGTCGTCGGCTTCTGTCAACGAGTCCGCGTCGCGCAATTCTCTGGGGAAGGCGACCAGCGTCTCCTTGTACGAACTGGGAAAGGAATTCGCATTGGCGCGAAGAATGAAGACGTGGGGAAACTCAAGTCCCTTGGCGCCGTGCACCGTCATCAGACGAACGGCATTCTCGCTTTCGTTCGACTGCAGCGGGATCACGCCTCCGGCTTCGCGGAAGAGTCCGAGATAGTCAACCAGTTCTTCGAGTTCGGTGGTCTGGTTGACCTTTTTCGTCTCCCATCCTTCCACGAATCGCAAGGCGGCCTGAACAATAGACGAGGATGCATCGAGAGCGAACTGCCTGATGACAATGTCGAGCGCACCGCGAGCCTTCGCATCGCGGCGGTGAATCTCTTCACGAGTCCGTTGAACGGCCGCCAGCACCTCGGCGCCGCCATCGACGCGATCAAGCGCCGAAGAAAGTGGAACGACCTGGGTTTCACGATTGTCCCGCGAAATGGCTCGCAAGACCTGGCGAAGCTGATCGGGATTCACATGAAACCTGGGAAGAGCGGCCACGCGAAAGAAACTGACGTCATCCCCGGCAGAAACCACCGCGTTCAGGCAGGCAAACAAATCGCGCGCTTCCGGCGTGTCGGAAACATCCATGCTCTCAATGACGAACGGGATTCCCGCTTCCGCCAGCTCCTGTACCACTTCGTCACGTTGATAGTGAGAGCGGTAAAGGACGCCGAAGTCAGACCATTTGCCCTTCGACTTCCTCTGCGCGTCGCGGATGAAGCTGACCAGATCCGGTCCCTCAGCATCCTTGCTGGTAAGAACGACCACCGACACCGGAGGACTGGGAAGCTGCGTACCCGCCTTGCCCGCCTCCTCTTCGCGCGCCGACACCAGCGGTGCGCGATGATACGCGAGCGCGGGATCAGGGTGCCGCGCAAACACCGGCGGATTCTTGTCGATCAAAGCAAACGCGCTGCGGAGAATAGGAGTCGTGGAACGGCGGTTCTTCTCTAGCACGACCCGCTTAGCATCCGGGAAGTGACGATGAAACAACTCGAAAGCCGCGCTGGACGCGCCGCGGAACCGGTAGATCGCCTGATCGGGATCGCCGACGGCAAAAATGTTTCCGTCTTTACCCGCAAGCTTCGCAAGAATCTGAATCTGCGCGAAGTTCGCGTCCTGAAATTCATCTGCCAAAATGAAGCGGGCGCGGGATTGCGCTTGGGCCAAAACGTTGTCGTCTGTATGCAGCAAGGCATGCGCGCGCGTAATCATGTGGCTGAAAGTGCCCAGATTCTCTTCACGCAGCCAGCGCTCCATTGTGCTGAACACACGCGCGATCTCGCGGCAGCGGCCGAGAACCTCGGCGTCATCCAGAAGGTTCTTTGATTTGACGACCCGAGGCATGGGGACTTCGCCACGCTCCAGCCGTTCGACGTATTCCGCGTATTTTTCCGGTGTAACCAGTTCATCGTGACAGCGACTCACAAACTCCAGCAAGTCGTTCAGAAACTGGCCCACGTTCGCGGCCCGGACGTAGTGCTCCAGATGAAAGTCGCGGATGCGGCGCCGCAGGTAGATCCACAGGTCTTTCTCGTCGAGAACGCCAAAATCTTTGTGAACCCGCTTCAACAGGTCGAGACAATAATCGTGAAACGTGACGGCATTCACTTCGCCGCTGCCCACCAGTTTGCGCAACCGCTCGCGCATTTCCGTCGCCGCATTCACGGTGTAGGTCAGGGCCAGAATCTCGCCCGGTTGCACGTGACCTTCCCGAACCAGGCGCTCGATGCGATGGGTAAGCACCGAGGTCTTGCCAGTGCCGGCGCCCGCGACCACCAGCATGGGACCGTGCACGTGGTCGATAGCTTCGCGCTGCCGATCGTCAGGAATAAATACTACGGGACGGGAGTTCGACTTCGAGGACGGCATTCGAGGTCAGCATACCACTTGCGACTTGAGGAAAAACCCGGCTAGCCGATTTCCAGTAACGGTGCAGTTCGAGTCCAACATCGAAATAATAGCTGGCGTCATCGAACGAAGCCATTTTTCAGGCGTAGTGAAGGATCTCGCGTGTGGCGCTATTACCTTTAGAAACCAACCGCGCCACTAGCCGATCTCAGCAATCGTGATCGCCGTGGCCGCAATGGCGGCGGTCTCGGCGCGCAGAATTGTCGAGCCCAGAGACGCGGAGATCCAACCGATGTTTTGGAAGAGTTGCAACTCCTCGTCAGCCCATCCGCCTTCCGGACCGACCGCCAGAAGAATCTCGCCATCAACGGGCGAAGCGACCGCCTCGCGCAGCAGAGTCTGCTGTTCCGATTCCGCGAGCACGATCCGGAGTCTTCCGGCCAGCCTCGTTGCGTCCTGCAACTTGACTGGATCAACGATCTCCGGCGGCGCTGCCCGGCGCGATTGCTCGGCAGCCTGCGCTGCGATCCTGCGCCAGCGTTCGACGCGTTTCGCCGCGGCCAAAGCCAGGTGCGCGTCGGTGCGGCGCGCGATCACAGGCACAATTCGCGAGACGCCAAGTTCCGTGCACTTCTCGATTCCCCATTCCATGCGATCAAACTTAAAGATCGCCAACAGTAACGTAACCTTGGCAGCTTGTGCGGCAGATACTTCTTCGCCTAAGTCGAAATCGACCCGGCCCTCCTGGATGGTCACAATGCGTCCGCGGCGTACGACGATGCCGGTAGAGATGTCGAATTCCTGTCCCAGACGCGCACGCAGGACGCGGATGAGATGATCGGCATGGTCGTTGGTGAGGGCGGCGTGATTATCGGAGACTTCGTCGGCGATCCATCTTCTGCGGGTCATCGGCGGCGTGTCATCGAATCAGCGGATCTCAATTCTTGAGCAGCTAGATGAAAGCCTCGCTTTGGGGCTGTAAACCTGGCTCTTGGGGTGGCACAGCGCTTTCAGCGCTGCGATCAAGCTTGCTTCTTTTTGGAGCTTCGCTCCTGATGCCCGTGAACCGAGCTATTGAATAATTCTGTCTAGCACAGCACTATCCGAACATGTCTTTCATCTTGCCGAGCAG
>Ga0070733_10001467_pt1 | contig 17538 bp, 14 predicted proteins | sample Coa_R1_9_FD_66450 | JGI IMG/M metagenome (GOLD analysis project Ga0070733, IMG submission 66450) | Surface soil microbial communities from Centralia Pennsylvania, which are recovering from an underground coalmine fire - Coalmine... | ecosystem: Environmental > Terrestrial > Soil > Unclassified ... | reverse complement strand
CGTAGTGGTCTGTGGCCCAAGCGGCGTGGGCAAGTCGAAGCTGGCGGAGGTGCTGACCAGGCGGTTGAATGCGCCGAAATCGGGATCGAATGGGCAGGGCGCTCGGCGCGGGCTCCTGATCAATACACGTCCCCCGGATGGCGCGCTGTTCCATCGCACCGACTTCTACCAGAAAGGGCTGACGCTGCTGGGTAAAACCACCATTGATCGACACATCACCGTGGATGTCACGACCGCCGAGCACCTGATCGAGAAGAAGAGACTACGGGGCAGGCCCACCGCGTACCCGGACAACCCGGAAGTGCGCGATGCCTATGAGGGTGAGCTGCGTCGGCAAGCTCTGCGCACCGTGATCCTGGACGAAGCCCAACATTTGATCCAGTCCGGCGACGGCAAACAGCCCAAAGACCAGCTCAACTGGATCAAGTCCATGGCCACCGAGACCGGCGTTTTGCACATTTTGATCGGCACCTACGATGTGCTCCCGTTCTGCAATCTGGATGGGCAAATGGCCCGGCGCGGCTCAGAATTCCACTTTGCCCGCTACCACATCGAGAACGAAACCGACTGTCAGGCGTTTCGCAATGCGTTCTCCTCGCTCCTCAAGCAGATCCCTCTCAGCGTGGATCACGATGGCCTGCTGCAACGCTGGTGGTATTTCTTTGAGGGAAGTCTCGGCTGTATCGGGATTTTGAAGCAATGGCTGGTGCGAGCCCTGTACCAAGCGTTGCGGGAAGCAAGCCCAGAACTGAGCCGCACTCATCTGGAAAAGTCGGTGCTGCCGGATGCGAAATGGGAGCGCATGCGCGCGGATGCCAGAAGTGGGGAAGCCGAGTTCGAGTACGCTGACAAGCAAAACGGCTACCTGTCGAATCTGGCGAGTCTGCCAACGTTTGTTCCCAAGCAACCTGATTCTGCTTCTACCCCTCGATCCGAGGATGCCCCTCAAAACGCGACTGCCGCGCAGAAGACGCGCAAGCGGAAGGGTCGTGTCGGTGAACCCTCTCCTCGTCGGGATCTGGTAGGAACGGCGAGGCCCGTGGGAGAAGCCACCTATTGTTCGTTCTCAGGTCCAATTCAATTGGAGGTGGTTCGTTGGCTAGAGTCAAGGGTGGAAGTCGTGCAATGCCCGACGTGCGGCTCGGTGAGCAAAGCCAAGCTGAAAGGGCAGTCGGTGGTGATTACGCCGCATCCCCCACGAAAGATGCGGGCGGTGCGCAATGTCACCCGTTGGATGGAGCAGGGGCCAGACTGGGTACTTGTCCAGAAGATGGAGTAAATGCTATGTCAGAGCAAGAGGCGTCTACTAGGGCTCCCTCAACACCCACCCGCTGGCGGGTACGGGTCTGGCGCTGGCTCTGGCGTGGGCTGGGCTTTGTCTGGGGCACACTCATCGTTGGCATCGTCATCGGCACCATCGCCAACCTCAACACGACCACGACGAGTACTCCGCTCGCCAACTTGTTCATTGTCCACCTCGCGCTGACCTACCCGCTCCCAGTGTGGTCCAGCCTAGGTCTGCTGCTCACCCTGACGCTACTTTCCTGGTTCGGCAGTCGCAACAAGCTGGCCGTACCCACATTCCCTCTCTCAGCGCGCGAACGAGCTCACCTGCTTCGGCGCCTACGTGTGCGATACGAGCAGGCACTCGCTCAGTCACTGGAAGGGGCGGTCCAGGTGGAACTGGAACTGGCGTCCCGGCCAGCAGCGGTTCAGAATGCGATCAGTCTCTCCTTGCGCCTACCCGAGCAGCCTGACCAGATGCTTCCCCCCCCCACCTCTATCGTAGAGGCGTATGAGCTGTCGCAACAGGAATTGCTCATTCTGGGGGAACCAGGTGCGGGCAAGTCCACGCTCCTAGTGGAACTAGCGCACTGGTTGGTCGAACAGGCTGAGCAGGATGAGACCCAGCCTCTGCCGATTCTCTTGCCACTTTCAACCTGGGCGGTGCGCCACCTTCCGCTGGACGAGTGGCTCAGCGAGGAGCTAGCGAACGCCTATCAGGTGTCGCACAAACTGGGACGTGCTTTAGTGGAGTCGGACCGGATCCTCCCTCTGCTCGATGGTCTCGATGAAGTTGCTGCCAAAGATCGCTCTGGCTGTGTCACCGCCATCAATACCTATCATCGAGAACGCTTGCAATCTCTCGTCGTGTGTAGCAGGACCACTGAGTATGAAGCCGCTGCGACGCGTGAGCGGCTCGCGTTGCATACTGCTGTCGTCGTGCAACCCCTCTCAAGAGAGCAGGTTGATACCCATCTGACGAGTATGGGCAAACCACTTGCGGCTCTGCGTGCAGCCTTGCGGAAGAACACAGTGCTGCGAGAATTGGCGACGACGCCGCTCATGTTGCAGGTACTCATGCTCACCTATTATGGGACCTCAGTACGCGAGCTTTCCCACAAGGAGGCCCAGTTGCGTGAGCAAATCTGGGCCGACTACGTACAGCGTATGGTCAGCCGCAAGGGGGATATAAAGCGTTATCCACTTCCCATCACCATCACCTGGCTGAGCTTACTGGCACGGCAAATGCGCCAGCACAATCAGACGACCTTCTACCTGGAGCGACTCCAACCGGATTGGCTTCCGAAAAGACAAAGAGCCTTCTATCGGTTGAGCACCGGGCTGTTCTTCGGGCTGATCTGGGGACTGAGCTGGGGACTGGTCGGCTGGTTGCTCGGCGGGCTGTTCTTCGGGCTGATCTGGGGACTGAGCTGGGGACTGGTCGGCGGGCTGTTCTACGGGCTGATCGGCGATCCGGGCTCCTGGCTGAGCCTCTGGATCGGCGGCGGGCCGTGGTTCGGGCTGCTCCTCGGGCTGCTCGGCGGGTCGCTCTTCGGGCTGCTCGGTGGGCTGTTCTTCGGGCTGCTCGGCGGGCCGGTCGGCGGACTGATCTTCGGGCTGAGCGTCGGGCAGTTCGTCGCGGTGAGTGCCATGCTGAGCGTCGGGCTTTCAAACAGGTTTCTGTCCGAGTTGCTCATGGGCATTCCAATCAAGAGGAAACGACTTGATCTGTTCTTTAAGCCGATCTTGGCGCTGTTCTACGGGCTGATCTTCGGGCTGATCTTCGGGCTAAGAGTCGGGCTGATCTTCGGGCTGATCGCCGCGGTGAGCGTCGTGCTGCCAGACGAGCTCGCTGCTGCTGTGCAACACTACATCCTGCGCTTCTGGCTCTCTTGCACTCACACCTTCCCCGGGAATGTGATGCCCTTCCTCAATGATGCTACCGCTCGCGTTCTCCTTCGACGTGTTGATGGGGGATACAGCTTCATTCATCGGTTGTTACTAGATCACTTTGCCGACTTGGAGCAGGATGCTACCTAGTACCGCGTCCACCAGCTGAAAGGTTCTCCCCGAGGCACTTCAAAACGATTACGGCCAGATTTGACCCATATCTTCGCCATTTTTTCCTTCTGACGCATATCTCCCCTTTTTGGCGAATTTATGAGTCAAACGACACCACTCACGTCCACTTCATTATCCACATAGAGGGAAATGTCGAGAAACCTGTCACATTAAGCAATATCATAGGCACATACAAGTCATTAACAACACGCGCCTGGCTGAATTACATTAAATCAAAAGGTCTTGAACGTTCAAGTACCATCTGGCATCGCAATTATGATGATCGTGCTATACTCGATATCAAAGCATTAGAGGCAAGACGCCAATATATTCGCAACAATCCAGAAAAATGGGAATCAACGCACAACTGAAACCAGCGACGGACCAGGGCGGCGACAAGCCCCGCCCCTACCCTGTACGGTGGGCCGTCCTGTTCGTATAGGGTAGGGGCGTGGGCTTGTCCCCGCCCTGGTGGGTGGCTAATGGGCGTGGGCTTGTCCCCGCCCTGGCCCGTCGTCCTGGTTAACCTATAAGGAAGTTACAGTATGTCCTCCGGCTCTACTATCCGACCTCGTCACACACTCTCCTGGTTCCTGCTGATCCTCGCCAACGCCCTCTGGGCATGCAGCTATGTCGCGGCCAAGTTCGCCCTGCGCGATATGTCCGTGAACCTCATGAATGCCACGCGTATGATTATCGCTGCGCTCGTACTGCTGCCATTTTTGATTGCCTGGCGCAAAGACCTCAACTTCACGCGCAAAGATATCCCGCAACTGGCGCTGCTGGCCGTGATAGGCTTTGTCATCAATAAGATATTTGAGTATGGCGGGTTGTCGCTCACTACTGCTTCGGACGTGGCGCTGCTGATTACCAGCGAGTCGATCTTCACCGCTGCTCTTTCGTGGCTGCTGCTGCGCGAGCGTTTCAAGCCGCTTACGGGCATCGCGCTATTACTGGGATTAGGGGGCGTGTACCTGATCGTCGAGCGCAGCGTGATCCCCAATATTCCATCAGGGGGCGGCGCGCTGCGCATTGTGGGCGATCTGATGGTCGTGCTGGCCCTGGTCTTCGAGTCACTTTATACGGTGCGCGGGAAGGCGCTGCTGCTCAAACACCCGCCGCTGCTGATTACGGCGGTGGCCATCGTAGGCAGCACGATTTTCTGGATACCACTCGCCGGAGTCGATGTTTTGCTGCATGGCTGGCACGCGCCGGGTCTGCTGGCGTGGCTGAGCATCGGCTGGTTAGCCATCATGTCAACCGTCATCGCTTACCTGGCCTGGTTCAAGGGGCTGGCAAACATCGATGGCTCAGCCGCGGCGTCTGCACTCTTCATCCAACCACTGCTGGGAACAACGCTGGCCATCCTGTTATTACACGACCAGCTTTTACCGACAACCATCGCCGGGGGAATAATGATCATCGCCAGTGTGTATTTAATCTCGAGGCAATGAATAGCATGAGCATCAACCTTTATTTGAATGGCGTAATCTATACGCTGGATGCCGCGCAGCCGCGCGCGCAGGCTATGGCTATCGACAGCGTTAGCGGGCGCATCCTGGCGGTGGGCAGCGATGACGAGGTGCGCCGCGTGGGTGACAGGCACGCGCAAGTAATCGACCTGCGCGGGAAAGCCGTGCTGCCCGGCTTCATCGACGCGCATATTCACCTGCTGTCCGAGGCGTACCGCTCGTATTACATCAACGCGGAGGGATGCGCGAGCGAAGATGAAGCGGCGGAGTTAGTGCGCCAGCGCGCGGCGCAAACACCGGCAGGTCAGTGGATACTCGGCGGTCAATGGGACAAGAACTTATGGCCTGGCCAGCACTTTCCAACAAAAGCATCGCTGGATGACGCTGCGCCTCAGCACCCCGTGGCGCTGTGGAGCAAAGATGGACACCTGTTATGGGTCAATTCGCTGGCCTTGCAGCGCGCCAGCATCAGCGCGGCTACGCCGGAACCGGCCAACGGCGCGATCTTGCGCGATGCAGGTGGCAACCCGGCAGGCATTTTGCAGGAGCAGGAAGCCACATCGCTTGTCTATGACGTGATCGACAGGCACGATCCAACGCTGACACGCCACCTTGTGGAAGCCAAACTCAAAGAATTGCAGCGCAGCGGCATTACCAGCATTCACGATATCGAAGATAGTGAGGCTTTTCGCCTGTTTCAAGATCTGCATGATGAAGGCGCGTTGGGAGTGCGCGTGCAGATGATCCTGCCGCGTCACATGCTGCCGGAGCTGCGCGCGATCGGCTTACAAGCAGGTTTTGGCGATGATCTGCTGCGGCTGGGCGGCATCAAAATCTTTGCCGATGGTACGCTCGGCTCGCAGACCGCCGCTATGCTGGATGGCTTCGAGGATAATCCAGGCAATCGGGGCATCCTGGCTATCCCCGAACAGGAAATGAACGCGGCGGTCAGCGCGGCTGCCGAGATGGGCATAAGCATAGCCATTCACGCCATAGGCGACCGGGCGGCGCGAGTTGCGCTCAACTCAATCGAACTGGCGCAGCGCCAGGCGGGCGTCCGGGCGGGTGCGATAAATCGGGCCCCTACGAATGCAGACCCGAAAATGAAGCGACTGCGCTATCGTCTTGAGCATGTGCAGTTGATCGCGCCCGAAGACCTGCGGCGCATGCAGCGCCTGGGTGTCATCGCCTCGGTGCAGCCGTTCCACGCTGTCGCCGACCGCGATATCGCTGAGCGCTACTGGGGCCAGCGTCACCGCCGCGCCTACGCTTACCTCACCATGCAAAAAATGGGCATCCCGCTCGCGCTCGGCTCCGATGCGCCCGTCGAGACCTTCGACCCGCTGCGTATCCTCTATGCCGCCACCATGCGTAATAATAGTGAGACAAGACAACGCCCGCCCTGGCTGCCCGGCCAGTCATTACCACTTATCCAGGCATTGTGGGCTTACACCCTGGGAGCAGCCTACGCTGGCGCCGAGGAAGACATCAAGGGATCATTGACGGTAGGCAAACTGGGAGACGCGGTGGTGCTGCGCGAGGATATTTTGAGCGTGCCACCGGAGAAGATGCCCGAGAATGGAGTGCAGGCGACGATATTGGGCGGTAATGTGGTGTATGGGGAGGTGTAGAGGGATTCATTTTAATACGCGGAAAAGCTACCAGGGCGGGGGCTTGTCCCCACCTGGTCATCGCTGGCTAAGTAAGAACAGCATTGGATACAATATAGCTATATTCGTGACTATACTGGAGCAAATCATGAGAACAATCGAGGTCAATTTCGCAAAACCAAATCCTCCTTTCAAGAAAAGTTAGAAAAATGACATTTATAGCAGGCATACTTCTATTTATCGCCGCTATGCTTGGCGGCACGCTCAATTCGGTGGCGGGTGGTGGCAGCTTCATCACCGTTCCGTCGCTGATTTTTTCGGGCGTTCCAGCGATTCAATCCAATACCACCAGCACCGTAGCCCTGTGGCCCGGTTCGATTGCCAGTATCAGCGCGTATCGCAGGGAACTGGCAAAGCTCAACAGGGTTGTAGTGCTGACGCTGGGCATCACCAGCCTGTTTGGCGGCATTTTCGGCGCGATTTTACTGCTCTCAACTTCCCAGAGTACCTTTCTCTACCTCTTGCCTTACCTGATGCTGGTTGCCACACTGCTGTTCGCTTTTAGCCCGCGCATCACGGCGCTGCTGCGCAAACAGTCGGCCAGTGCTCAATATACCCAGGGTATGCAGGAGAAAGGGGCTGTTAATTCCTGGCGCACGCTGGCAGTAATCTCGTTCATTCAACTCATTATTGCCATCTATGGTGGCTATTTCGGCGGCGGCATCGGCATCATGATCCTGGCCTCGCTGGGCGTGATGGGTATGGAAAACATTCACGAGATGAATGGCTTGAAGACGGTGCTCCAGACCAGTATTAACGGCGTGGCGGTGATTACCTTCATCATCGCGGGCGCAGTATTCTGGCTGCAGGCTCTCGTGATGATTGTAGGCGCGATTATAGGCGGTTATGGAGGCGCGTATTTCGCACGGAAACTTGATCCACGCCTGATACGCAGCTTCGTAATTCTTGTCGGCATCAGTATGACCATCTACTTCTTTTTACACAGCTTTAAGGTAATATGAAACAACAAGACACCAACGAACAGATACTTGCTTCCTCGCCTGAAAAAGCGGGGACAGTGAAAGCGACTGCTGGCGGCGAAGGTAAGGAGCAGCCCAATAAATGGGCGGTGCTGGGCATCCTGGCTATCGGCGTCTTCATGGCAACGCTCGATTCCTCTATCGTCAATATCAGCCTGCCGACTATTGCGCACTACTTCGGCGTACCATTCAGCGGCGCGATTGAATGGGTTATCATCGCCTACCTGGTTGTTATCGCAGGTGTTTTGCTGACGGTAGGCCGGCTGGCCGATATGATCGGGCACAAACCGATCTGGGCCGCCGGGCTGATCATCTTCACCACCGGCTCGGCCATCTGCGGCGCATCTGTTTCGCTTGGCATGCTGATCGCCGCGCGCGCGCTGCAGGGTTTCGGCGGCGCGCTCATTTTCGCGATCAGCCCGGCCATGCTCACCAGCGCCTTCCCGCCGCACGAACGCGGGCGCGCGCTGGGCATGAATGCCGTGTTCGTGGCGTTGGGCGTGAGCGTCGGGCCGACGCTGGGCGGAGTCATTACCGAGAACTTTACCTGGCGCTGGATTTTCTATGTGAACGTTCCGCTTGGCATCATCGGCATTATCGCCACGCTGCGTGTGCTGCGGGAGAGCGCGAGCCGTGGGCGCGGGCGTTTTGACCCGGCGGGCGCGATCTCGCTGGGAGTCGGGCTGGTGGCGCTGACGCTTGGCCTGTCATTCGGCCAGGAGTGGGGATGGAACTCACCGTTATTGATCAGCACTTTGATTGTAAGTGTGCTGGGTTTCGTTGCGCTGGTAATCGTTGAGCGCCGCGTTTCTGACCCGGTTATCGATTTTTCGCTGCTGCGCAACCGTGTCTTTCTCTCTGCCAATGTCAGCCTGGTCCTGAGTTTCCTGGCGCTCTTCGCGGTGAGCTTTATGCTGCCCTTTTACCTGGAAGAACTGCGCGGCTATTCTATCTTGCAGGCAGGGCTGCTGCTCACGCCACTGCCGCTCGCCATAGCAGTTTTTGCGCCTTTTAGCGGGGCGCTCGCCGACCGTATTGGCACACGCTGGCTGGCGGCAGGTGGTTTAACCATTGCCTGTATCGGACTGGTGTTCATCAGCCAGTTGAACGCGCAAAGCTCCACTTTCGATATCATCTGGCGTTTAGTCTTCATAGGTATTGGACAGGGATTATTCCAATCGCCCAACAACAGCGCGCTCATGGGGTCTGCTCCGCGCAGCCGGCAGGGCAGCGCTTCCGGCTTCCTGGCAACGGGCCGCGTCGTCGGGCAAAGCGTGAGCGTCGCGCTGGCAGGAGCTATCTTCGTCAGCCTGGGCGGATCAACGGCTGGCGTGCTGCTGGTTGCCAATCAATTCCATCCAGCCCTGTCTCTTGAACAGATCAGCCTGCAGCAACAGACCTTCGCCAGCGCATTTCATGCCGCATTTATCGTATGCGCCTGCATTGCTGCCATTGGCGTCTTCACTTCACTTGTGCGAGGCAAAGAAAAAGCATGAGACGTGTTTCTCGTTTTACACTTCCAGCCCTAGCACCCCGATCAATCGCAAAATCTCCGCGCCGCAATTGACATCGCGATTTGCCACAACGGTTTCGGCAGCCTGTCGCAGCAGCAGCAGAGCCTCCGGAGTGTTCATATCATTGTCCATGGCGGCGATGAAGCGGTCGTGCAGGAGACGGTCTTCTGCGCTTTGCCCGCCAACAATGTCGCGCACCTGCTGGAAGAGTTGCACCGTCTCTGTAGCTACCTGCAGGTCTGCGGGGAAGCATTCCCAGGGGTAGCGATAGTGGTGGTTCTGCAAGGTCACACGAATGGCAGCGGCGCTGTAGCTTTTAAGCAGGTCGCTTACGAGCGTCAGGTTGCCCAGCGATTTGCTCATCTTCTCGCCATCCTGGTGAACCATGCCGGTATGCATCCAGAAGCGCGAGAAAGGAACTTTGCCGGTAAAATGTTCGGATTGCGCGATTTCGCAGGTATGGTGCGGAAAGGCCAGGTCCGCGCCGCCGCCGTGAATATCGATCTGCTGGCCAAGATATTTCATCGACATGGCACTGCATTCGATGTGCCAACCGGGGCGACCGGGACCCCAGGGACTGGGCCACGCCGGTTCACCGGGGGCCTGCGCCTGCCACAGCACGAAGTCGAGCGGATCGCGTTTGCGCGTATCGTCGGGATAGTTGCCGCGCTCGTTGGCGATGGTCAGCATGGAGGCATAGTCGTTCAGACCGATGGCGCGCGCCATGACGCCAAAATCAGGGTCGCGTTTCACGCTGTAGTAGACGCTGCCGCCGCTGACATAGGCATAACCCTCGGCAATGAGGGTCTGCACGATCTCGATCATGGTGGGCGTCTCCTGCGTGGCGCGCGCGTAGACGTCGGGGCGGCGCACATTCAGCGAGTCCATATCGCGCAAATAGCGTTCGGTTTCACGCCGCCCCAGTTCGTCCCATGCCATACCCAGCTCGCGCGATTTACGCAGGACATCGTCATCGATATCGGTCACATTCTGCACGTAGTTGACGCTGTAGCCGCGAAATTCCAGGTAACGTATAAGCGTATCAAAAGCGACATAGGTGAAAGCATGCCCCAGGTGCGTGGTATCGTATGGCGTGATGCCGCAGACGTAGATGCGTACCGTCCTGTCATCTAGAGGAACAAAGTCTTCGAGCGATTGCGTCAGTGTATTGAACAATTTCATCGTGTAGATTCTCCCAGGCCAAACAAACGAACGGCATTGGCGGTCGTGGCAAGGGCAACCTCTTCAAGCGTCATGCCACGAATTTCAGCCAGCTTTTCAGCAACGTATTTGACGAACAGTGGCTCGTTGCGCTTCGCGCGCAGCGGCTGCGGCACCAGGTAGGGACTATCGGTCTCGACCAGGATGCGCTCAAGAGGAGCCATGCGCGCCACAGCGGGCAGCGCGTTCCCCTGGCGCGTAAGCGGCCCGGCGAACGAGAGCATGAAACCGTCGAACTCAAGACACTGCCCGGCCTGCCGCGCATCGCCTGAGAAACAATGAAAGACGCCGCGCAGTCCCTGGCCATGCACGCGCAGCAATTCTATCACGTCATCATGCGCATCGCGCACATGAATGATGCAGGGCAGGTTGCACTCGCGCGCCAGTTGCAGGTGCGCAACGAACACGGCACGCTGCACATCGCGCGGCGATAGCATGCGAAAATAATCCAGCCCGAACTCGCCAATCGCTACCACTTCCGGCTCTTTTGCCATCTCGCGGTAACGCAAACCAATCTCTTCCGTATGCGTGAGGGCATCATGCGGGTGCGTGCCAACACCGGCGAAGATTATGCCGCGATGCGTTTTCGCCAGCGCCAGGGCGTGCTCGCTCGAAGCGAGATCGCAGCCAGCATCAACCATGCGTGTAACGCCCCCCTCGAAGGCAGCTTGAATGACGGCTTCTCGGTCGGCATTGAAACGCGAGGTGTCGATGTGGCAGTGGCTATCGACGAGCAAGCGATGTGTCCTTTCACAGTTTTCCAGGACGATTGTCCGGTTTGCCAGGGCGACCGCAAGGGTCGCCCCTACCATATACGCGCTTTTCAAGATTCTTCATAGTAGAGTAGGGGAGCGACAGAGTCGCGGGACCCTGGCGTTCACCCCGGATTCGGGTCGCTACAATGCTTCACTTCATAAAGTATAGTCTCAGCTTTTTAGGTATGTCAAATTCATGCTGCCTGTCAGGGGTGAGTTTCATTAATTTGCACGAGCGGCCAGGGCGGGGACAAGCCCCAATACATTTCAAATAAGACGTATTGCGAGCCAAACGAAGCCGATGCAGGAGTGTCATCCTGAGCGAAGCGAAGGATCTATGTCCGGCGAGAGATCCTTCGCTTCGCTCAGGATGACAAAGCGAGATGGTCTCTTATTTGAAATGTATTGGGGACAAGCCCACGCCCTGGCGTCGCTCGTGATGCTTTTTTCTCGGCCAGCGTATACCAATGGAGAAAACATCTCTTAGGAGCCGGGCAAATGATAGATATTGATAAGTCCATGACGCTCATTCAGCAAAATTTCCCACAGATAGCGATTCAGAGCGCGCTGCCGATTACAAGAGGTTGGGATAGTTTTGTGCTGGAGATCAACGGCGAGCTAATCTTCCGCTTTCCTATGCGTGAGGATGTGATAGTGTATCTTGAGAAAGAACTGCACCTTCTACCAGTACTGGAGCAGGCTCTGTCAACGCCTATTCCGCATTTTGACTATTTTGGGCATGGAGATGCCAGCTATCCCTTTATGTTTGTGGGCTATCGCAAGCTGGTCGGCGTTGCATTAGAGGATGGGCGCATTACCACGGGACAACTGGCGGCCCTCGCGTCGACCCTGGCGACTTTTCTCAACGAGTTGCACAGCTTTCCGGTCGCGCAGGCAGCCCAGGCTGGCGTACAGGAATACACGCCCTTGCAGTGGCGCGAGCGCTACGCGGACTTACAGAAGCGCGTCTTTCCACTGCTGGATGTGGTAGACATGGGATTGCGCGTGAAGTCGGAGCAACTGTGGGAAGATTTCCTGGATGACCGGGACAGCTTCACATTCCAACCCGTACTGATTCACTGCGACCTGGGCTGCGAACATATCTTATGTGACCCGGCGCGCGGCGTATTGACAGGCGTGATCGATTGGGGCGACGCGGCAATCGGAGACCCTGCGCTGGATTTCGTGGGGCTTCACAGCGAGCGCGGAAGAGAGTTCACCGAGAGCGTGCTGGCGCACTATAAGGGTACGCTTGATGCAGCGTTCTGGCGGCGCATGGACTTCTATCTCCGCTATCAGCCTTTCTCGGAATTGCTCTATGGGGCATACAGCAATAGCGAGAAGTTCATTGCGCAGGGGATAGAGGGGCTACGCGCAATATTTGGCGCATAGCGTCTTTATCACAACTGCTCGCTATCCAACCACAGTGTGACAGGACCATCGTTGAGCAGTTCGACCCGCATATACGCGCCGAAGACGCCGCCCGCCACTTTCACACCATAGGCGGCAACGGCAGACTTGAACCGTTCGATGAGCGGCTCAGCCAGCGCCGGGGGCGCGGCATCCGTATAGCCGGGGCGTCGTCCCTTGCGCGCATCGGCGTAAAGTGTGAATTGCGAAACGACCAGCGCCTGCCCATCGGTATCGAGCAGCGAACGGTTCATCTTGCCTTCATCGTCTTCGAAGATGCGCAGATGAACGATCTTATCGGCCAGAATTTTTAGCTGAACCTCACTATCGTTGCGCCCTACGCCAAGGAGCACCAGGAGTCCATGATCGATCTGGCCAACAACTTTTCCGTCTACAGTCACGCTGGCATGGCTTACGCGCTGTAATAATGCTCTCATGCATAATCCTATAATTTAGTTTCTTTCAGTGTAGCACCGGCAAGAGGGGGCAAGCAATGGGAGACCGGGAAGTGAATCAAATTGGTTTTTTAGGAATGTAAACTGTTTCTGAGGTTGGTGAGTGGCTGCCGAGATCAACTTGCTCGAATTGTTGAGCGGTGATTTCCAGGTGATGCCCCATTTGCTCGCCTTGCAGCACGATTTGATCGATGGCGGCGCGCCATTCCTGGAACATCTGCTCAAATCGCTCGCGGCTTAGCCCCTGCCAATCGTATTCGAGTTGACCAATGTGGCTCTGAATCTGCGGGCGGATCTGGTTGGCGAGCCGGTCGTTGAGCTGGATAAAGATCTGGCCAAGCTGGCGCATTACGTCGGTATTTACATGAATGTTAGCCATACTACTGGAACCCTCTTCTTTTGTCGTGAGCGACAATCAATGCACGAGGAGTATTTACACGCCTGCCTGGAAATAGCGCCAGGGATGTGTGCTTGTTTCCTTATCTGTAGTATAGAGGCTCTTGCCAAATTCACAGGTGCTTCTTCACTACCTCTAGTAGCTCCTGTATTTCAAAGGGCTTACCCACAAAATCGTCAGCGTGCGACTCACTCAGAGCATCCTCTCTTTGTATATGGGCAGAGAAGAGAATCACGGGAATGTGTTTTGTCAGTTCATTCGCCTTTAACTGCCGGCATAGCACTCGCCCATCTTTTCCATTCAGTAAGACGTCGAGAAGGATGAGGTCTGGGAGGTCGCGCTGTACGTGCTGGAAAATTGACCCACTGGGGCTGGTTTGGACGTAATACCCTTCTTCATCGAGGACGGCCAGCACTAAGTCCAAAATATCTTCTTCGTCATCTACTACTAAGATACGTTTGATCATACCTGTGATTTCCTGTTCAAATGCCCGGAGTGTCGCGCCTTCTCTGTCGATCAACAAGGGGAGGTCACACATGTTTCATAGAGTCTGTTCTGCTTCTTGCAAGTGAGGTTATATAAGACACGCATTGGCAAGCAGGAAAGTTTCAGGGGTATCTCAGTGTTTCTTCTTTCGCTCTTCCTCGATGAATGAGGAGACATGCTCGTGCGACCCCAATAGTTGCTTGATGTTGGTCAGTAAGTGGTCGATGTCGAACGGCTTGAAGACTACGTGAACTCCCTGGGAGACGAGATAGCCTTCTTGCTCGCGCACTAGATCGAGGGCGGCTGTGCATACGATTACAGGAATGGTCGCCGTTGATCGCTTCATTTTGAGCATTTGTAGCATCTGCAATCCAGTCTTCTCCTCACCAAAAACCAGGTCCAGAATGATTAGATCGGGTTCGATCTTTTCGATTTCATTGACCTGCTGAATGGGGAAGCCCGATAATACAACATCATATCCCTCTTCCTCTTCCAGAAGCATACGGAACAATTCCAGGATTTCTTGTGTGTCATTCACTACGAGTATGCGCGCTGCCATTGTGTAACTCCTTTAGAAGTATTTTCCGCAGGAATGATAACATACTTGCGAATTTCTTACAAAAGAGCTTATCGTTCTCGCGCAAGCAATCTTTATTGTGGAGTGGCCAGGTAAGGACCTTAATGCATCACATCTACATAACTGAGAGCCGCGCGCGCAAACTCGAGCCAGCGGGAGGCATGTTCAACTGGCACCTCGACCCACTCCTTCATGGGACGACCTCCCATTGGATCAAACAGCCGCGCATTTGACAACGCCAGCGCCTCGGCGTGCTGAGGGGCAGTCAGTTTGAAGATCATGGCGTCCTTAAAGTAGCCGGCAAACGCTTTCCCATTGATCTTGAGACAAGGCATACCAAACATTTTACTGATTGTCGCAGGCGACGTTGCTGTTAGCTCAGCACTAACAGCCTCGTAGGTGGCAAGAGGGTCTGTGTTTGTGGTCATAGCAGATTTTTCTCCATTGCAATCGTAGTAAATTAGCTCACACCGTCGCGAGAAAATCCAGCACAAGCTGATCTTCGCTCCTTTTTCAATCCTGCTCATTTCACAAGGCAAGTATAGCACAAACGTTTCCATGGGTGAGAACCCACGCACACCCCAGGGCGGGGCACGGCTATCACTCTCAATTTGGAGTTCCTTAACTTGGTGCGCATAGGAGGGGCCACCCCCTGAGCCTCAAAAAAAGAAGCGTACCCTATTCATGAAAAGAGTATGTACAGCTATATGTTCATACCTTATAATACATGCATTCACATCATGAACTTTACGCTGGCAAAAGCATGAAACAGGATGGCAGAGATGCGCAAACGATTGACCTGGGTATTCTGGGTTGTTTTCATTGCTATAGTACTCATCACTATCCTGCTTGCCATCCTCATTTTCTGGCTCTTGAAGACGCAGGATTTTACCAAAGCGTCCAGCATCATCAGCCTCATTGCCAGCGTTGTTGCTATCCTGATTGGCCCACTTACACTTCTCTTCACCATCTTAAAGTGGCCTGATACCACTACGTCGAAGTCACCCCCGGCAGAAATGCCACCTGCTACACCACCACCTGCCGGCCAACCAGGTGAGCAGCCGGTCAACGATAAAGTAATCTGGACAGTCCCCTACCATCGTAACCCTTTCTTCACCGGGCGCGAAGACTTACTGAAAAAGCTTCATGACCATTTCACGCAGGCTAAAACGACCGCCCTCACGCAGCCACCGGCCATTACGGGCCTGGGCGGTATCGGCAAAACCCAGACTGCCATCGAGTACGCCTATCGCCACAAAGATGAGTACAAATACGTCCTATGGGTCAATGCCGCCGCCCGTGAAACCCTTATTCATGACTTCATCGAGATTGCCAGGTTGTTAGGATTACCAGAAAAAGACGAACAAGATCAAAATAAGGCGGTAGCTGCCGTTAAGCAATGGTTCACCGGTCATAACCGCTGGCTGCTCATCATGGACAACGCCGACGATTTTAGCTTAACCAGTGAGTTTTTACCGGCGGGAGACAACGGGCATATCCTGCTTACCACGCGCGAACAGGCCTGGGGGTCAGTAGCCTACAACCTTGAAGTAGAGAAGATGGACGAAACGGAGGGCATACTCTTTCTTTTGCGGCGCGCCAAAATCCTCAAATCTCCCGATGCTCCACTCTCTGAGGTTAGCCATGCCGACCAGGACACGGCGGCAGCAATTGTGAGGGAAGTAGATGGTCTGCCCCTGGCCCTCGATCAGGCAGGAGCCTACATCGAAGAAACACGCGGTACTTTAGAAGCCTATCTCAAGACATACAAGCGCCGGCAAAAGGAGCTATTGCAGGAGCGAGGAAAAGACCGGCAATATCATCCTGACCCGGTTGCCGCCACCTGGTCACTCAACTTTAAGCAGGTCGAACGCCTCAATAAAACTGCCGCCGATCTCCTACGCTTCCTGGCCTTCCTTGCGCCTGATGCCATTCCTGAAGAGATGATCGTAGCAGGCGCAAGCAAACTTGGGCGACGGCTAAAAGCGCTTGCGATCGATGAAACGCTCCTGGACCAATCTATGAAAACGCTCAATCGTTTCTCCTTAGTACAACGCGATACCGGCAAACGCCAGCTCTTCATCCATCGTCTCGTACAAGCCATCCTCAGAGCAAGTATGACTGAGAAGACGAGGCGCGAGTGGGTGGAACGCACGGTACGAGCCATCAATCTTGCCTTTCCCGATGTGCAAGATATCAATTTATGGCCGCAATGCGAGCGCCAGCTTCCTCACGCTCTCGCCTGCGCTGAGCTCATCAACGAATACACGCTCACATTTACAGAGGCAGCTCTACTCCTCATCAAAACAGGATATTACTTGAAAGATCATGCTCAATATGAGCAAGCCGAACCGCTCTATCTGCGTGCGTTGGACATCTGTGAACACGTGCTTGGCTCCAACCATCCGAACACCGCACAGAGTCTCAACAACCTGGCAGCACTTTACCGAGATCAGGGCAAGTATGAGCAAGCTGAGCCGCTCTACCAGCATGCGTTGGATATCGACGAGCAAGCACTTGGTCCTAATCATCCTGATGTCGCAACTGATCTCAACAATCTGGCAGAACTTTACCGAGATCAGGGCAAGTATGAGCAAGCCGAACTACTTCAGCAGCGTGCGTTGGCTATCAGGGAGCAAGTGCTTGGCCCCAACCATCCGAACACCGCACAGAGTCTCAACAACCTGGCAGCACTTTACCGAGATCAGGGCAAGTATGAGCAAGCTGAGCCGCTCTACCAGCGCGCCATCGCTATTTTTGAAAAAACTCTCGGCCCCGACCATCCCAATACGAAGACCGGCCGAGGGAACTATGCGGGACTGCTTGAGGATATGCAGCGGGAAGGGAAGCAACAACAGGGATAACGGTTATTACAATTTTGTGATTTTACAAAATACTATTTTTATTGACTTTTTAAGAGCGACCGTATACAATAGGAAAAGATGAACGGCTTTGCGTTAGTAACAGGAGGCAGTTTCATGGCAGTCGTGCAACCTGATTTTTATCGTCATGAGAACCTCATCCGCAAATCAATACAGATCCCCTCGATGCAGCATAAAGAGCTGAAGGCTCTTGCGGTTGAGCTAGAATCCTCGCTAGGAGATGTCGTGGAAACTATTATGGATTTGATGCGCCAGGACAATTACGAACAACTGCGAGCAGCCATCATGCAGAAACGCGAACACGAACTCTCCACTCTCAGTCACTCCCTCGATGAAGCCTACGCCTATCTCGGTTCCCTGCCAGAAACCCTTGA
>Ga0070733_10001466_pt1 | contig 17551 bp, 15 predicted proteins | sample Coa_R1_9_FD_66450 | JGI IMG/M metagenome (GOLD analysis project Ga0070733, IMG submission 66450) | Surface soil microbial communities from Centralia Pennsylvania, which are recovering from an underground coalmine fire - Coalmine... | ecosystem: Environmental > Terrestrial > Soil > Unclassified ... | reverse complement strand
ATGGGCACGCGCAGAAAGTTGGTGGACGCGAGCACGTCGATGATGGCGGTTTTCAGCGAAATTTTTTTGCCGAGACTTTCGGACAACTCCCGGCGCCGCTCCAGAATGCGTTGCCAGTATTCGTTGCTCTCGGTTGCGGTTATATCGATTTGTGCGATGTTGCGGAATAACTGGCGCAGGAATGTTCCGCGAGAAGATTCGTCGAGCCCCTCGAGCGTCTCCACGAGGAGATCGAGGAATGAATCTTCCACCGAAGGCTGCGGCTGCGCATCGCCGGGCTGGGGCATCAATGGTTTCCGGAATAGTTCCGTGCCCTGAAACCAGGGCACACCTGCGGGGCGAAAAGAATGGAGCACGGGAAAGTCCAATCTCGATTTGAAACTGGGTGAAGAAAAAGCGTCTAAGCCGCTGCCGAAATGCAGGTTACATCGTTCCGGATAACGCGTCAATTGGCGGGCATGGACAGCAGAATCAACAGCATGAAATCTATTGCCGTTTTATTCCCGGTTGTGTGCCGTGGGATTCAGGCTTCTTCGCGCAAAAGCCCTAGCCGATGGGCTTGAGAAACTCGAGGCCAACCAAGTGAACATCGCCAGCCTCCTGCTGTCTCTTGACCCTAGCTTGGATTGGAGGCATACCGGCAGGCACAAGGGCGGACGAGGTTATGGAGGGGGCTGGGACCGTTAGCGTGACAACTTCATTGATGGCGAGCGCACGGGGGCAGGTCACGAACGCCCCTAACGCGCTGATATCCAAGGTTTTGGCCAACTCGAGGAACCGTTCGCCACAGGCATCGTTGCCACGGATGAATAGGGGTATCTGAAGGTGAATGCGCTGGAAACGCCGCTGCTCGTCGGCAGCAGGCGCCAATCCGACCTTGTTGTGGACAGCGCTTTCTCGCACGCTCAGAAGTACCCCAGTTTTAGTACTCATAGAAAGGGCAATTTCGATGCAAGTTAGCAGAGCAGTTTTGGTATTATTTATAATCTTTGTATTCTTATACTTACGCCGCGTCTCAAAGTGCAAATCTTTGCTCTCGTCCTCGGAGTTGCAATTTTACTCCCGAGCTTTTCATCTATTGTGCAAAGTAGAACGCATTTACCATTGACACTAAATGCCCCCTTTGCGAGCATACGACTCTCCGAGGGTATTCCAGACCCCACTCTGCGCGAGGAAACATAGGCGGTGTCTTTACTTTCTAAGAGCAGCCTTTAAAAGGCATCCAGGAGGGAATTTGCAGAAGGCAGCGACTATCGACCCACAAGCAAGCGGCCAGGGGGCTTTTCAGCTTGTGGCAAGTCTTCTGGACGCGTTGGATCGCCCGTTGCTCGTTTCCGACCGAAGCGGGCGCATCCTGTGCATGAATCTCCACGCCCAGGATAGACTCAACCTTAGCGGCTTTGGTGAGAAGCAGGACCCAAATCTCTTTGCGGATGTCCTACACACGGACCGCACGGCGATCCTTCGCGAGCTTGAGGGCGGTGAGCAGGAAGTCAATCTTCCGGTGGAGTATCCCGAAGGGAAGAGTCGCGCGCGGGTCCGTTGGCTCCCGGAGCCGGATTGGCTGGTCGTTTACATTGAGCCGGCACCCGCCGAGGCTCCCGCCGATGAAGCGGAAATGCGCCAGACCGTGCAGGATCTCCTCCAAGAGCGCGAAATCACCTACCGGAACCTTCTGGCTGCGTACCTTCGTCTGCAGGAGGTAAACCGGCAGAAAACGGTATTCCTTGCTTCCGCGGCGCATGAACTGAAAACGCCGCTTGCGGTGATGAAGGGCTACTACGATTTGCTGCTCTCGGGTTCGCTCGGGAAACTTGCCGAGCGTCAACGGGACATCCTGCAGGAGTCGAAAGAAAGCTGCGACCGGCTCGTGCGCCTGGTTTCCATGTTCTTGAATTACTCGGCTCTTGAGAGCGGCAAACTCGTGCTCCAATTGCGCGAAAACGATCTGCGCGATTGCGTCAACGATGTCGCCTGCCGCTGGCAGGACGCGTTCCAGCGCGCCAAGGTGCGGTTGGATATCAAGCTGCATGCCGACCTGCCGCTTTTCAAGTTCGACTACCAGAAAGTGCAGCAGAGCGTGGCAAATCTGGTTGACAATGCGTTGAAGCACACGCCGCCCGGAGGTTGTGTCACTTTGGTCGTCGAACCGCACTTCTGGGAGCGGCGCACCGCGGAGACTGCTGCCCCGACCGAGCGGCGGCATGGCGATGGCGTCCGCCCGAACAGCGTGCTCATCTCGGTGGCGGATACGGGCAGCGGAATTGCGGCGGAATACCATCAAGAAATTTTTGAAGAATTCGTGCGCGTGGATCCATCGTCATCCGGCATGGGTCTCGGTTTGGCAATCACCAAACGGTTGATTCAAGCGCACCGCGGAAAAGTATGGGTAGACAGCGAAGTGGGACGCGGCAGTTCTTTCTCCTTTTTGTTGCCGATGAATGTTGAATGAAGAACGAAATCCGCTCATAGGAAAACTGATGGCTGACAAAGACAAGATTTTAGTGGTGGATGACGAACCGAGTATTCGCAAATATCTCGAGACGCTGCTGGAGGTGGATGGTTTCGATGTCACCGCGGTGGCCAGCGGCAAGCAGGCGCTGGAGAGGATTGGCGAAGGCAAGCGCCCCGATTTCATCATCCTCGACGTGCTGATGCCGGAGATGGACGGGCTCGAGACGCTGAGGCAACTGATGCAAGTGGACCGCACGCTCAACGTCATCATGCTCTCCTGTTCGAACGAAGTTACAACCGTGGTGGACGCGATTCGCCTCGGCGCGCTCGATTATCTGACGAAGCCATTCGAAAAACCGGAGCTCGACGCGGCAATTCTGAAGTGCCGTCAGAAACAGGAGTTGCGCTCGGAAAACAGGGCGCTTCGCGAATATTGCGAGCAATTGACCGAGGATCTTTCGTTCCTCGCGGCCAGCCCGCAGATGCTGAAGATCCGCCAGCAGGTGCTGCAGATTGCGCCGGTGGATGTCCCGATTTTTATCAGCGGCGAAAGCGGAGTGGGCAAGGAAGTGATCGCGCGAATGATTCATCTGCGCTCGATGCGGCGGCAGCAGGCGTTTGTGAAAGTCAACTGCGCGGCCCTTCCCGGCGAGTTGCTTGAATCCGAGCTTTTCGGATACGACCAAGGCGCATTTACCGGCGCCGTTCGCGCCAAGCCCGGCAAGTTCGAGCTCGCAAACCGCGGCACCATCTTTCTCGATGAAATTGCGGAGATGAGCCCGCACCTGCAGGCCAAGCTCTTGCACGTCCTTCAGGACAATCAGTATTCGCGCCTGGGCGGCCGCACCACAATCCAGGTGGACGTTCGCGTTCTCGCGGCCACAAACATGAACGTGAAGGATGCGATGCGTTCGGGGCGGTTCCGCGAAGATCTCTATTACCGTTTAAGCGTTCTTTCGATTCATATCCCGCCGCTGCGCGAACGCACCCAGGAAATCCCGCTCTTGTTCCGGCATTTCCTGGTCAAGTACAGCGAGAAGTACAACAAGCCCGCGCCCGAACCGTCGAAGCACCTGGTGGAGGCTACACTCCGCTACCCGTGGCCCGGCAACTTGCGAGAGCTTGAAAACTTCGTGAAACGCTATGTCATTCTCGAAGATGATGAAGGAAGCTTCCGGGAATTGCTCGAGATGACGGGCGCCCAGCAGCGCGTCGCTCCTCGCGAAGAGGCAGTTGCAGCGAAACAGCAGGGACTCAAAGCGCTCGTGCGCGGCCTGAAAGACGAAGCGGAGATGGAAGCCATCGCTGACGCGCTCGACAAAACAAATTGGTGCCGCAAAGACGCCGCGAAAATGCTGGGCATCAGCTATAAGGCATTGTTGTACAAGATGCGGCAATTCAATCTCGATTCCGGGCGGGGATCACGTTCTTCGGCCGCGAAGGAAGCCGCAAAAGAAGCTGCCCAGAAAGAGGCCACCGCGAAGGAGTCCGCTGCAGAAATGAGACCCGGCGTTCCGGCGATTCGCGGTTCGTAAGTTCGCTTGCATGGGAGGCAAGAGGGACCGGCACGCTCCTTCGCGAGGTGCGCGGTGTCTGATTGAGCTCCCGCAGTAACGTCTCAAGTCGTGGGATGGGGTCATAGTCCTATTACCCCATGAAAACTATTGCATATCTAGAGCACGTCCGGTGAAATAGCACTACCTATCTCACCTGATTTGGTCTAGTATTCCGCTCCGATACCGCGCCAGGAGGGAGTCGTCTTTTGCGCGTGAATCGAGCCTTCGTTACCGAGCTGAGAAATCCCAACGTTTGCTACTGTTTTCAAAGGGTTTGTTTGTCAAGTCGCTTTCGGGCGTGCGTACTAGCCTTGTGTGATGTGATGACGTGTGGAGCTGGGGCCTAGGCGTGGGGACCAGCATGACCTTTGGAATAGCGATTGCTGACTTGATGGTGGGGATGGTGTGAACTTCAATCTTTGCTTGGGGGAGCAGCGGGATGACTGAGCGTCGCATGGCTCGCCGGTACGACCTGTCGTTGCCGGTAAACGTCCGCTTGCCGATTAATAGAGAACCCGGTTCGCACAACGGCCAAACCCGGGATATCTCGACGCGCGGCGTTTACTTCATGATGCAAAAGGATCTCGCTCCCGGTACCGAAGTGGATTTCACACTCACGCTACCGGCGGAAATCACACGGGGTACAGAAGTCTTCGTTCGCGCCCACGGACGAGTTGTCCGAGTTGACAAGCAGCAGGATGAAGAGCACGAAAGCATCGGTATCGCCGCAGTGATCGAACGGTATGACATCATTCGCGGAGAGGCATCTCGCGCTTAGATTGTTTGGTTGCCGAAAGGCACTTGGAATACGTCATTTCTGCTAGCCCGCTCTCTCGCGAATTCTAGTTGCGTTCCGCATTCGAATCGTCCTAGCATGAACCGAACATACATCAGGAGATTTCCATGAGAATTGCAGACCTCATTGCCTCTCGCCGGGAAGTATATTCCATCACCGACGAGTCAACCGTCCATGATGCAGCTCGCTACATTCGTGAGCGACAAGTACGCGCGGTCGGAGTGTGCGACCGCCAGGGAGTGCTGGTGGGAGTGGTTTCTCATAGCGATATTTCCGATAAAGTGGCGGCTGAAAACAAGTGCCCCGCATGGATGCGCGTTTCCGAGATCATGACCCGGCAACTGGTCACCGCGACGCCTGAGACGTCCATCGAAGATTGTCTTCGATTGATGGAACAACACGGAATTTTTCACCTCGTGGTTGTTGACAACGAAAAGGGATATCGAGGGATGATTTCGGTGACGGACTTGCTGCAATTGTTTGCCTCGGATCAGAAGGCCCGCGCTGACATGCTGGAAGCCCTGATGTTTCCTCAGCGCTAGGCAATTTCTTGTTCGCCACATAGGCAAGCTCCCCCCCACCCACTCGTTTGTCCACGCAATCCGCCGGGCATGGAGCTGCAGGTAACTAGCATTTCCCCGAAATGTCATCCGTCTGCGTGGGCATCTGGCTTGGCTGTGGAGACTATGTGGGAAGCCTGGTTCCCAAAAAGGCCTAGAGTTTTCTGGTATTCCACCGAACTAGCGCTGTTCAAAGGGCTGATTCTAATAGTTCTGGTCTTCTAGCCGTACAAGATAAGTCGCTGATAAAACATTGGTTACAGCGCGCGTGAAGTGCTGGTTTCGGGAATATAGGTTGTCGGTTTGTGCAATCGTTTGGCGCTCTGTGTGCAAAGTCTTGCGGGGGCGACTCTCGTCTCTCCCGAGCTATCCCAGATGCCTGCAGCCGCTAAAGCGCAAACAACACTCCCGGCTCAATCGATCGAGTTGCCGCCCGAAAACGTATATTTCGGACCATCGGAAGCCATGCGGGCAGTCCGGCAGCGCGTGGACCGCGCCGCGGGCCTCAATGTACCGATTCTGATTCTGGGCGAAAGTGGGACTGGAAAAGAGGTACTTTCGCGCTTCATTCACGAACGCTCACCCTGGCGGGCCGGACCATTTGTGAAAGTGAACTGCCCGGCGATCCCTGGAACGTTGCTTGAGAGCGAACTTTTTGGATTTCAAAAGGGCGCCTTCACCGGGGCCAACACGGCGAAGCCCGGCCGCATGGAACTCGCGCAGGATGGAACGCTCTTCCTGGATGAAATCGCGGAGCTCGAAGCGGGGCTGCAGGCGAAGCTTCTTCACGTGCTGCAAGACGGACATTTCATGCGCATCGGCGATCACGAAGAGAGGACCATGAATGCACGCGTGATTTGCGCCACGAATCGCCAACTCCAACAGGAAATCGAGAGCGGCGGTTTCCGGTCCGATCTTTTGTATCGCATCAACGTGATCACCATAACGCTTCCGCCGCTGCGCGACCGTCGCGACGATATTCCCTACCTTGTCGATTATCTTCGATTGGCTTACAACCGCCGATTCCAGCGCGAGGCGCCTCCCGTTTCGAAGGAAGCGATTCAGCAACTGCAGCGGCGCGAGTGGCGGGGAAACGTGCGGGAACTGGAAAACTGCATGGCGCGTTACGTGATCCTGGGAACGGAAGAGGCATTCTATGCGGAGCGTACCGAAAAAAAGCCGCTGAGCTTTGAGTACGAAATTACGGATGAGGGGAATATCCCGCTGAAACGCATCGCCCAGCAAGTCACCCGCAGGACGGAGAACGACATAATCCTGAAGGTTCTCCAGGCCAATCATTGGAACCGCCGCAAGACCGCGGAGGTTTTGAAGATCAGCTACCGCGCTTTGCTCTACAAGGTTCGGCAGGCCGGCCTTCCCACGAAGCGCCCGCATCGGAAGAACGGCGAGCAAGGTGAGATTCCCGCGAGCAGTGCGTTACCGATCGACTGATTCCAACAGCGTCTCTCTTCCTTTCCTAGCGGCAAAGTGTCTTCGCACCGGCCGCTAAGATAGGAGCCGTGCTTCAGTCTGAGACACCTTCCTACCCCATCTGGCGGCCTACCCGTACCTTGTACGTAATCACTGCCTGCGTCTTCCTTGTTCATGTGCTTTATTTTCGCTAGCCTACTTTACGATGTCGAAAGCGCCAGCCAAATCGGGCCTGAAGGTCTGCCTTTTGTCGCCGCATCCGATGGTGCTGGATGAATTCCAGCGCCTGCTTGTGGACTCGGGTTTTCAAATTGTTGGCCGACTGTTGGAATCCATGCTGGCGCCGGACCTTCGCAACCTCGAGGTGCCAAAGGCTTCGGTCTACGTGATCGACGCGCACGCTGCCAAACAGGCTACCGGGGCTCTCCTCGGCAATATTCTCGATCGTCAAGTGGGGGCGCGGTTGTTGGTGGTGGGCGACAAGCTGAAAGAGGCCGATAGTTACACTTTGCTGCGCCAGGGCGTGAAAGGGATTCTGAATTACAGCGAGGCGCGAGAGCAGCTTCCGCGCGCGCTGCCCCTGGTTGCCGCGGGAGGCTTTTGGGTTCCGCGGACTGTCCTTTCACGATTTGTGGACTCCATTCTGACCACATCGCAGGGCCGCCGCCTTCGCGGCGATTCGCCCGCCGAGTTGAGCAAGCGCGAACAGGAAGTGCTCAGCGGTTTGCTCGAAAATCTGGCGAATAAGGAAGTGGCGGACCGCCTGCACATTTCCGAGCGAACGGTGAAATTTCACGTCTCAAATCTGCTTGCGAAGTTCGGCGTCCGGCGGCGAGCGGACCTGATTCTCCTTTGCTACCAGCGGCGCGGCGCAGTGGTAGCGTAACGGAAACTGGCCACGGGATTGGCCTCCGGCCCGCATCGACTGAGAGAAGCGAAGCTCCCGGATAAATTGACTGCTATAATCCCTGCCTTGCTGGCCCTGAACCGATAGATCGCATGACGACTTTTTCCATCCAGAATTTCGGTTGCCGCGCAACCGATGCGGACGCTGCTGCCTTGCGCGGCGGCCTGCTGGCGCAAGGGCTGACGCTCACCCGCGAACATGCCCGGGCCGATATCGTGGTTCTGAACACTTGCACGGTGACGGCTGCAGCTGATTCGCAGGCGCGTGAAGCCGTGCGAAAGATTCACCGCGCGAATCCCGCAGCGCGGATTGTCGTCACCGGTTGCTATGCGCAACGCGCTCCCGAGGAACTGGCGGCGCTCGATGGCGTGGCGTGGGTGGTCGGGAATTCACACCAGGCGGAGATTTCGGGCATTCTCGGCGAATCGATTCCCACCGGCGAGGACGGAGATGCGAAACCTCGCGGCACGAATTTTGTTCCGCTCGCGCGCCTGGCCGATGTGGAAGGAATGTCGCTCGCGCGAGGACCAGCCAAGATCCTGACCGGCGATATCTTCGCGCAGGCAGGGTTGCAAATCGCGACGTCCGCGCGGGGCTGTGGCGACCGCACGCGGCCGATCCTGAAAATTCAGGATGGCTGCAACAATCGTTGCTCTTACTGTGTGATTCCGTTCGTGCGCGGCCGCAGCCGCAGCCTGGAGCCGGATCGCGTTGTGGAAGAGGTACGGGCGCTCGTCGAATCGGGCGCAAGAGAAATCGTTCTCAGCGGGATCAACCTCGGTGCGTATGGCCGCGATCTCACGCCACGTGCCGAATTAGCCGCGGTGGTTGAGCGCATTCTGGGCGAAACGGAGCTCGAGCTGCTGCGCTTTAGCTCGATTGAGCCGCAGGACGTCACGGAGGACTTCGTCGCGCTTGTGGCTTCGTCAAGCCGCCTCGCGCCGCATTTTCACATCCCGCTGCAATCGGGGTCGGACCGGATTTTACGCGCGATGCACCGGTGGTATCGCGCCGAGCATTACGCCGAACGCTTGAAGCTTATCCGCCGCGCCCTGCCGGATGCGGCGATTGGCGCCGACGTGATCGCCGGCTTCCCTGGCGAGACGGAAGAAGAGTTCGAGGTGACGGCAGGGTTCATCGAATGCCTGCCGTTCACCTATCTGCACGTATTCTCGTTTTCCGAACGCCCCGGAACGGAAGCTGCGAAACTCGCAGAGCGAGTTCCCTCTGCGGTGATCCGAGAACGCGCGCGCCGTCTGCGCTCTCTCGGAGAGCAGAAAGCTGCATCCTTCCGCGCATCCCAGGGGGGCCGCATGCGACGTGCCCTCACGCTTGCGCGCGGCGGAGAGAATTGGACGGAAGCGCTCACGGGAAATTATCTGAAGGTGCGCATCGGCGGGCGCCATCCGGCGAATGAATGGCACGAAGTGTGCGTTACGCCGGAGGCATCGGAAATCGCGAACGCCTCGCCTATTCATGACGCAGCGCTTCGAGGGGGCTGATGCGTGTTGCGCGGTGCGCCGGGATCCAGCACGCAAAGAGCCCGATGGAGAAGAGAGTCCCGGCGACGATCGAGTAGGTAACCGGGTCGGCGGCAGTGATGCCGACTAGCATTTCCGCGAACAGGCGCGTCGCCACGAACGAAATCGCCAGGCCCAGCAGAATACCGATGCCGATGACATGCAATCCCTGGCGAATCACCAGCCGCAGAATGTCGCGCGGCTCGGCACCCAGGGCCATGCGAATCCCCATTTCCTGCGTGCGCTGCGAGGCGGAGTAGGAAACGACGCTATACACTCCAACAACCGCGAGGATCAACCCGAGAATTCCCAGAGTGCCGGTCAACTGCGCGCCGAAGCGGTACAGGAAAAATCCGTTCGCGCCGTTGAGCACTTCGTTCATTGTTTGGACCTGGGTGATGGGAACGTCGGGGCCTAACTCACGAATGAGCGCTTCGATCGGAGCGATGAGGCTTGCGGGAGTAACGGAAGTCCGCACCTGAATGGTGCGCACCGCAAGGTAGGTCTGATCGAGAGGCACGTAGAAAAACGGCTTGGGGTCCTCTACGATTCCCTTGTATTTCACGTCTTGAATTAAGCCCACGACCTCGATGAGTTTGTCCTCGCTGTTGGCTCGCGCAAAGCGCTTCCCGATCGGATTTTCTTTCGGCCAGAGTTTTTCTGCCATGGCGTGGTTGACGACGGCGACGAGCGGAGCTTTCTCCCTGTCTGCCTCGGTGAAATCACGGCCGGCGAGAAATGGGATGCGCATCGTCTGAAAATAGCCGGGCGTGACCGGATTGTTGCTGATGTTCGGTAGTTGCTGCCCCGGCTCGAGAGGATGCCCTTCGACGATCACATCACTGTCCGAGCCGATCAGTCCCATGGGAACGGTAAAAGCCTGAGCAGCGGAGACCACACCGGGCAGCGCACGGATGCGCGGTTGGAGCTCGCGATAGAACTCGCGCCCGCGCTCTTCCGTGTAACCGACTTCGTCCGGAGACAATGTGACATTCAGAACGTGATCGGGATCAAAGCCGAGATTCACGTGCTGCGCTTTGCTCAGGCTGCGCGTAAACAGCCCTGCGACGATCAACAGCAGCAACGAGCCGGCCACCTGAACGACCACCAGCGTGTTGCGCGCGAAGTGCCGGCGCGGACCATCGGATGAGCCCCGGCCGCCTTCGTGCAAAACAACGCTAACGTCCGTGCGCGCCACGCGCAGTGCCGGAATCGCTCCGACGATCAGGCCGGTCAAGCACACGGTGGCAAACGCGAACAGGTACACTCGCGGATCCGGAGAAAAATCGAGTCGCAGCGGAATTTCGACGCCGAAATTTAGAGCGCTCAAAAAGCCGCTCGTCCACCAAGCAAGCACGAGTCCCGCGGTGCCGCCCATCAATGCCAGCAGGAAACTCTCGGTCAGATGCTGCCGCACCAGGCGGCCGCGGCCCGCACCCAGCGCCGCGCGCACGGCCATTTCGCGCTGGCGGACGGTGGCGCGAACGAGCAACACATTCGCGATGTTGAAACACGCAACCAGAAGCACCAGCGCGGCAAGGCTCATGAATGCAGCAGCGACTGCCGGCAGCGAGTCATCGGGATCAGGATCGGGCCGCGCAAGCCTTTCGGGATAAATGCTAATCGTTGCGCCCGCATCGGTTTTCGGATAGGCGTCGGACAGGCGGCGCGCCAGAACGGCGAGCGAGGCCTTGGCCTGCTTCATGTCGACTTCCGGCTTTAACCTGCCCATGAGCGTGAGAGTGCGGTTTTCGCGGGCGGTTAGGACCTGTTGCGCATCTTTGTCGGCGGTATAGAAGGGCGCGTTGATCGGCACGAAGCCGTCCATCTCAAGAAGGAAGTAAGTGCCGTGAAATTCCTTGGGCGTGACGCCGACGATGGTCGCCGGATGGTCGTTGATTTCCACTTGCTTCCCGATCACGTTGGGATCGCGGTTGAATCTCTTTTGCCAGTAGGAATGGCTGATGACCACAATTGGGTCGGCATTCGGAACCTGGCCTTCGCTGGGGAGGATTAGTCTCCCGAGTGCGGGCTTGACACCCAGCGCGGAAAAATAATTTCCGGTGACCCGGCTCACAAGGCAGTGGTCGCCCTTTCCGTCGACGGCCAAACCCGCGAGTGAGACGCGGTACCCAAAGACGCTGCTGAAGGAATCGCTTTCTGCCTGAACGTCCTGGTAGTCGGGGTAGGAAAAAGTATTGTTGCCCGGGGCATCCTTCAGGTTCATGGTCAGCACGGTGAGCTGCTCGGGATGCGGGACGGGGAGCGGGCGCAGAATCATCCCATTGACGACGCTGAAGATGGTGGTATTGACGGCCACGCCGAGGCCGAGCGTCACAATGGCGACAATCAAGAATCCGGGCGACTTTCGAAGCGCTCGGAACCCATAACGCACATCCTGCAACAAATTTCCCATCGCGGTACCTCTCGGCGAGAAATCCGCAGCGTTATTCGCAACCACGATTCCAATATAGAAGGCCGCATCTCATTCTGCAGCCTCAACTTACCGGTGCGGGAGCTGATACCATGCTCGCAGAATGCGCGATTGTGGGACTTCGTGTGGCTGAACCGGACACTGCGCGCGTATCTATCGAACCCGCCTGGCCTGCAAGCTCAGCTTTCAAAGATGACTTGCGCGAGGGCGAAATTGCCGCTGTGGGTGATCGTGAGCGAGATATTTTTAACGCCCATGCGGTCGGCAAATTCCCGCGCGACTCCTTCGAGGAGCAGAGTGGGCTTGCCGCTTGGCTCGCGGACCACTTCGATATCGCGCCAGCGCACGCCTTGGCGCCACCCGGTTCCGAGAGCTTTCATGGCGGCCTCTTTTGCGGCGAAGCGTCCCGCGTAGCGTTCGAACTTGTTCTTGTGCTTCTCGCAGTAGGAGACTTCGCGCGGGGTGTAGAGCCGTTCGACGAACGGCGCGCCGTGGCGCGCTATGGCCGCCTCGATGCGGTCAATTTCCGCGATATCCAATCCGAGTCCGACGATCACGTAAAAACCTCTAAACGGAGAAGTGCGCCTGCGACCGGATTATACCTATAATTGACAAGCGCTACGATTTTGGCGCTCGGGACTCAACGTGCCGTCCACAGCGATTAAGAGAAGGATATCGGTGCCCAAACGGGCTGCGAAGAACGCGAAGTGGAAGCTGCGGCGCACCGGTGGTTTGCGGATTCTCGAGTCGCCGGCGCTCGCGCATCTCGACTGGCTCGTGCACGGGTTCAGCACGCGTCCCGGCGGCGCGAGCAAGCTCGAGATTCTGCGCGACGGCAAGCTGCAGGCAGATGAAGTCTTGAACCTTGGCTTTACCGATTGGGACACGCGCGAGCGTGTACTCGAAAATCGGAAGAAATTCTTTGGCGCGCTCGGAGCAGACCGGATGCGTGTTGTCACCCTGCGGCAGATTCATTCCGATATCGTTCACCGCATCGATTCTGCGCCGCCCGTGGAAGGCGAGTCCCCACAAGGGGACGCGCTGATCACCCGTGAACGCGGCGTGCTCCTCGTGGTGCAGACCGCCGATTGCATCCCGATTCTGCTTGCGGACACAAAGCGCCGGGCGGTGGCTGCTATTCACGCGGGCTGGCGCGGAACGGTCCGCCGCATCGCGGAGAAAGCGCTGGGCCGCATGCAAATGGATTTCGGGACGCGTCCTGAAGACGTCGTTGCGGCACTCGGAGCGGGAATCGGCGGCTGCTGTTATGAGGTTGGGCCCGAAGTGGTGAAGGAATTTCAAGCGCAGTTTCCCGCGGCGCGCGATTGGTTCCACGGCCCGTTCGACGCGCTCGCTTCCGGCGAAAACGACCCAAACTGGCTGCCCTGGCTCACGATGAGGCCGCCGGGCCACGCGCCGCCTCCTCTGCGGGCGCAACTGGATTTGATTGCTGCGAATCGCGCGATTCTGGAGGGTGCGGGAATTGCCCCGGCGAAAATTCTTGATTCCGGCCTTTGTACAGCTTGCCGGACGGATCTTTTCTTCAGTTATCGCCGCGAACGCACGACAGGCCGCATGATGGCTGCGATTGGAATCCGCTGATGTGCCCGCGGGTCTACGCGGATGGCGAAATGTGCGCGAGTGCAGTAGATGCCGTGGATTCAAGCAAGGCGAGCTGACCGCACGCCGCCATCACGTCTTGCCCGCGCGAATACCTTACGAAGACCAGCATTTCCTTATCGGTGAGAACCTTCCGGAATGCTTCGGTGCGCCCCGGATCGGGTTGCTGGTAGGGCAGCTCGCCCGGGTTCCACGGAATCAGATTCACCTTTGCGCGCAAATTCGCGAGGAGTTTCACAACGCGGCGTGCATCTTCAGGAGAATCGTTAAAACCGCCAAGCAGAACATATTCGAATGTGAGGCGCTCCCAGGGGCGCAACGGGTAGCGGCGGCAAGCGTCGAGAAGCGTTTCGATTGGATACTTCCGGTTGATGGGCATGATCTGGTCACGCTGCTCGTTCGACGAAGCATTCAGCGAAATCGCGAGCTTCGGCCGGACTTTTTCCTGCGCCAGCCGCTCGATGCCGGGAACGATGCCGCTCGTGGAGAGCGTCACATCCTTTGGCGAGATCGCCATGGCGTTCGGATCGAGCAGAATTCCGAGCGCCGCCATCACCGCATTGTAGTTCAGCAAAGGCTCGCCTTGCCCCATCAGCACGATGTTCGTTTGCGGCTTGAGCGTGTCGCGATTTTCACCGAGAGCGACAAGCACCTGTCCGATGATTTCTCCGGCAGTAAGATTGCGAATCAGGCCGAGGGTCGCCGTCAGGCAGAAATGACAATCCACGGCGCAGCCGGCCTGCGTCGAAATGCAAATCGTCTGGCGATTCTCTTCCGGCATGAAAACGGTTTCGATCGTAGCGGCCCGCGCGCGGTCCGTACCGGCAGAGGGTTCTTCCGCCGGAAGCGCAAGAACGTAGCGAAGCGTTCCATCGGCGGATGGATACCGGCGGACAATCCGCGGCAATGCGATCGTCGCATCGTGCGCGAGCCGCTCGCGAAACTTCGCGGGCAAATTGCTCATCGTGGAAAAATCGAAGCGGCGTTCCGCATAAAGCGCGTGATAAAGCTGCGAGCCCCGATACGCCGGTTCGCCGAGCGATTCGGTCAAAGCGCGGAGCTCTTCCACGGACTTGCCAAGGAGGTTGCAGCCGGCTATCGGATTCTGTGGCGCCATCTTACAAAGATGATATCACGCCGACTGACGTTGGTTTTCCGGTGCCGCCACTCGTGCGGCGCGATATAATGGGGGGATAGAACTGTTCTTGCGCGGAGGTGGGCGATGGAAATCCTGGCGATTGATGAATGGGTGAATCGAGTGAAGGCAATTCCGCAGAAGGATTTTACCATCCAGCGCGTCCACGATTTTGCATCGCACCATGGAATTGAACCCGAATCCGTGAAGCCCTATCTTTTTTACGCGAAGAGTCATTACACGCGAAACCTGATTTACAAGTGCGAATTGTTCGAGGTGATGTCCATTTGTTGGGAGTCCGGCCAGGTCAGCCGCATCCACAATCATCGCGATCAGAACTGCTGGATGGTGACGCCTATCGGCCGGCTGCGCGTGCAGAATTTTCGCGTGGAAAACCGCGACGGAGCGCGCGGCACCTGCAAGCTGGTGCCCACCGATTCCTACGACATGGATGCGGAGCACCCCGCTGTCGTTCAGCCGGAAGAGCCGGTACATCAGGTGCTGAACCTGCCCGAGTTCGGCCAGCGCGCAACGAGCATCCACGTTTATTCGCGTCCATATTCGAGCTGCGAAGTCTACTTGATGGACCGAGGCACCTATTCCGATGTTCCCCTGCACTACTCGAGCGAATACGGCAAGCTTTCCCCTGACGAAAAGCTGATATAGCGCGCGAATATTCTTCCGCCGCGCCAACCGCAACCGTCTCACTTGTTTCGACTCGTAAACGAATGGTTAAACACGCCCCGCGTGGATGCGATTACTTTTTCTCGCGCGGCGTGCCAGAATAGACAAACTCATGTCAAACACCGCGCATTCCGTGCAGAAGGAAACTCTGCCCAACGGCCTCGTTGTCCTCACGGAGTCGATGGAGCACGTTCATTCCGTCTCCGTCGGAATTTGGCTGCGGTCCGGCTCGCGCCGCGAACCTGCCCAGCTGAACGGCATTTCGCATTTCATCGAACATATGGTGTTCAAGGGCACGAAGCGGCGGTCGGCGGAAGACATCGCCCGCGAGATGGACAGCGTCGGCGGGATGCTCGACGCGTTCACGGCCAAGGAGATGGTCTGCTTCAACGCGCGCGTGCTCGACGAGCATCTGCCGAGGGCGTTCGACGTCGTTGCGGATATGGTGCTCGAGCCGAGATTTGCTGGCGAAGATATCGAGCGCGAAAAATCCGTCATTCTAGAAGAAATTGGAATGACGCAGGACAATCCCGAAGACTTGGTGCACGAATTGTTCACGCAGAATTTCTGGAGCCCGCATTCTCTAGGCAAGCCGATTCTTGGCACGCCGGAAACAGTCTCGGCGTTCACCCGCGAGACGCTCGAGAATTGGTTTCACGACTGCTACGCGCCGAACAATTTGGTCGTCACGGCGGCGGGGCACCTGACGCACGCGCAGATTGTGGATCTGGTCGCCCAACGTTTCGCGAAGCTCGCGCCCGCCGCGGAGAACGGCGCGGATGGCAAGCCTTCGCCGTCTCCGCATATCACGATGCGCACGAAGCATGAGCTCGAGCAAACGCACATCTGCCTTGGCGTTCCCGCGCTGCCCATGACGGATCGGCGGCGCTTTGCCGTTTCCGTACTGAACAACATTCTGGGAGGCGGCATGTCGTCCCGGCTGTTTCAGAATATCCGCGAGCGCCTGGGACTGGCGTACTCGATTTTCAGCGAGCTCAATTCCTACCGCGACGTGGGCCTGCTCTCCGTCTACGCGGGCACCTCGCTCGAAAAAGCCGCGCAGCTCGTCCGTTGCGTCCTCGACGAATTCCGCCGCCTGCGGGACGAGCCGCTCACGGACGAAGAACTTCGCCGCGCGAAAGACCACTTGAAAGGCGCCACGCTGCTCTCTCTCGAAGGCAGCGGCCAGCGGATGAACAGCCTCGCGCGCTACCATATCTACTTCAACCGCCATTTCACGCCACAAGAGCTCATCGCCATGCTCGAGGAAGTCACGCCGGCCGATGTCCAGCAGATCGCGCGCGAATTCTTCCAAGCCAAGCACCTCGCCGCGTCCGTTGTCGGCAATCTGGATGGCTTTGAGCTTACCCGCGAGCAACTCATCCTCTAAAGAAATGCTCTTGGCCCGCGTGGTTCTTGTGCGGTAGCCGATCACTCATTCGATTCTTTCACGCGAGTTCATGTTGACGCGCGCGTGGCAGTTTGCCATCATCCTTCGCGAAGCTGCGCGTGCGCAGTAAACGCGGCAGCGGCAGACGGAGAGCGGCGCATCTCGTTCCGGATCTCGATACTATCCTCAGGGAGCTCGGGCAATGCCACGTTGCTCGAAACTGCGCACACCACTCTCCTGATTGACGCCGGCTTGGGCCGCAAAGAAATGCTGCGGCGATTCGAAGCGCTGGGCCGGGCGCGTCCCGAGCGCGTGGACGGCATCCTGATTACCCACGAGCATTCCGATCACTCGAGTGGCGTTTGCCAGATGCAGCGCGAATGGGATTGTCCCGCGTATCTTACCGAGCCGACGCACCGCGAAATCCTGAACATGCTGGCGGACAGCAATGGCGATAAGCCCGGAAGCCCGCGCAAGAAGAAGCTCGAGCGCGTCGAATACATCCGCGCGGGCGAACGTTTCCAGATCGGCGACATCGAAATCAATCCGTTCACCATTCCGCACGATGCAGCGGACCCGGTCGGCTACGCGTTCCGCGCCAACGGCGTGAAAGTCGCCATCGTCACCGATCTTGGTTACCTTCCCGAACTCGTGAAGCATCACCTGCGCGAAGCTGATTTCCTCGTCCTGGAGTCGAATCACGATCTCGACATGCTGAAGGTGGGGTCGTATCCCTGGTACGTCAAGCAACGCGTGATGAGCCGCACCGGACATCTTTCGAACGCAGTGGTCAGCGAATTCCTCGCTGATGCGGAAATGTTCGACGGCCTGGCGCGCCATCTGGTGCTCGGGCATCTTTCCGAGCAGAACAACACGCCTGAAATCGCGGAGATTTTTGCGAATCAGGCGCTCGAGCAGCGCTCCGCTGAATTCGCCTTTCGCGGCGCGCTGCACATCGCCTCGCAGCGTGTTCCCCTCGGCCCGTTCGAGCTGTAGTTCGATTCCGCCAACGCATTGATACTTCGATACTTACGCGAGGGCTCTCGCCGCGCGCAATAACCGCA
>Ga0070733_10001464_pt1 | contig 17562 bp, 21 predicted proteins | sample Coa_R1_9_FD_66450 | JGI IMG/M metagenome (GOLD analysis project Ga0070733, IMG submission 66450) | Surface soil microbial communities from Centralia Pennsylvania, which are recovering from an underground coalmine fire - Coalmine... | ecosystem: Environmental > Terrestrial > Soil > Unclassified ... | reverse complement strand
GCGGGCCGGCGTTGCGGCGGCAAGAGGCAGATAGCCGAGGCCGCCGAGAAAAACACGTCGCGTATTCGTCATGAGGAGTCTCCTTGTTGCTGGCCAGTTTAATTCGCAACAAGGCGCGATGTGACGTGACCGGCTCAGGCTGGCGACGGGGCGTGCGCGGCGCCGGCGTCAAGCGACTGGACCGACTTCGAGTTTATCAGACCTGATTATCAGACCTGAGGCCAGCAGGCGTCGATCCAAATCTTGAGTGTCGTGCGGTTCCACGTCGGCGTGCGCCCCGTGAGGTAAGGTTCAAACTCAGTCTCGAATCGAGAGACCAGGATGTCGCGCTTAATCAATCCGGCTTCTGCCAGGAACATCACGTCGCGGATGTCGCGATCATTACTTCGCTCCAGTTTTGTCAAGGCGAGGTCGTGTGGTTCGAGCGCCCATAGGCGGACCTTCGGCCACAGCGCGAATACCCGCACCAAGCGGTCTTGGTAGTCCGCCGGGTAGTTCGCTACTCCAACGCGATCGATGTAGACACGATGCTTCCTGTGGAGGACAGAACCCTTGCCAGCCAACTGGGTGACGCGTTCCGCCGCTTCTCTTGGAATCACGGTGAGCACATCGAGATCCGCCGTCTCTCGCGCGAGCCCGTAATACTGGCTGACGACAAACCCTCCGATGCAGTGAAAGTCCACAGGTGCATCGAGCGCAGCGTCCAAGTCCGCGAGGAACGAGAGCCATGGCCCCGCGGGACGCTCAGGCGGCGTCTTCATTGATGTTTTCTGGATTGATGTCTTCGGGTCGGAGCCGCGTCAATACGTTCCAGTGCCGGGCCAGTTTGGTCCGATTGACGCGCATCCATTTGCGAATTGGAGCGGGCATGGAGTCCCAGCCAAGCGTGGCTTCGTGAAGGAGCCGTGCCTGTTCCAATTCTTGCACCGCGGACAAAACCTCTTGTGTCTGCGCGCCCGCTAATTGCAGCAGAAAGCCCAAACGGTTTTGCAAGTTTCGTAGCTTTGCCTGCCGCACCAGCCAAGGCAGGTCCATCTGGTCAGCATATTGCCGGACCAGCCATGCGAGGCCTTCAACGATCCGGGAATCCGCGTCGGGCCTGGCGAGCACCGATAACAGGAGGTGGTCTGGGCTAGGTTTCGGCCGCGCCGGCGCGATGTGAGCAAATCCTGGATATCCAAGCGCGCTCAGTTGCGCCCGGAATGTGTCCTCTGCCGCCTCTTTGTTATCGGTGCTCCGCACCGCCTTCATGCGATTCCGAAGAGCCGCCGTCAGAGGCCGCGCTCCTTGTTCGAGCAGCGACAGGTAGGGCTGGGACACGCCGAGCAGGGACGCCGCGTCCACCTGCGTCAGGCCATTTCGCTTTCGCCAATGCTGGAGGGTTGCCGCCATGGGAGCTTCGTCTCCAGCTTAACATGTAATATTACAAAGCCGGAGACCAAACTCCGAGGATGCCTCGCAATTTGGCTATTGTCCCGGCGCTCAATTGCCAGTTCCTCCTTGGCAATTGCAGCTGATTCTGTCTGCCGGTTTCTAAGGGCATAGACCCCGCGGCTTACGCGGATGAACGGTGATTGCTCCTCCCCCAACCACCCGCTAATCGTCGCCGCCACAGTAGCGGCAGGAGTCGCTGTCTACAGGTCTCGTAAGCCAAGCTCGTAGATTTTCTCCGCAATGTCGACATAATGCATTGGGCTGTCGGCTGCCTTGAGCAACTCTATGATCGCTTCTGTCCATCCAAGTTCAGATCCCATAGAAACAGAGTATCCCGGCACCTTTAAAATCGTATGGGGCATCCATCTCCCTTGTGAGTGAGGTCACGCACCGTGAGGTCAATGGGACTCCTCCCGAATCAGATCCTGGGAAAAGCGGTCAAACTGATAGAGTGGCGCTCCTCTTCCGAGGACCTCCACCCGCTATAATGAAGGCGGTGACCCTTGTGACTTTTCGACGTTTCCTGCGCCTGACCGCGCATCTGCAAATGCTGCCAGTCTTTGAAAATGGGCCGGAAGGCGGTGAGGAAACCCTTATCGGCGGACAGGCCGTGATGGAGGGCGTCATGATGCTGGCGCCGCACAGTTGCTGCATCGCCGTCCGCAATCCGCAGGGCGAGATCATCACTCACGAACACTCGGTGACCAAGATCGCCGACAAATATCCGATCTTCAAGTATCCGGTCTTCAGGGGGCTGGGGCGCATCGGCCAGACCATGGCGCTGGGCGCGAGGGCCACCAAGTTTTCGTTCAACACGGCGCTGGCCCCAGAGCTCGCCACGGATGGCAATAAGTCGGGCGAGATCAGCTCCAACATGCTGACACTCGGTTTCGTGTTCGCCTTCCTGGTGTTCATCTTCCTCTACAAATTCGTTCCGCTATACCTGGCCACACAAATTGGCCATCACGTTTCGGCGCTGTCCAGCCGCTTCGCCGTCAACATGACGGACGGCCTGATCCGCATCGGCATCCTGCTGGTCTATCTGTTCGTGCTCTCGCTCCCTAACGATATGCGGCGCATCTTCCAATATCACGGGGCCGAGCACAAGGTCGTCTTCAACTACGAATCCGGCAACCCGCTGAGCGTGGAGAATGCCCAGAAGTTCACCACGTATCATCCCCGTTGCGGCACTTGTTTCCTGCTGGTGATGCTGGTGATCGCCATGCTGGTCAACGCGCTGCTGCCGATCGACGGCTTCGCCGCGAAGCTGATCGCGCGCATCGCACTGCTACCGCTGACGATCGGCTTGAGCTATGAACTGATCCGTTTCGCCGCACGGCGGCAGGGCACGCTGATGGGCATGCTCACCCGGCCGGGTCTGTGGCTCCAGCGCATCACCACCAAGCAGCCTGACGACTCGCAGGCGGCGGTTGCGGTCCACGCCTTGCAGGGCGCGATGGAGCTGGAAGCCAAGCAGGGCGGCACGCTGGTCATCGCGTAACTAAAGATCCCGAGCCATGCAGTATCGTCCCAAACTCGATGAGATGGAGCGCCGCTATGAAGAGATGACGGCGCAGATGGCGGACCCGTCTGTCATCAACGACTCCGCGCAATACCGCAAGGTCACCAAGGCCCGCAGTGAGCTGGAGGATACCGTCGCCAAATACCGCGAGTGGAAGACGGTCAACGAGAATCTGGAGCAAGCCCGCGCCATGCAGAACGACGCCGAGCTTGCCGACATGGCGCGGGAAGAGATTCTGCATCTGGAACCGCAATTGGAGCAGATTGAGCAGGCCCTGAAGATCGCGCTGCTGCCCAAGGATCCCAACGACGACAAGAACATCGTGCTCGAAATCCGAGCCGGCACGGGCGGCGACGAGGCTACGCTCTTCGCCAACGAAGTTTTCCGTATGTATTCGCGCTTCGCCGAAACGCGCGGATGGAAGGTGGAAGTCACGTCCGCCAGCGATTCCTCCGTAGGCGGCCTCAAAGAGGTCATCGCGCTGATCAGCGGCGACAAGGTCTACAGCCAGCTCAAGTACGAAAGCGGAACGCATCGCGTGCAGCGCGTACCCGCGACTGAGCAGCAGGGCCGCGTCCATACGTCGGCGATCACGGTGGCCGTGCTTCCCGAAGCCGACGAAGTGGAGATCAAGCTGGAAGCCAAGGACGTCCGCATCGACACCTTCTGCTCCTCCGGTCCCGGCGGGCAGAGCGTGAATACGACCTACTCCGCGGTGCGGCTTACCCATCTTCCGACCGGCACAGTGGTTTCCTGCCAGGATGAGAAATCGCAGATCAAGAACCGCGCCAAGGCGGAGCGGGTGCTGCGTTCCCGGCTGTATGAGATCGAGCTCCAAAAGCAGCAGGACAAAATCGGCGCGGAGCGGCGCAGTATGGTCGGCACCGGCGACCGCAGCGAGAAAATCCGCACCTACAACTTCCCGCAGAATCGCCTCACCGACCATCGCATCGGTCTGACGCTGCATCAGCTCAATCTGGTGATGGAAGGCAAGCTCGATCCGATCATTGACGCGCTGACAGTCTACTACCAGAACGAAGGACTCAAAGAGCCCGCTCCGGTGTGAATTCCAGGCGTGACCCTCCACACCGCCCTACTCCAGGGCCAGCAGCTTCTTGACGACGCGCGCATTTCAGCGCCGCGCCTGACCGCCGAAGTGCTGCTCGCGCACGCCATCGGTTGCCAGCGAGCCTGGTTGTACGCGCACTCCGACGAAGAACTCCGCGAGGTGTGGTGGATTCACTACGGGCGCTATCTTCACGAGCGCATGCAGGGCAAACCGACGCAATACATCACCGGCCGCCAGGAGTTCTACGGCCGCGAGTTCCACGTCACTCCGGCGGTGCTGATTCCGCGCCCTGAAACGGAGCACTCGGTGGAAGCCGCGCTTGCGCTGGGGGCCTCGAATATTCTCGACATTGGCACCGGCTCCGGCGCGATCGGCGTGACGCTTTCTCTCGAGACACGCGCGCGTGTGGTTTGCGCTGACATCTCCGAAGCCGCGGTGCGTGTGGCTGTGAAGAACGCTCGCCGCTTGGGATCGTCCGCCGAGTTTGTACTCTGCGATCTTGGCTCGGCGTTCGCCTCAGGAATGTTCGACCTCGTGGTGTGCAATCCTCCGTACGTGCCCGGCGCAGACGAGGAGTCCGTTCAGCGCGAGGTTCGAGAGCACGAGCCTAGGATCGCCCTCTTTGGAGGTCGCGATGGTCTCGACGTCTACCGCCGCCTGATTCCCGAGGCCGCGCGGCTGCTCACACCCGGCGGGCACCTCGTGATGGAGATTGGATACTTGGCTGCCGATGCCGTGGGCGCTATGCTGGGCGAGTGGATCAACGTGGAGATCAAACCGGATTTGGCCGGGATTCCGCGCGTGATCACGGCGATGCGGCAGTGAAACACCGCACCTTCTTCCACCTCGACATGGACGCCTTCTTCGTCTCCGTCGAGGAGCTTTTCGATCCTTCGCTCAAAGGCAAGCCGGTGGTTGTGGGGGGCCGTCCCAACGAGCGAGGAGTGGTTTCCGCCGCTTCTTACGCGGCTCGCAAATTCGGAGTGCATTCGGCGATGCCTCTGCGGACCGCTTACAAGATGTGCCCGCAGGCGATCTTTGTCGATGGCCATCGCGAGCGCTATATCGAATATTCGGGCCGGGTCTTCGAAGTCCTGAAGCAATTCACTCCGACCGTTGAAATGGCCTCGATCGACGAGGCCTATCTGGACCTCACCGGCACGCAGCGTCTGCACGGGCCTCCGCTCGCGGCCGCGCACAAACTGCACGATGCCGTCCGCCGGGCCACCAATCTCAACTGCTCTATCGGCGCCGCCGCCTCGCGCATGGTCGCCAAGGTCGCCTCGGATCAAGCCAAACCGAACGGCATCCTGTGGATCATGCCGGGCCAGGAGGCGCGCTTCCTCGCACCGCTCGATGTGCGCCGAATTCCCGGCGTCGGCAAAGTCACGGAGCGTAATCTTCACGCCTGCGGAATCCGCAAGGTGGGCGACCTCGCCACGCTGGATCCGGCTTTCCTGAAAGAACGCTTCGGCGAATGGGGCCTTGCGCTGGCGGGCAAGTCGCGCGGCCAAGACGCGGGAGGCTGGTTCGACGAAGAGATCGGCGAGGGCGGGCCCAAATCCATCAGCCATGAGCACACGTTTTCCGTCGACACAGCCGACGCAACAGCGCTCGACGCCATGCTGGTGCGACTTGCTGAGATGGTCGCGCGGCGGCTACGCGATCATCGGCTCTTCGCCCGCACCATCCAGATCAAGCTGCGCTATTCCGATTTTTCGACGTTCACGCGCTCCCGCACGCTTGACCGGGCAACTCAAATCGACGCGGATGCGTCGGCGGCCGCGCGCGATCTGTTTCACAAAGCCTGGAACGGAAAACCCATTCGCCTGCTGGGCGTGTATGCGCAGTCGCTCGACGCCAGCGAGGGGCAAGCCAACCTGCTGGAGGAAGACAAGACTCAGGCCTGGCGCAAGACGCTTCAAGCTGTCGATAAGATGCGCGACAAATATGGGGATCAGATCGTGTCTCTGGCGGCGGGCATGAGCGCGGCGTTCCGCGCGCGGGTGCATGAGAATCCGGAGAATTTGCCGGGCAAGGACCCGAAGAAGAAAGATTAAGAGTGATTCTTTGATCTATGTTGCCCTCGGTTTCGCCTCGGAGGAGCAGGGCTAACGGTGGAGCACCTCGATGCGGTTGGCTGATGCCCCCTTTCTGTTCAGTGATCCTTCCACTTCATGCGAGGGAGATTATGACCGTCTGCCCGGTCTCGATCGTTTCGAGCGCTCTCGATATCGCGTCGACGAGGGGCAAGAGATCCTCCAGTTGATTGGTCCGCGACCGGATCAAGATAATCGAGAGGCCGCGGCCTACGGACGGATGCTGGAATGGGATCCCTTGATCGACCGTCAATAGGGCATCATACCCCTTGGCCTCGGCCGCCCGGAGCAACTCGCCGTTCTTCTTGCTCTTCAATCCGGCCCACTGGACCGTGTGAGCGTCATGGCCAGGAAAGCTGTGCCGGAAATCGAGTGGCAGACACTCGTCCAGCAAAATCTTCATGCGATCCGTGCGAGCAGCGAATCCTTCGCCTCTTCGAGCGCCTGGATCGCCATCTCGCGTGTAACCGAGGGAAACTGCCGAAGGAACTCCGCGAGAGGATGGCCGCCCTCCAGATAGTCGATCAGATTCTTGAACGGGACTCGCGTGCCACGGAAACAAGGTGTTCCATTCATGACTTCCGGATTGGTCACGATGATGGGATCTATCATATTCAGTGCCATTGTACCCGCATCTTCGGCCACCTAATGCGTCATCGCGTAGATGATGGAATTCACGCCTAGGCGGATTCCCAGCGCGGAAAACCGCTCGGGATAGCCGGGATCGTCGGCCCACTCCCAGGAGTCGCCGACGTCCTGGTTGAACCAACCCTCGGTCACCACCCGGCCCTTCTCATCGTAGATGGCGACCCAGCGCGGCACCGTGCCGCCGTTTTTCGAGCCCTCGTACAAATGATCGCGGCCCACGATGATGTGCCGGTCGTCGAGATCGTAAACCGTGTGGAATATCTGATCGCCGTTGGGAATGTCGACCAGCGCGCGGTCGGGAAATGCGAACCCGACGCGCTTGGCGAACTCGCCATATTCGGCGGGCCCGTGAAAATCGTCGCCGACGAAGAAGCCGCCGCGATCGACATACTCACGCAGGATCTTCGCCTGCTTCTCCGTGAGTCCCCACTCGCCCGCTTGCACGGCATAAAGGAACGGCCAGTTGAAGACGTCGTCGCCGTCTTCGAGATCCACGACTTGCTCGACCGAGCGCGCGTCGATTCGCGTCAGCCGCCGCACGGCTTCCAGAAAATGGCGATCCGCGCGCGGATAATCCTGGGTCCACAGCGACAATCCAAAATGAAAGTCGCCTCGGAACCGGCCGGTCCGCTGATAGCCATCCAGGGGACCGCCGGGAAACATCAGCCGCGCGAACGCGAACTCGGTTTTGTCTTTCCAATCGGCGGGCAGAGGAATGTCGCCCGCGAAATACTCGGTTCCCGAGAACTCCCGGAACGGCTTCTGAAACGCGTACAGCGTTCCAAAATACAGCAGCATGCCGCTCGCGAGGAGAGCCGGAACACGCATGGTTACGCCGATCCTAATGATGCCAGGGTCCAGATCTCGCTCATCACGGCCTTCCAGGCCGGGAACATATCCCGACGGGCCGATTTTAGCATGCTGAGGTGTGAGCTAGATGAGGCCGAGTGGCTCGGTCTCCAACTTCACGGTGACGCCCATGGCGGAAAGTTCATCGGCGAGGCTGTGATCGTCCCGTCGCAGTCTCACGAGGAAGGGCCCGCTGCGGCTGCTCTCGGCGGTGAGGATCTCGCCGTCGGTGATGACCACTTCGTGCACGTATCCTGCCCGGACTTCCTCGATCAGTTGCTGCCGCGATATTTCGGGCGGCGGTTTCGGCGCGTAGTAAAAGAAGGCCAGGGACGCGATCACCCCGGCAGCGACCGACACAGGGATCAGGATAAGGAGCCGGCGGGAAATCTTTAGGGAAGCCATAAGGTTGCGCTACGCATCAACTGCGCCTGCGCGGTTTATCGGCAGGCAGGCGGCTATTCTGTAGAAGGTTACCGTGCCGAGCACGGCTGCGGGTCCCAGCCCGCGGCGTCGGCCATCAGCTTGAAGTGCGTGGTGGTGACGAACGGCGTGGTGAGATACTGCGGGTCCCGCACTTCGGTGGTAACCACCAGCCACTGATCCTTGTTGGGGGCGGTGATGCGGTCGAAGTATTCGGTCAGTACGGCGTTGGCGCTGTAGGGAACTCCGTTCTTGCGGAGGTAGCCGGGCAGCATGTGAGTCGTCACTACTTTCAGATCGCCGGCGCGAGCAGCGCCTCTCGCGACCGTCGCGTTCTCCCACTCGGCGACGGAATATCCCTGCCATGACGCCTCGATGGTTGCTGGAGGCGTCCCGCCGAAATGGAAGACTCGCGTCTGCGTACCGGCGTCGGCCTCGATCTTCATGGTCGTATCGTTGTCCCAGGTGATGTGCAGCCGTCCGGGGACGCGCATCAACGCGGCAGCCCCGTACGACTTGCATTGCAACCCGGCGGCTTCGTCCTTGGCTGGGTCCCATTCCCCGGCGACCCTGCGGCCTTCGCCGCTGACGGGAACTCCACCGTAACTTCCCTTAGGAGGAGTAACCATGCGGTAGCGCCAGTCCTCGGTGACCACCGAAACCCAGTAGCCGGTCATCTCGATCGCCGCGGAGGTGCGGGCGTTCTGCGCGCCGCCGCCTCGTCCGCCTCCACGCCCACCACCGCCGCGTCCGCCTCCGCCGGCGGGAGGTTGCGCGAACACCACCACGGAAAGCAAGCAGAACAGCGCTGTGAAGAAGGTTCGCCGCACCTTAGTCGATCGTTTCGCCGGGCTTGGTGCCCCATCCGAAGCCGTCCGACTTGCGGTGCAGGGTTTTCAGCGCGCCTCGAAAATCACCGGGCGTGCGCGACGGGTTGATGGTGACCACGACTTCATCGCCGGCCACCAGCGTATCCCGCTTGATGCCGGCCTGACCGAGCTGCCCAGAGGAGCGCCACTCCAGCGACCAGCGCTGCATCACGCCCTTTTCGTCGGGCACGTCGATTTGTAGAAAGGAATGCGGATTCCGCAGCATCAACTGCGCGATTTTGCCTTCCAGCTTGACGTCTTTTTCAGAGTAGTAGGTCGCCGAAAGAGAGTGATGCGCATACGCCCGCGTGTCCGCCAGGAACGCTCCGGCCGCGACCAGCAAAACAGCCAACTTATTCTTCATGTGCCCGACTCCCGCCCCTTTGAGGATGGTCTATTTCTTCTTGAGGCTCTTGTACGCCGCCTCGATAAACATGTCCGTGGTCCAGGCGCCCGTGGTCGAGCCATACAAGCCGTCGTAATCCATGGTCGGCTTGGCGGCCTTCACCTGCTCCAGCGTCATGCCCTTCTGAATCATATCTTGAATGCGGTCGCGCATGATGGCTACCATGTTCCGGTAGTTGGCGACGTCGCCGGTATCGCAAAGACGGCCGTGGCCGGGAATAATCATGGTGCCGCCCTGCGACCGGAATTCCGGAATCGCCAGATCCAGAATACGATTCAGCCCGTCCAGCACGCCGTTGATGGTCCCGCCCTTGTCGACTTCGATGACGGGATAGCTATCCGTGCGCAGGATGTCGCCGGCGCTGATCACGTCGGAATAGCGGAAGAACACGATGCTGTCGCCGTCGGTGTGCGCATCGGGAAGGTGGAAGATCTGCACGCCTTCGCCGTTGAAAAACTGGCTGAGTTTGTAGGACGCGGTGCGGAAGGTTTCCGTTGGCCAGAACGCGTCCGGCACGGGCGTCTTGCCTCCGACGGCCGGCTCACTCATGCGATGCAGCACGTTCTCATGCGCGATGATCTCGGCGGTGGGCGTGACGCCCACGGGAGGAAACGTAACCCCGACGATTTTCGATTCGGCGGGCAGCTCCGCGAGCCTTTGATTCCCGCCGGTGTGATCCGTATCGATGCTGGTATTGATGATGAAGCGCACCGGCTTGGGCGGCGCGGGCGAGCTGATGATGGAGTTCAGCGACGGGCTGGTCCAACCCGCCGGCGTCTGCGCGCAATGCAGGCCGAGGCAGCGGTTGGGCTCGGGCGCGGCGGTGATCGCGGTGGCAAGCTGGAGCACGGTGGACATCACCTTCGCGACCATGTTCTCCGGGCCGGCGTCGACTAATAGAATGCCGTCCTTGCCGATCGACGCGGTGATGTTGCCGCCGGCTCCCACCAACATATAGACGTTGCCCTGCACCGGCAGCACGTGTATTTGGCCGTCCGGCGGAGGCTTGGGCGCGGACGGAGGAGTTTTTGAAATCGGCTCGGTCTTGGCCACCACGGCGGTCGGGTCCTTCAACTTCTTGCGGAACTCCGGATAGATCGATTCCGCTCCGCCTCTGGCCCCAATCGGGGGAATATCATCCGCGCCCAGGTTCGGATTCTGCCCCGGCAGGAAATGCGGGACGGCGGTGGAGATGTTTTCTTCGCTGACGGTGCAGGGATAAAGAGTCAATGCCGTGTGCGGGTCGAGCTCATAGTGCGTGGTCTGAATGAACGGTTCCTCCAGCCACACCGGATCGGTGACGATCATGGTGATCACCAGGTAATCGCCGTGCCGCGTGAGGTACTCCATCATGGTGGCGTTGTCGCTGAACGACGCGCCGTTGCGGCGGAGATACGCGCCCTTCAGATGCGTAGTGGTGATCACCAGCATGTTGCCTTCCCACTTGCCGGTGGAGAATCCCGACCAGGAGTGAGGCGCGTAGTCCGGCGGATGCGGGCGCCCATCCATATAGATGGGGCGTTCGAGCGACCGCAGGTATTCGAAGTGATACTCGGAGACCTCGCGCGAAACGGGATCGACTTCCTGCGATACGCGGACCGCTCCCAGGGCGCGCCACTGATAGGGGCCGGGATGGGGGCGGCATTGAAACTCGGGGAGGCTCCACTCGGAATGGTCGTGGCTATCGGCTTTCATGCGGCCGGCGTCATTGAGGGGAATGCCCTGGTAATCGCCGAGCGGGGGACCGCCGGAGCGCTCATAGGAATCCTCGGTGATGCGGTCGGCCCAGGTGCCGGAGAGATCGACTTGCGCGAACGCAGGCAGAGCGGCCAGCAGTGCGAGAGGAACTGACGCGAACAACGATCGGAGCATAGACCCGTCCCGCAACCTAGCACACTTGACAAACCCTCCGCAAATCGACCGATGATAGGAGCAGGATGCCGCGAGCAAACGCATCGGTCCCATTGGCGGTTCTGGCCGCGCTGTCGCTGGCGCTGGTGAGCTATGCGTGTGTAGTTTCCTGTTGGGGCGTGGAAGCCGCGATTCCTCCCTGCCATCACCACAAGAGTTCCTGCGCTCCTCTCTTGCTGACTGCCGAGGCTCCCGGCAACTCCGCCGCGGTTGCGCCGGTCATCTCCATTCCAGTCACGCCGCCCGCGCTGAGCGCGGGGACGGGTATTGCCACTGCGCTCGAACCGGCTCGTGTTTTTTCGCCGCCCAGCCCTCCGCTCCAGCCTCCTTCCATCCTCAGAATCTGACGCTGTCTCCCGTTTCGGTCCACTACTTAGGCGAACAGGAGCAGTATGCGTTTTGTCCTTCTCTCTTTTTCTATGGCGCTGGCGTGTGCCCAGCCGGTCGAGTCCCCCGACGTTTACCTGATGAACGCCGCCTCCGGCACCAGCCGCAATCCCGAGTCGGCGTCAATGCCCATGCTGATGCGCGCCGACGGAGGGTGGCTGTTGTCGCTGATGGGCCAGGCGTTCGTGGTGGACACGCAACAAAGCGGCCCAAGAGGCGGCGACAAGTTTTACTCGACCAACTGGATCATGGGCTCGGCCGGACACGCGCTCGCCGGAGGTAGCCTGCTGCTCGAAACCATGCTGAGCCTGGAGCCGGCGACCATCACCGATCGCCGCTATCCAGAGCTGTTCCAAACCGGCGAAACCGCCTACGGCCGCACGCTGGTCGACGCCCAGCATCCGCACAACTTCGTGATGGGTTTGGGCGCGCATTACGCGCATCGCATTGGCGAACAGACGATGGTGCATCTCTACTACGCGCCGGTGGGTGACCCCGCGCTGGGACCGGTCGCCTATCCGCACCGCGCTTCCGCGCAGGAGCTTCCGCAGGCGCCCATCGGCCATCACTGGGAGGACTCCACGCACATCGCCGACAACGTCGTTACGGCGGCCTTGCAATACGGGTGGGTGCGTCTGGAAGCCAGCGGCTTTTATGGAACCGAGCCTGGGGAAAATCGCTGGCGTTTCGACTGGGGTCCGATGAACTCCTACGCCTCGCGACTTTCGGTTTCGCCCACGAAGAACTGGGCGGCGCAGATCTCAGCCGGACGACTGGCCCACCCCGAGCGCGAACAACCCGGCGACGTGGTTCGAATCACTGCATCGATCGCGTACACGCGCCGCGTTTCCGGAGGCGCCTGGGCTTCCGCCATCATCTGGGGCCGTAATCACGAAACGCTTACGGGGCGCAATCTGAACGCCTGGCTTCTTGAAACGCTGTACCCGCTTACGCGCAGGAATTTCGTAACGGGCCGCATCGAGCTGGTGGATAAAGACGAGCTGTTCGCGGACCAACCCGCTCTCGAAGCCTCGCTCGACCGGTCCGTGGGAAGCACGTTTCGCGTGCAAGCCTACACGGCCGGCTACACTCGCGATATCGCCCGGTTCCGCGACTTGGAGACCGGCCTCGGCATGAATGTGACCGCGTATGCGATTCCGGGCGTGATCCAGCCTTATTACGGGGTCCATCCCTGGGGCGTGAACGTGTTCCTGCGGCTGCGGATCAAACACTAAGACCGCGGCAGCTACTTCAGAAGCTGCACGATTTCGCGCAGCTCCTTGCGCACGGTGTCGAGCATTTCCGATTTCTCGGGCGACTCGCCAAACAAATCCACCTGGCCCTTTGCGTGAGCCGCGGCAGCTGGCTTCGCGGAGCGGCGTTTGGCGGTCCTGCCGGAAGCGCCCGCGGCATCCGCCTTGGGCCGGGATTCCAGAAACTTGCGCGCACCTTCGATGGTGAAGCGCTGTTCGTAGAGCAGGCGCTTGATCTCCAGCACCATCTCGACGTCCTTGCGGCGGTACAAACGGTGGCCCGTCCCGGACTTTCTGGGGCCGAGGCCCGGAAACTCGGTTTCCCAGAAACGCAGAACGTAAGGCTTGATTCCCGCCAGCCTGGCCACGTCGCCGATGCGGAAGTAAAGTTTATTCGGGATGTCCGCCGCGGTATCGATGGCGCCCAGGTGGGACGCATGGTCCGCGGCATTTTCGGGCGTGCTCATGAGAGTACCCTTATTCTAATGTCCTTGCTCGCAGGAATCCATCCCGTTCGTGAAGCCCTCCGCGCCGGGCTGCCGCTGGATCGCGTGATCATCGCGAAGGGCGCGGCGGGAGTGCGGCTTCAGGAATTGATCGAACTCTGCCGCGAGCGCGGCATCCCGGTCCGCTTCGAGCCTCGCGAACATCTCGACCGCAATGCCGCCGGGGCCCCGCATCAAGGCGTGATCGCGTATGGAGCCGCCTCCCGCTTCGCCACGCTCGACGACACCGCCGCGGCCGGAGGACTGCACGTGCTGCTCGATGGGATCGAGGACCCGCACAATCTCGGCGCGATCATCCGCACCGCTCACGCAGCGGGAGCCGCAGCCGTGGTGATCCCCGAACGCCGCGCCGCCGGACTGACGGACACAGTTTCCCGAGCGGCTGCCGGAGCCTTGGCGCATGTGCCGGTGGTCCGCGTCGCCAACATCAACCGCGCCCTGGAGCAACTGAAGAAGAGCGGGTATTGGATCTACGGCCTGGATGAAAGCGCTCCTCATGACTACGCCAAGACTTCCTACACCACGCCCAGCGCCTTCGTGATTGGCGCGGAGGGCAAGGGCCTCCACGAGCAGACCGCGAAGCATTGCGATTTCCTGGTGCGCATTCCCATGCCCGCCGGGGGGGTGGCTTCGCTCAACGCCAGTGTCGCCGCCGGAGTGGTTCTGTTCGAATGGCGCAGATCCCACTCGGAAAGCAAATGATTGCGAACCCGCTCAATGAATCCAGCCTGGTATTTCCAATCCTGGAATGTCTTCACATTGTCGGATTCGTTTGCGGCGTTGGAACGATGGCCCTGGTAAATCTTCGTCTGCTCGGCGTAGGGCTTACCCAAAAGAGCGCCGCGCAGCTCTGGCGCGACACGCGGCCGTGGACCCTGGGGGGCCTTGCGCTGGTGATCTTTTCGGGATTATTGCTCTTTTCCATCGACCCCGACGTTTACTACCTGAATGCCGCCTTCCTTCTAAAAATGTTTTTCCTGGTGACGGCGATTCTTTTTTACTACACGGGTGTTCGAAGGGCAGCGGCGTCGCGGATTCCGACCGGCGGGGGGCGAGTGGCCGCGTGCATTTCCCTGATACTGTGGGCGCTGGTGCTGTTTGGCGGGATCTTCATCGGATTCACCGACGCGAAGGTATCAGCATCGCCCTACGCGTATCCGGTCCTGCTGTCACTGCATATGGTGGCGCTGGCGTTTTTTGGCGGCATGATTCTGGTGACGGACCTGCGTTTGCTCGGTGTCGGGATGCGGAGCTATGCGATCGCGGAGGTGGTGAGCGGTCTTCGCGCTCCCAAGCGACTCGGATTTGTCGTCGCCGCCGCAAGTGGCGCACTGCTGTTCGACTCAAAGGCCGGCCAATATTCACACAATTCATGGTTCTGGATCAAGCTCGCATTGATCGTGCTGATCGCCGTAAACTATGTGATCTTCCGGCGCAGCGTATACAGGAACGCAGCGGAATTGGATCGCGCGCCGCGAATCTCCGGCAGAACGAAACTGGCAGCCGGACTGTCGCTGCTGCTGTGGACCGGCGCGGCTTGCGCGGGCCGAGGCCCCGCCACGATCAAAGACATCATGCATTCGATGGTGGATCCCAGCGGAGACTTCCTATTCAAATCGGTGCAGCAGATCGCGGACCAGCACGGAGTCACGGAGAAGGCTCCGAAGACCGACGAGGAATGGGAGGATGTCCGCGAACGTCTCGCCGTCCTGCTGGAAGCGCCGGATCTATTGACTGCGAAGGGCCGCATGGCGGCGCATCCGAAAGATAGATCCAAAAATCCCCAAGTTGAAAATGAGCCCGAGGAAGTCCAGAAGTTGATGGATGCCGGGCGTCCGGACTTCATCCGCCGCGCTTGGAGGCTTCACGACGCGGCCGCCGTGGCGATGCAGGCAGCGGACGCGAAGGACAAGGATGCGCTGTTTCACGCGCTCGACGGCATCGACAGAGCCTGCGAAGGTTGCCATCTGCACTATTGGTATCCGAAGGATCAGAGGGCTCAGGAGGCGGCGAGGGAAAACGGAAACACGGAATAGAGGTTCGAGGTCACTTAACTTTCGTCCCGAATTTCGAGAGGAGAACGATTCCGAGCCCGATGCAAAATATGCCGAGGATGCCGAACTGGGCGAAGACTCCGGCCACCATGGCCGCGCCCATCGCCGCCATTCCATTGTCGGTACGGTTCGCTTCCGGTATCAAATCGATCAACAACCAAAGGGCGGCGACGGTGGCCGCGAGGCCGAACAGCAGGGCGGTCATCCCTGCCCAAAACCGCCCTACCGATAAGTGTGCCGGTCTGTTCATTTGTCGCGCGGCGGTGTGTTATTCGGTGCGCCCTGGGGCGTGCCATTGAGAAAGTCGTCGAAGCTGACGCCCGCCGGAGGAGGAGGCTTCACGGCGGCTCGGCTGGTTGTGAAGCCAATTAATCGACCCATAAAAATGACGCCGATCCACATGACGAGCGATAGAACTGCAACCGCTCTGCCCGCGCGAGGCGCCGACGGAGCCTCGTTCCAGACGCGTATCGTACGGTGCGCCGTCAGCTCAAAGACGAGCATGTTGATACCGGTGAGCACCAGCAGCAGCATCTTTGTCCGGAAATAGAAGTTGTGATAGTACACGGTCGCGTTCGTAGTGAACATCAGCGCTCCGGTTACCGCCGTCAATGCAAACGCGGCCCAGGTCCACTTGAGAATGTCCGACGCCATCCGCTCAAACGGCCGCTCGGCGGAAGCGATTCCCAGCAGCCGCAGGTCGATGATCGCAATCGTGCCGAAAACCAGAGCCAGGCCGAAGACGTGAATCGACTCGAGGAGCGGAAACAGAAAGAGCGAATCGCGAATCCGGGCGGCAAGCCCGGATGCCTCAAGCCATTTTAGAAACGCGGCAATATCCATTCAGGCCTTGGTTGCCGGCGACCAGGAACCCCAGACATGGTCATACGCGATCAAGCGCCCGAGGATAATAATGCACGCCCAGATCACGAACGTCAGTATCGCCAGCCCCTGAATAGATCTGCGGTGGATGAGTATTTCTTCCCAATGCCGTTCTTTTTTCCGGAGCGAGATTTGAAATACGGCGGCGATCAACGTGCTGACGGCCACCAGAGACATTTTCAACCAAAACGAGAAGGTCACCAGCTCGCGCACAGGTTCGCCGATGACCATCAGGATTCCCGTTGCCAGCAGCAGATACAACGCCCCAGTCAACCAGGGACCGAACCGGTTCACGGTTTGCCGCAACGTTTGATCCATGCCCGCCCAACCCAGAATGCGGAGATAGATCATGAATACGGATCCCATTACGACTCCAATGCCGACAATATGGATGGATTGAATGGTTGGGATCGCCCAGGCGTTATTGTTTTGGATAAAGACGCTAAGAGATGTGGTGGACAGCCACTCGGCAAACTGCTTCATGTGAGGCCCACCGGTAAGCGGCGTTTAGAACGTAGTTCCACCGAGAAGCTCGCTGCCCTTGACTGTGTCGCAGGTCTTGCCTGGCTCGGGCGGCATTTTCCAGGGGCATTTGGCGAGGGCGCCCACGCGGGATCCGAAATTACTGCCGTCGCGGAGAGGATTCATCTTGACGCTGAAGATGGTGCCCACGGGGAACGCGGTCGCGGTAATGCCTTGCGCCGCCACTGCCGCAGCGCCCGCCATCTCGACGCCCCAATCGGCGTTCTTCCCGTCTTTGTCCTTGGCGAGTTTGCCGTCGGGCCCGATCAAATAGAAATGGATCTCGGCGTGGTTCGCCTGAGCGACGAACTGGTAGGCTACACCGGTTAACGTTACGGTCTTGGTTTGATCGTACATGGCGAACGAATGGTGCGCGAACGCCGGCGTAACGTACACACCTGCGCATACCACCGCGAGGAGTCCGGCGATCATTAAGGCTCTGGGCTTATGTGTTTTCATTCTGGTGTTCTTCTTTACTTGAAAAGGTCTAGTATATCCTGGGGCAGAGCATTCTGCGGCTTATCCCAGCCGACTTCGAAATAGTTTTCCCAATCCTGGGCCCACGGGCGGCCGTAGTAATCGATGTAGCGCGGGTCGGCCTTGGTGAGCTGGGTCGGCCTGCCATCCGTATTCCGGAGATTGCTCAAGCATTCGATGTACGTGTATCGCTGGGTGGCGTTGTCGGTGGTTGCCCGCCGCGTATAACGATAAGTGGCACGCAGCGGCTG